>ERZ824473.1411-NODE-1411-length-34380-cov-3.624792_pt1 | contig 34380 bp, 30 predicted proteins | sample MGYA00519874_ERZ824473 | MGnify/ENA primary metagenome ERZ824473 (study PRJEB31778, sample SAMEA3449151) | human gut metagenome | biome: human gut; feature: human-associated habitat; material: faeces | place: United Kingdom | collected 2010/2012 ... | reverse complement strand
ATCCTGAGTAAGCAGGTCAGTTTACTGGAATTGAAAAACGATATTCAGAAGAAAGTAAAAATGGATATCGACAAACAACAGCGCGAATATTTCCTGCATCAACAGATGAAGACCATACAGGACGAACTGGGAGGTAATCCGACCGACGAGGAAATCAAAGAACTGGAGGAACTGGCCGAAACGAAAGAATGGAACGGGAATGTCCGGGAAATTTTCAACAAAGAGCTGAACAAGCTGAAACGGTTGAATCCTTCTTCCCCCGATTACTCGGTACAATCCAATTATTTGAGGGAAATGCTGGACCTGCCCTGGAATCACCTCTCGGAGGACAACCTGGATCTGGAACATGCACGCCAGGTACTGGATGCCGATCATTTCGGACTGGAGAAAGTAAAAGAAAGAATTTTAGAATACTTAGCGGTTTTAAAGTTAAAAGCCGATATGAAATCGCCGATTCTGTGCCTCTACGGCCCTCCGGGAGTAGGTAAAACCTCCCTGGGAAAATCTGTTGCCCGGGCCTTGAACCGCGAATTTGTACGGATGTCTTTAGGTGGATTGCACGATGAATCGGAAATCCGGGGACACCGGAAGACCTATATCGGAGCTATGCCGGGACGAATCCTTCAGAGTATCAAAAAAGCAGGAACTTCTAATCCTGTTTTCATTCTGGATGAGATCGATAAAGTGGGTAACGATTTCCGGGGGGATCCTCAATCTGCCCTGTTGGAAGTGCTCGACCCGGAACAAAACGGCAGTTTTCACGATAATTTTCTGGATATCGACTATGATCTGTCGAAAGTGATGTTCATCGCCACAGCCAATGACCTCAGCACGATTGCAGGTCCTTTGCGCGACCGGATGGAAATCATCGAAGTGACGGGTTACCTCATGGAGGAAAAACGGGAAATCGCCAAGCGGCACCTGATTCCGAAGCAATTGAAAAACCACGGAATTACGGCCGGGCATGTAACGATCCCAGACGAGATCATCGACCTGATCATCGAGAAATATACCCGCGAATCAGGCGTTCGTAGTCTGGACATGACCATAGCTAAAATTATGCGCCATGTGGCCCGGAAGGTCGCTATGAATAAAAAATTCACGATTACGCTCGACGAAAATAAGGTGAAAGAATATCTGGGAAGCCCGATTTTCTCCCGGGAGGAATATCAAGGGAACGAACTACCCGGTGTCGTGACCGGATTAGCCTGGACAGCCGCAGGAGGAGAAATTCTCTATATAGAATCGAGCTACAGCAAAGGCAAAGGGCATCTTAGCCTGACCGGTAACCTGGGAGAAGTGATGAAAGAATCCGCTACTTTAGCACTCGAATACATCAAATCGCATGCAAAAGAGATCGGGATCGACGAAAAGATGTTCGAAGAAAACGACATCCACGTCCATGTTCCGGCTGGAGCTGTTCCCAAAGACGGACCCTCGGCAGGGATCACCATGGTTACTGCACTAGTATCCGCCCTCACCGGCCGGAAAGTGAAAAAAGCCATCGCCATGACCGGAGAAATCACCCTCCGTGGCAAAGTATTACCGGTAGGGGGAATCCGCGAAAAAATCCTGGCCGCCAAACGAGCCGGAATAAAAGAGATCATCCTTTGCAGTGAAAACAAAAAAGATATCGACGATATCAAAAAAGAATACCTGAAAGGGCTGAAATTCCACTATGTGGATCATATCAAAGAAGTGCTGGAAACAGCGCTTCTAAAAGCATAAAGGAATCTCCTGTGAGACCTATGGTTTTTAGTTACAACGGTGATAGCAGTCCGACTTGACTTCTGAACCGTTGTAACTATCTAAAAGTACCTAAATTTTACAAAGATTTTTATGGATATAAATAATTTTCGCGAAGCAGTTTCAGATATTTATCCAACAATCCCAGTGAAAACTGATTAAGTACAAAATATCCCTTTGTTTGTCCCACCGTATTCACGTAAAAAAAAGCTTTTACCCTAAGGACCGGGCAAATTTTCACCTCATAATTCAAAGAATCAAACAAGCTCTTTAAAACGGTTGTAGGTTCACCGGATAAGCATATACAAACTTTTTCAGCAGGGAAACGACTGAGTACACCTATCAGTTTACCGAATACTATTTTATCGAGAGAATCGGATGTGGACACAGGCCATGAAAGGCAAAACCTGTCAACTAATCCCAACTCATTTTTACGAGGTAGAATACCCTGAAAATACAAATTTTGCAATTCAGAAATCATCCTGATACTCTACGATCTCGAACAGTCGTTCGTTTTCTCTTCTTAATCCACTTCTCTGCTTAGTCAGTTTAAGCAAATAAATTCCTCCGGCAATTACGATCACCAAAAAAATAATAAAAGGAAGATCTGGCTTTCTACTCATAAACCGAAACTTTTAATTGATTCACTTTTTCTTACTTAAACCGATAGCCAACCACAAACACATTATTATCTTCATCAAATTCTTGACATATTTCCATAGCATCAGGATATTCCGTCGAGCAACTTCTCAATCTACCTACTCAGACTATTTTACCCAAACTTTATAAGTTATTCCATAGGAGCATCTATTTCCCATTCACAACGATACCCAAAATATCCAGGATCACATATACAATATCCATAAACTTCAGTCGGGGTTGAATCCAATTCTCTGAATACTCCATGCAAACTACACCAAGGTATTGTAGATCCTCTATCAAACCAACCCGGTTCATTCTGATTTTTATCTTTATCAAATGCCCAAGCAGTAAAAACAAAACCAATAGCTACTCCCAACAATAAAATTGACTTTTTTAACGATAGTTTCATAAAACAAAATTTAAATGATTCATAATATAAACTTACCTAACCCATTATCTGAATTTATATCCTATTACCACCGTATTACTATTTTCATCCAATCCGTGAAATATTTCCATTATATCAGGATGGCTTTGCTGATAAGCTTTCCAATCTGCCTCGCTCAGATTTTTTCGGACAGATTCTACCAAGTCTGAAAATTTCATAGGAGTAAAATAGAAATACATATATTCATCACTGATTTGCACACCAGGTTCCCAATAAAAAAACAATCCGGATATTTTACCAAAAAGAATATCATCTTCAAGTTGAGCTTTCAGGTTATAGGTCTTATTCAAAAATTTATCATAAATGAAAAAATAATATTTCTGATTAAACAAATATTTTCCAATCAAATAATGTTGATTTTCTGAAAATCTTTTAACACGTATACTATTAGGAAGTATAGTTATATTTTCTTTCACCATATTAAAAGGAGTCAAGGCTCCATATTTTCCTTTATCCACTTTGTAACGGGGGATAATCGTATCTTCCAAAACCATATACACACAATTATCAGCATCAACGAAAATACAAGCTGTATCTTTAAAAGCATAAAAAGAATTCTCTGTAATATATTCTTTAGTTGTTTCCAATGGAAAATAAGAACGCTTTACACAAAAATCATCGGATGAAGTCAATTGAATTAACGAAGCGTTTTCTCTATTTTCCCTTAGATCCGTCGATGTTAGAAACAATAATGTATTATCGCTGATTTTCCACTGCATAGCTCCCCAAATTCCCTGAAATGCTTGTGTCATTCTCCGTTCCCCAAGTAACTGCCCATCTAAAGCATATTCCACCCAACCTAAAGATGATTTTATAAATATCGTTGTATCCTCTGTTAATTCGATATGTCTGGAAATATACTGGTATTCACCAGGCCCACGCCCGACAGCCCCCAAGGGATAAAGATAATGTCCCGTTGTATCGAAAACACAAATTGTAATACTATCTGAAAATCCCTGTATTATTACAGAAGAAGCTATAATCTTATCATTAATCCCTACAAAATCACCTATTTTCGTACAAATAATATCCTTAAAAGTCAATATTCGATAATCTTCAAAAAAGTCAGAAGCAATAAAAGGCTTTGCAGCATCGGGATTCAAAGAAACTACCAAAGTTTCTTTATCCACAATCGCTTCACGACAACCAGACAGCCATGCAAGCAGAAAAACAAGAAACAAACACTTCAATACTATTTTCATTATTTAAAAATATATGCTTTACTTGTTAAAGTTAGGAAAAAAAATCATATTTTCAAAAACTATTAAAAATATTTTATAAAATTGTCGTCTATATAACTACCTAAAAAAAAACTCATGGAAAATCAAGAACTGCAAACCACCCGGAATCAATCGATCGTTACAATCGGTGATTGGATCATTACGATGATCCTGATGTGTATTCCTTTTGTGAATTTTATTATGTTATTAGTCTGGGCTTTCAGTGCCGGTACTCCTGTCAGTAAAGCCAATTGGGCAAAAGCTACTCTTATCTTTATGCTGATCGGATTTGTATTGGTGATCCTGTTTTGGGGAGCCATCGGCGGACTACTCTTAAGCAATATGTAGACACACTTAAATTCAAATAATGATATTAAGATCTCCGGTTTTAATATCATTATTTGAACCGATATCCTACAACTACCGTATTTCCTTCCTCCCCCTGCTCCCGGTAGATTTTCATGAGATCGGGATGAGCCCGTCGGTAGGCCTCCCATTGTTCCTCATTCAAGGAGGCTTTCAAGCGGTCCAGCATCATACAGTAATCAGAAGAGGGAAAATAAAAATACATATAATCGTCGCACTGACGCATGCCCGGGTTCCAGTTATGGTATAATCGCAACACTGCATTCGGTTTATATCTGAAATTTCCCACCGACAACAAATCATCGTCCACTAAATCATAATTACAGGTTACTTTTTTCAACTTATCATAAACCAATAAATAATATTTTTGATTCACTAAAACTACAATCAAAACATATTTATTATTTTCCGACATCTCAATTACAGTCAAACAATTATCTGAATACCCAGCCTTTCCGCATAGACGAAAGTTTTTAAAAGAACCTTTATCTAAATAATAACGTAAGGTAACCGTATCTTCCGAAACCTGATAAATACTATTGTCGATATCAGAATAATAACAAAAGGTATCATTCACTACATACGACTTATTCCTTACAGCATATTTCCCTACTTTCTGACCTGGGAAATAAGAAATTTTTAACTGTCCGCTCTTCCAGTTTACCAGATTCACCAAACATTCCTCAGACCGATATGTCGATCCACAAATAGGTGTGTTTAAATATACTGCACAACTATCATTCAGCATCCACGTAAAATACCCCACTCCATATTCATAAGAGGGATACTCGGATTTCTTCTGCCAAAGCAACGTTCCGTCCAAAGCATAGCAATGAAAACCCAATACATCCCCGGCTAATACATTCGAATCAGGGGTCAATACAATTTCATGCGGCAAATAAAGATATTCATCCGGTCCACGGCCAAACCGGCCAAGAGTGTGCTGAAACTCACCGGCAGAATCGAATACGCTCAAGGTTACCACATCAGTCATGCCCTCGGTCACTATGGAAGTCGCAACAATCCGATCCCCCATTTTTACAAAGTCTCCGATTCTATTACATACGATCCCTTTAAAAGTCAGCACTTCATATCCATTGAAAAGCTCGGACATCTTCAATGTCCGGGCTTCATCAGGCTTAAAACGAATAACCGGTACCGACTCTTCCTGCATACTCCCGGAAGAACATGCCACCAAACAAAGCCCTATAAGAAAAACAATCGAAAAACGATACAACATAGGATTATTCTGCTATGAATTGACACTGAGGCCCCCAAAAACCTTGGAAACAAACGCAATAACCATATACTGTCGTTGCATTTTCACCGTTTTTTTCAAAATATCCGGAGATACAATACTCTTCTTCAGGTACATTTTTATCCCAAGCCCATATTTTTTGTTCGGCCCAGGCCGTCAAAACAAAAAACAAGGCTATTCCTATCAAAACGAATGATTTTTTCAATGCTGTTTTCATAATACAAAGGGTTTAGATTAATAATTGCAATATATTAATTTATATTAATAAAAACAACTATTTCTAAATAATTTATCAATAATGCCCGAAAATAAAAATTTTCCAGTGATTAAAGTCCGATAATAAAAACCACTCCGAAGCTGATATCCAACCAATTATAGCGCCACCGGCTATCGGTCACCCGTTTGTTGGAAACTTTATCCCTCATATACACTTCTTTATATTCCAGGCTCATCAAGCTAATATCCAAAGCCAGATACTCTTTGAGCCGCGCCCATAAGCCCGGTTTCAAGGTAGACACCCATAATTCGTGTTTTCCATCGTGTCCTTTTTTCAGAAAGCTTTTTCCCCAGCCATATCCACTGGTTCCCTGCAGGTATAACCGGACTCCCCCACGAGGAGCATACAGCCGGAAAAATCCACCTGTCTCCAGTGTATACTGGTGTCCCTCGTCATCCATCATATATTCGTAAGCCAGATCGGCTCCCAAAGCGATATTATTCGTCACAAAATAACCTGGCGAAACAATGCCTTTGATGGTATATCCCAGATTGACAATCTTCCCGTCATAGGTCACTAATTTCCCGCCTCCGGTGTAATTCAACCGGGCTCCGATCGTCATTTCGCCTCCATATTGTGCTTTGAGGGTCATACCCAAGCATAAAAATAAACCGAAGAACAGTATTTTCTTCATGATCTGTTTTATTTACCTGCACAAGCTATTCATTCAAGCTCTGCGTCAACTTCTTCACCAGCTTATACTTATTAAAAAATTCCTTCAACACAACCCGCAGAACCGTATAGGACGGAATCGCCAGAATCATTCCCAAAATACCGGCCATACTACCGGCCATCAAAATCACCAAAAATATTTCCAAAGGATGGGCGTGTACACTACTCCCATAAATAAAAGGCTGAAAAACAACATTATCGATCAATTGAGTCAACAACATCGCTATAGTCATATAGATCAACAGCGGCAGCATCTGATCGTAAAAATCCAGCCCCAAATTCAACACGACTCCCACAGCCAATCCGAAAAATACCCCGATCATAGGCCCGATATACGGTATCACATTCAAAACTCCGGTCACCAAACCGATGACAACCGCATTACTAAAGCCCAAACCGACAATCGTCAGTCCGATCGTATTCAAAGCCATAACCCCCAAAACTTCGAGCAATAATCCGACAAAATAACGGACCAGTAATTTTTGTATGGAATCCAAAGCATTCCGGGCCTGTTCTTCGAAGCGGGAAGGAAGCACCGCCATCACCATCCCTGAAAACAAGCGGCTATCCTTCAGAAAGAAAAATAAAATAAACGTAATGGAAAAGAGAGCGACAAAAATATCCGTCATCGTTCCGGCTACCGTCCCGAACCAGGTTTTCAGCTGACCGACATTAAACACTTTACTCAATAAATCCGTCACATAAGCATCCACATCCTGATCCTCATCCATCAAACCGTAATGCTTCATAAAATGTCCGGCATCCTCGATCGGGCTTTCCAATTCGGAAACGATATTAGACACACTTACATTGCCCAACGACTGAAATTCACGGATAGCGAGCGGGATAATGGTACTAAAAAAAAGAATAAATAATCCCCAAAGGCAAATCACCGTGATTCCGGCTTTCAAACCATCAGGCAAACGATAGCCCCGGATCTTCACCCGGCCTAATAAATCGATAATCGGCCTGCCGATAAAAGAAATGACAGCTGCCACTAAAATATAAACGATGACAGAAAAAAAATACCAGGAAAAGAAAATTGCCCCAGCTAATGCGACAATTCCTAACACATATTTGGTGACTGAATTCATTCCGCTCCCTTTTTTCAATTGCTTTTCTCCTCTCTTAATTTTCCAAAAATAAATAAAAACCTTTGATTATTTTCTTAAATACCTCAATTTTTAAAAAGATCGATCAAAACCGGAAATGAAGGGGTTTATCCTGTCTGTATTCCATATACGGTAATAAAAGTAAAAAGTAAACGCATATAAACGGCAGTCCTCCAAGGTGACTGACAGGAACCGGAAGTTCCGCCAGAAAGATATCTCCACGGATCCACCAACTTTAAACACCCAAAAACTCCTTGAACACGATAAACTTTATAAGCCTCTGCCCCCTCTAAACCGATTTTTTTTAAAGATTCAGAAAAAGAGCGAAGAAGATCAGGTTATTTTTAAAAACCTTTATATCTTTAATACGTTAATTTTAGATCGAAACAAACCGTTTAAAAACATGTTCATACGCCTTTGGCATATCTATTATGATGGTTTCAGCCATTTACCCAAATGGGGAAAAATATTGATCGCAATAGTTGTGGCCAAACTATTGGTCCTGTTTGTGGTATTTAAATTCCTGCTCATGCCGAATTATCTCAATACGACCTATACGACGGAACAGGAAAAAAGTAATCATGTACTCAACGAATTAATTACCAAACCTTAGCTTATGATATCAGAATTAACCACTACAACTTTGGTCGAATGGTCACGCTGGCAATTTGCGATGACCGCCATTTACCATTACATGTTCGTACCTCTCACTCTGGGGTTATCCTTTCTACTGGCTATTATGGAAACCATGTGGGTCAGGACCGGTAAGGCCGAGTGGTTGAATGCCACCAAATTCTGGATGAAGCTTTTTGCAATCAACTTCGCCATCGGTATAGCTACGGGACTGATATTGGAATTCCAATTCGGTTCCAACTGGTCGAATTATTCCTGGTTTGTCGGGGATATTTTCGGAGCTCCTCTGGCCATCGAAGGTTTGTTCGCTTTCTTTCTCGAAGCCACTTTCTTCGCCGTCATGTTCTTCGGCTGGAACAGGGTAAGCCGTCGTTTTCATCTGGTTTCCACCTGGATGGTATTCATCGGTTCCAACATTTCCGCTTTGTGGATCCTGGTAGCGAATGCGTGGATGCAAAACCCGGTAGGCATGGAATTCAACCCGATGACAGCCCGCAACGAAATGTCAGATTTCTGGGCGGTACTACTCTCACCGACAGCCATGAGTAAATTCTTCCATACCGTCACCTCGGCTTATACGCTTTCGGCTTGTTTTGTCGTTGGAGTAAGCGCCTGGTTTATTCTGAAAAAAAGACATTTCGAATTTGCCCGGAAGAGTATCCTGCTGGCCTCCGTTTTCGGCTTCCTGAGTATCATCGCTACGATCTTCACGGGCGACATCAGTGCCCAGGATGTTACCCGTACCCAACCGATGAAACTAGCTGCTATGGAGGGACTCAACGAAGGAGGGAAAGGAGCCCCGTTTACCTTGATCGGCTTGACTTGCACCGATCCTCAATTACCGTCCGAACGTATGAAAACGGTAAAATACGGTATTACCATTCCTAAACTTTTATCCTTCCTGGGGTATCATGACTTCGATGCCTATGTGCCCGGTATCCAAAATATCATGGACGGCTACACCTCCGAAGACGGAAAAGTATATCCTTCTATAGAGCAACGCATGGCCAACGGCCGTCTGGCGATAGATGCACTGAAAACGTACAAACAAGCTGTTAAAGACAAAAACGATGCGCTGGCTAGCCAATCTTTACAGACACTACGGGCCAACTTCCGGGATTTCGGTTACGGCTATCTCAATTCGCCTTACGACACGATCCCTCCTGTTCCTCTGGTATTCTATAGTTTCCGGCTGATGGTAGGTCTGGGCATGCTATTCGTTTTGTTGTTTATCTGCTCCTGGTGGTATGCCAAGAAAAGAAAATTCGAAAAATTCAAGTTCATCCCCTATCTGGCTATCGCGTGTGTTCCGTTGGCATATATCGCTTCGCAATGCGGATGGATCGTAGCTGAAGTAGGACGTCAACCTTGGGTGGTACAAAACCTGATGCCCACGAATGTGGCCATCACCCGCATCGCTTCGGGTTGGGTTGTCACCACCTTCTGGATGTTCGCCATTTTGTTCACCTTATTATTGATTGCCGAGATCGGAATCATGTTCACCCAGATCAGGAAAGGGGTAAAAGAGTAAAAAATGAAAAATGAGGAAACCATAACGGCCTGAAAAGTTATAGTCCTCACAAACGATAAATAATAATGGATTATGGATTTAAATATATTACAACATTACTGGTGGATCTTGATCTGTATATTAGGAGGTTTACTGGTATTCTTATTGTTTGTACAAGGAGGACAAAGTCTTCTTTATACCATAGGAAAAAATAAAGACGAACGGGATTTGATCGTCAATACCCTGGGACATAAATGGGAATATACGTTTACCACATTAGTGGTATTCGGCGGAGCTTTCTTCGCCAGTTTTCCCCTATTCTACTCAACCAGTTTCGGAGGAGCCTATGTCGTTTGGATGCTGATCCTCTTTTGTTTTGTCTTGCAAGCGGTATCTTATGAATACCGGAATAAAAAAAACAATTTTCTGGGCAGTCGGACTTACGAAGTATTCCTGATGATCAACGGATTCGCTGCGCCTCTTTTGTTGGGAGCCGCTGTAGCTACTTTCTTTACAGGTTCCCCTTTCCGTCTGGGTGTAATGCATGATGTCGAATGGATGACACCCTGGCGCGGTCTGGATGCCTTGTTCGTCATCACCAACTATTTCCTGGCTCTAGCCGTTTTCTTCCTGGCACGGACATTAGCAGCCCTTTATTTTATTCTTACTATCGATGATCCGAACATCCGCATACGCAGCCACCGGCAAGTGAAATTCAATGCCGTACCGTTCGTTCTCTTTTTCCTGTTGTTTATCGGTTTTATTTTTGCCGGTGAAGGGTATGCAATCACCCCGGAAGGAAACATTGCATTAGTACCCTATAAATATTTTTATAACCTGATAGAAATGCCGCTGAATGCCTTGATATTCATTATCGGAGTAGCAGGAGTACTCTACGGCATCATCCGAAACTGGATATTTCCCCGATGGACGAAAGGAATCTGGTTTGCAGGAGCCGGAACGATATTGACCGTTATCGCTCTGCTGATTCTGGCAGGTTTCAACCAAACCGCCTTTTATCCCTCATATGTCGATCCTGATTCCTCACTGACTATTTACAACGCTTCTTCGTCCTTATATACCCTGAAAGCGATGTCCTACGTATCTATTATCATACCTGTAGTAATCGCCTATATCTGGTATGCCTGGCGGACGATGACCCGGAAAGCCATCGACAAGCAGGAATTAGAAGAAAGTGAAAATAAATATTAATCCACCGATCCCTCCCAGGGAGGGATCGGCATTATGCCGCACAGGCAATGCAAAAACTTTTAAACCATATCCGGTGCCACGATCCTCGTTCCCCTAACTAACCGGATAATTCAGTACCGATGATACCATCAAAGAACGGGAAATGAAAAGTCTGAAAACCGATCTCACCCTTTTCTGATTTTCACTCAAAGCCTTATCTTTGCGCAACTGAAAAATTCATACGTTCATGAACAGAATTAAAGGTATCCTATATGCTATCGTCTCCTCTTCGACTTTCGGACTGGCCCCTTTTTTTACGCTGACCCTACTAAGCTTCGGCTATTCATCTTTTGAAGTATTGACCTACCGTTGGGGGATCGCTTCCCTTTGCCTGATCGGATTCGGTCTATTGGCCGGGTGTAATTTCCGGTTAAGTAAAAAGGATTTCGGGGTCGTCTTTTTGTTAAGCCTGTTTCGGGCAACGACCTCATTCAGCCTGGTGATCGCCTATCAGAATATTGCCAGCGGTGTAGCTTCGACAATTCATTTTATGTATCCTTTAGCTGTAGCGCTGGCCATGATTTTTTTCTACCATGAGAAAAAATCCGGCTGGGTCATTTCGGCAGTACTCCTATCCATTCTCGGAGCAATCCTCTTATCTTCAGGCAATATAGCAGGTTATAACGCCAACGTGACGGTAGGTATTATTTGCGCCTGCATCTCTATTTTCTCTTACGGAGGTTATATCATCGGAGTCCGGAAAACACGGGCTGTAGCGATCAACTCCACCGTACTCACTTGTTATGTCATGGGATTAGGGGCATTGTTTTTCATTATCGGCGGGTGCCTTACAGAAGGCATCCGGTTAGAAACCCAAGGAAAGGTATGGCTTTATATTCTAGGCCTGGCTTTACCGGCAACCGCTATTTCCAATATGGCCTTAGTCAAAGCAATCAAGCATATCGGTCCCACATTAACTTCGATCTTCGGAGCGATGGAACCGTTGACCGCTGTTTTTATCGGTATAGTTGTTTTCCATGAAACCTCCACGATAAGCGGTATTTTAGGCATGCTACTCATTATTATAGCAGTCTTCATCGTCGTCGTCAAAGAAAACCGGAAGTAAAAGGAAAATAACCTTAGGTATCCGGAATAAAATCGCAGATTTATACCTGTAATATGTATATCACTGCCTAAATTCGAATCAAGGCTTAAGGATTCTTTTAACAGAACTTTCAGTTTGCCCGACAGTCGGGCAAACTGAAAGTTCCTAAACAACAAAATCCTATTTTTGAGTTCAGTATTTCCGAATCGGCGTAATCACCACCTGGAAAGTATAGTCCTGATAAGGCAACAGATAAGGTTGTAACGGCCAGGCACCCCAGCTATTGATACATCCCAATCCCATTTGTTTCAGGTCAAAAGACAAGGTGGTCAATCCACGTGGTTTCAATTCTCCGGAATGCCGCTGATCTTTGTCCCAACCATCATCCAGGTCTTCCGGCAAATAATTCAAAGCAGAGGCTGAGAAAGGAACATCCGAACGAATAGCCAAACCACGCCCATCGATATCGGTCAGTTTCCACCAACGGATATCCGATTTCGTACCGGATTCCTGCGGACGGATATAAGGATAATACTGATCTTTCACCAACTGACGGTAACGGCCCAGACGCTGACTCTCATTCCGGTCGTCATAATTCTCAACAGGTCCCCGGCCATAATAATCGATCCGGTCGAATCTGCCCGGCATCACCAGTTGCATACCGAAACGGAACAGGTGGGGCATATCTTTCTTCTCCTTGTCGACAGCAAGCTGTTCACTGATCCGAATCTCCCCGTTTCCACCGATAAGATAAGTCATGGTCAATACAGCTGCCAATCGGGGTAATTCATAAGTTGTCACCACCTGAACCCGATTGCCTTGTTCCTCTGCCTCAAAGCTCTTCAATTTCAATCCGGGATTCTTCCAATCCACAAAGCGGCGGTGAAGATTCGCCCCGAAATCATTATCTGTCGGAGCCCGCCAGAAATTGGGCCGTAAAGCATATCCATATTCGATCATCTCATACCCATTCAGACTGATCCCCTCTATCCAGCCGGACCATTTTCCAAAAGTTACCTGTACTTCTCCGGCACTCACGACAGCATGTACCAAATCTTCATACAGAGAAGCCTTTTGCCCGGTTTCGGCCAATTCAACCTGAAACAAAGGATAAGGGGCAATCTCCAATTGTTCTTCCGCAACCGCATAACCTGCCGGAAGTAATTGCCGGGCTTGTTTCAGGCGATAGGTCACATTCAGCAGAATTTCACCTTCAGCAGGAAGATCCGTTTCTTTATACCCCAATACGACCGGTTGTGTTTGTTGCGGGGCGATCTGCAAATCCATCACAACACCCTGTCTCACCGGCTCTCCATTCTGTAACAATTGCCACTCCAGGTAATAATCCGAAAGATCGGTAAAGAAATTCTCATTATACACATTTACGATTCCTTTCCTAAGATCTGCCGGCGTAGTCCATATCGACTGATACATCTTCCGCACTTCATACATATGGGGATTCGGCACCCGGTCCGGACTGATCAAACCGTTGCAGTTAAAATTCTTATCCGAAGCATCGTAGCGGTTGTAATCTCCCCCGTAAGCATAAATCATTGCGCCGTCTGCCGTATACTTCCGAAGTCCCTGATCTACAAAATCCCAGATAAAACCGCCCTGCAAATTCGGGTATTTCCGGATCAAATCCCAATATTCTTTAAAACCGCCCAAAGAATTTCCCATGGCATGCGCATATTCACACTGAATCAGTGGTCGTGAATCCCCACTCTTAGCGAAATTTTCCATCCAATTCAGGTCGGCATACATCGGGCAAACAATATCCGTATGGGCTCTGCGTCCTGCCTGTTCATATTGTACAGGACGGCTGCCATCTCTCTGTTTGATCCAGTCGTAACAAGCCACAAAGTTCGGTCCGTCACCGGCTTCATTTCCCAACGACCAGAAAATAATCGAAGGATGATTTTTAAAAGTCTCCACCATCCGCTGATTTCTTTCGAGGTGAGCCTTGGCATAAGCCGGTTCCTTGGCCAGTGTCCGTTCGCCATACCCCATTCCATGAGATTCGATATTGGCTTCACACACGACATACAACCCATATTCGTCACAAAGGTTATACCATTCGGGATCGTCCGGATAATGACACGTCCGCACGGCATTCAGATTATTCTCCTTCATCACCCGTATATCCTCGATCATTCTCTCCCGGGATACCTGATATCCGGTCAAAGGATCCAATTCATGGCGGTCGGCTCCTTTAAACAAGACCGGCTGCCCATTGACCCATACCTGCCCCAATTCTTTCTTCAGTTCGATTTTCCGGAATCCGACCCGTTGCGGAACAACTTCCAGCACTTTTCCGGCATTATTTTTTAAAGTCAGCAACAAAGTATACAGATTAGGCTCTTCAGCACTCCATTTTGCCGGATTTTTCACTGCCATTTCAGTACGCACAATTCCTTTTCCATCGGGCTTGACACTCGTTTTTTCTACGATATTTCCTGCTTTATCTTTCAATTCAAGTTCCACTGTCCCGCTGTTCCGGGACACTTGGGCCACGACATTCAAAGACCCGTCACGATACGCCTCATCCAAATCGGGAGTGATAAAAATATCCTTCAGATGTAACGGATTCCGGGCATACAACCAAGCTCCCCGGGCAATTCCGGATAAACGCCAAAAGTCCTGATCTTCAAGATAACTCCCGTCACACCAACGATATACCTGCATCGCGATCAGGTTCTTTCCCGGCCGTACATAACCGGTTATATCGAATTCGGCTGCCAGCTTACTATCTTCGCTATAACCGACAAATTTTCCATTCACCCATACATATAAGTTCGAAGTGGCAGAGCCTACATGCAGAAACACCTGCTGTCCTTTCCATGAAGCAGGAATTTCAACGGTTTTTCGATAAGAGCCCACATGATTATTCACCGTTTCTATTTTCGGAGGATCAGGTGTAAACTGATTCGACCAGGCATAACCCGAATTACGGTATAAGGGATCTCCGTATCCATTCATTTCCCAGATTCCGGGCACCGGAAAGTCCACCCAATATTGATCCTCGAAATCCAACCGATAAAAGTTTACAGGCCGTTCGGTTTGATCCTTTACCCAGTTAAACTTCCACATCCCGTTCAACGATAGAAAATTGGATGATTCTTCTCTTACTCCTTGCTCAGCCATTTCCCTGGAAGGATAAGCAAAATAATCCGCCCTTGCCGGTGCACGGTTGATCGCATTCAACTCCGGATCGAGCCATTCCTTCTTTTGAGCAAACGTTGTCACAGAAAGGCATAAGCCTAGACACAATAACAGTTTTTTCATAAATTATAATATTAAATGCCAATTTATTCTGCTCAAAAATAGTCAATATTACACCTATCGAGGTAGAAAAAGAATTAAAAAAGGAAGAAAAATATACGAATAGTCTGAAAGTGGTTGTATGAAACCCTCATTCCAGCGTCATTTTCTCTGGTGTACAAATGTACATGAAGGTTTCATAACATGCTTGTCATTCATTATTGCCGATCTGTATTTTCGTTAGGAATACACGACTCGGGTTTTTATACAAATGTTTGGCAAAACCTTTACGGCCACTTTCTGTCACAAATCCACACGTAGCATTATTCGCCATAGTCAACTTATCTACTCCGTCCGATATCACCAGCCCGGATAACTCTTTTTCCGTTATCAACATAAAGTTCAAAGTTATTCCTCCCATAAACTTCGTTGTATTCATTTCAGAAGCTTTATAATCGGTATATCCCAGCCCGTGCATAATATCTTCTGTCTCTGATGCTGCCGGATTCAAACAATAATATTTAGAATCGTTGTCAACATACAATATGACATCGATCTCACTCAAATGAGCTTTATAATCGGCCATATCATAAACCACATCTTCTGTCGGATTATACAGCCATGCCACGTTCTTTCCAGTCATTGTTATGCCATGGCGGTTATTGATGTACCTGATCATCTCAAATTTTTGATCCAACACTTTTGTGGTTCCGTCATTCCGGGTAACTTTCAGTTTTATGCCCAGACTTTTACCACGCAGCGATTCGTCATCCGGCATAATCAACGGATATTTCACCAATACGGTAGATATCTCCCGGGAAAAATAGCCTTCACTATCCAAGGATAATGCTTTATCTTCATCCACCATAGCAAAAGTAACGTCTTCCACGATAGGCCGGATTCCATCTTCCGAGGTAATCTCGATCCGGCTCAATTCTCCTTTACTGGTTGAAGCGACAAACTGAAATACAACTGTTTCTCCCGGTTCGGCTTTAATAGGATTATTGGTTTCTATGACGGTAAGGTTCAGCTCCCCATTGGATTCCAATACATCATCCATAGAACAGCTTCCCCATAAAAACAAAACCGGTAACAATAATAAATATATCTTTTTCATAATTCTATACTTTAATCGATTAAAGTGGTTTTTGTTCTACACTGGTATTATGCTCAAACTCAGCACGCGGTATCGGGAAACAAAGCTGATCGTCTTTTTCATAATTATCGTTCCAGGTTTTCAACAGCCGTTTGCCTCCGACTCTCATCCGCACGGCAAGATAGTACAAGGCTCCATTCTCCATACCGATTTCCCGGAGATTTTCATTGAAGATTTCATTCATCAGACTTTCCCGGTCCGGATAATCCGATGCTTTCAACGGCGTAGCTCCTGCCCGGTTACGGACAATATTCAGGACATCCACCACGTCTTTCACAGGACTGTCGGTCCGTAACATCGCTTCCGCCTTGATCAGGTACATCTGAGCTACACGCATATAATACATCGGACAGTCGCCGGTGGATACATAATGCTTCTTCCAGATTTGTCTTTTATATTTTTCCCCGTTCAGATTAGTAAATTCCAGAGAATCGAAAGTCACTTCATACCGGGGATCCTCTTCCGGAAAAACCGCAAGATACGCACTCGACGGTTGATAAGTCCCGCCACCGAACATTTTAAACAAACTCCCCACATTATCATCCATCGCAGGAGGATTCTTCATGAAACGGGTAAACAATAACTCTTTCGAGTCATATCCATGCTGAAAAATATCAGCATAAGTATCCTCCATTCCAAACTCCGCACTACCGATCACTTCATTTGCCAAACGGATGGCTTCGCTATAATCGCCATCAGCCCCCCGGTTCATCAGTAAGTCGGCTTTAAAAGCTTTCGCGAAAGTAGCACACACACGGTACCTGGAATAAAATGCCGGAGCATATTTTATGGCATAGTCCAAATCTTCAAAAATCTTTTCATAAGATTCTTTGACTGTAGCTCTTGCCTGATTGTTGTTGGAAAGCGAAGAAGGTTCCAGGCGTATAATCGTCCCTAACCGGCTGTCGAGATCCCAGAAATATCCGTATTTCCGTAACAAAAAAGCATGCGCAAAGCCCCTCAGGAAACGGGCTTCGGCCAACATTTCCGTCTTACGGTTCGGCCCGAAAGCACTTTCCGGTAAACGATCGGTATAATAGATGAAATTATTGGCCGAATTCACAATCTTATAACCACTCTTCCAGGGATTCTCCGCATCAGAATTATCATCCAATACCTGCAAACGGGGTAATTGTTCCCCTTCCGTTTTTGAACGATAAAAAGCTGTAGGATCTAACAATCCTGTACGGAATTCATTATCACAAATGTAATAGGCACTCCATGTTCCCCATCCCTCCAGGTAGGAGTATACCCCATTCAAAGCGACCTTTGCCGAAGATTCATTGGTAATCGCATTATCTCCCACCAAATCATGAGGCGGAATTTCATTATCGAACATACTGTCACAACTTCCTAACGTCAGCAGCAAAAGTATCAACGACAAACTGCTATATATCTTATTCATAATCATGCTTATTTAATAGTTACTTTTACTCCGAAATTAAATGTTCGCGTTGTCGGATACATATCGTTATCGACAGAAGCGCCTTCGATCGCATCCGTACTGAAAGACTCCGGAGAAGGACCCGGATAAGAAGTAAAGGTATACACATTATTTGCAGAGGCAAATATGCTGACATTACCGAAAATCCTGGTTTTATCCACCCAGTGCCGCGGCAGGCTGTATTCAAGATTTATATTCTGTATTTTCACATAAGAAGCATCGTATACCGCATTATCTCCAAAGTCATTATAATAAAAATTATACCTGATGCTCGGATATTTATTCGAAGGATTCTCGGGTGTCCACCTTTTCAACGCTGTGCTCTGTGTATTTTGATTCTCCGCCATATTGAACATATTGGCTTCTCCCATCCAGATTTTCTGCGCACCATGGCTAAATGTTCCCTGAACACTTAATTTCAATCCTTTCCAGGACAAACGGGTAGCAAATCCTCCCTCAAAATCGGGCCGGGAACAACCGATCACCGTTTTATCTTCAGTGGAACCGGAGACTTTATTTACATACCCATCTCCAGACAAATCTACATATTTCAAATCGCCGGGCATCGTTTTCCGTCCGTAAGCCTCCTGGTAAGGTTGATCCGGATTCAAAGCCTCATAACGGTTCACTTCCTCCTGTGTCTGAAAAATACCATCTGTCTTATACCCGTAGATCAAACCCAAGCTCTTGCCTTCCTGAATCACTGTATTTCCCAGATAACTGCTCCCAGGATAAGAAACATATTCGGCATCGATATCCGTAATTTTATTTTTATTCTTCCCGATATTAAAGCCAACGAACCAATTCCAATCCTTATTATCAATAATATTAGCTTTTATTTCAAATTCGATACCTTTATTCTCGATATTGGCAAAATTAATCTGTGTAGTCTCCAGGCCTGTACTCAACGCCATAGTATAAGCATACAACAAACCATCCGTTTTCTTTTTATAAAAACCTAAAGTTCCGGAAATCCGCTGGTTGGGTAAGAATCCAAAATCAAGTGCCAGATCGACCTGTTCGGTAGCTTCCCATTTCAAACGGTCATTCCCGATTTGTGAAGGCCGGGTGGCAGGCTGATTCTCATAGTCCGCATTTTCATAAAGTGTTCTCCAGCCATACTCACCGACATAAGCATTTCCGGTTTTACCCCATCCTCCTCTCAGTTTCAGGAAAGTGAAAATATTCGATTCCCGCAGAAAATCTTCTTCCGACACAATCCAGGCCGCAGCCACTGACGGGAATTTACCCCAACGATATTTAGGGGCAAACCGGGAAGAACCATCGGCACGGAAAGTACCTGTCAACAAGTAACGGTTCATAAACTTATACTCGGCACGGGCAATATAAGAAAACATCACCGAACCGACAGCTGAACCACCTTTCCCTCCATAATCCACCAAATCACTGCCTTGCCAGATTCCATTCTGTACCTCATCGTCCGGGAAATCCCGTAACTTAAAATAGGTATTATTCTGCCGGTCCTTATTATATACGATGGCCCCTAAAGCGTTCAGGCTGTGTTTCTCATTAAAAGTCTTGTTGTAAGTCAACCGGCCTTCGAACTCCATGGTTTGCCCGGCAGAATATCCAACACCTTTCTGATCTCCCCAATAACCACTACCCTCTTGGGTATTACTGGAAGCATAAGAACTCTCTTCTCCTTTCCGGCGTTGATACGTATACTGGGTCAAAAGTTTCAATTCCGGCAGAATCTGAAATTCAAGGTTCCCCGTCAATCTGAAATTATCCTGACTATAAGTCGTCGTATTTTCCGTCATCTCAATAATCGGATTCTTAACATAATACACCTTCCCTCCGGAAATATAAGGATGCAAATACAAGGACCCATCTTCATTATAAGCCGGTATATCCGGTCGTGCTGCAGCTGCTGTTGACAAAGAAGCGCCGTTCACATGCCGGTCAGAAGTAGTACCGGAGAATTTTGCATTCGCTTTTATCCATTTATTGATATCGGCATCAAAACCCAATGTATAAGTATATCTCTGAAAATCAGTAGCTTTTACCATTCCTTCTTCGTTAGCATATCCAAAAGAAGCATAATATCCGAAATCCTGGCTTCCACCCCGGATGGAGAGCCGATGTTGCTGAGTAGAGCCATTACGCATGATATGTTTCATCCAGGGAGTATCTTCTTCACCGAAATATCCGGGAGCCGTGACCTTCTGATACATCGGATACAGATTTACATCCTCAAACCCATCGGCTTTAGCGGAATTTGTGATCGCCTCCAAAAACAACATCTTGTACTCGTCAGCATTCAGCGTATTTACATCCGATACCAGACGGGTAGCACTGTAATCATAACTATAATTAATAATCGGTTTCTGATTTCTTTGTCCGGCTTTCATCGTAATCATAATGACTCCGGCAGCTCCCCGGGACCCATATATCGCTGCTGAAGAAGCCCCCTTCAAAATATCGATACTCTGTACATCATCGGGATTCAATTCATTAATATCGAAATCCGAAGGCATAGGCACATTGTCCACGACAATCAACGGAGCCAAAGCTCCTGTCAGGGAAGGTACACCCCGAATTTCCAGCCGGGCAGCGCTACCCGGCGAACCGTCGCCATTCAGGATACTCAAACCGGCCACCTGTCCCTGCATCATATGGGCAATATTCGTTGCAGTAGACTCCTCGATAATTTTAGAGTCAAAACGGGCTACTGCTCCGGTCAAATCTTTTTTCGTAGCCGTACCGTAACCGATCACCACCACCTCATCCAGATCGCTTTGATCATATTCCATAACTATATTGAACTCCCCGTTCCCCTGAACAGTTAATTCTTTATTTTTCATTCCGACATAAGAAAATTGTAACACCATTCCCGCTTTCGGAATATTTAAGGAAAAATTCCCATCGACATCGGAGGCGGTACCTATCGTCGTGCCTTTCAATACGATAGTTACTCCCGGTAAAGGCATCCCTTCCTTATCAGTCACCTTGCCTTTTACCGTTACTTCTTCGACATGCTGCGGTGTTGCTGGCTGTTTTACCAGTATAATATAATCGTCCATGAATTTATACGACATCCCCTGGCCTTGCAACACTTGTTTCAATATCTCTTCCAGTTCTACATCGGTAAAATTTGCTTTTACTTTCTTACTCAAAGTCAACTGATCGTCATTATACACGACCGCCTTATTTGTCTGACGCTGGATTTCTTTAAATACCTCTTTTAGTCCGGTTTCACCCAACCGCATAGTCAACCGTTGCTGTGACCAAACCTCTGCCGAGACTGAAGTCGCAAAAAAGACACACATCAAAAAGGGTAATTTCATCACCCAAAATAATTTACGCGGCTTGTTTTTTGGCAGAGCAAGCCACCAATTCGCACTTTTTTTCATAAATTTGTAAATTAATTATTAAATTTATTTCCCCAAGGGGAAGATTTGTCGGTGCGCGCTTCCAACACGCACCGATTTTTTATTTTCTATTTACTACAATAGTCCTCTCGTTCAAAACAAATTGAACATTCGTAATCTCTTCTATAATATTCAAAACATAACGTATATCATTATATTTCTTAAAAGCACCGGAATATTTCAAAGTTTTCAGTTCTTCAGCAACAAAAAAGAAATCCACATCGTACCAACGGCCCAGCCTGCGAGTGAGTTCTTCCAAAGGCATCGAATCAAAATTCAGGATGCCATCTTTCCAGTCGACATACTGCGACACATCTACCTTTCTAACTGTTCCCCGCCGGGTAGTCGTCTGATAAACATATTGTTCATCAGGTTGTAAGATCTGTTGCCGATGGTCCGTCTGCACCCCGACCTTTCCATGCACTAAAGTTACTGCCGCCTCCATCTCCTCCGGATAAGCCATCACATTAAATCCGGTTCCCAATACGGTCACGCTCATTCCCGATGTCTCCACCAGAAAAGGATGTACTGTATCGGCAGCTACTTCAAAATAAGCTTCTCCCTCCAGAAAAACCTTTCGTTGTCCGCCTGTAAATGCTACCGGATATTTCAATTTCGAAGCCGAATTCAACCACACTTTCGTACCATCGGATAATACCAGCTTATATTCTCCACTCCGCGGAATAGTAATCGTATTGAAAAGCATTTCCTCCTGCTGCATATCCCCGGCCTTTTGTTCATATGTCAGTTCCCCTTTTCTCTTTCGGATCAATGTCCCATCTTTCCAAAGCGAATCCCTGCCCCATTCCTCCAGGTTCACCTGTTCGCCACTAGCCAATGTCAACACGGCCTTATACGATCCAGGCAGGACAGCCGGCTGTTGCGCCATCGGCGATATTTCACTACTCCGATCTTCCCACGGCCTTTCGATCAGTCCTATAGCGATCCCGATCGTAAAAACCGCAACAGCGGCATACCGCCAAAAATAATTTCCGGACAAAAGGAAACGCCGTTTATTTCCGGACAATTTCTTTTTCAGTTTTTCCATATCCTCCCGGACACGTTCCGGATTCCGGAATACATTCTCTCCCTCACCTCTTTTCAAACGCTCACGTATCCGGCAATATCTCATATAGTGGCGTTCATCCTCCGCCAACCACACATTAAGTCTCTCCTTTTCCTCCGGCGTAATTGTTTCTGACAATTCAGCCGTAATCAAGCGTGCTATCTCATAATACGCAGACAAATCTTTCATCGCTTATCAAATTTGTATATAAAACACACAGCTGATAAAAAAGATGAATGAAAAATAATTTTTTTTGAAAAAAAATGGTTTATCCTTGTACCTCAAACCAGGCAAGTAATAACAATAACGATCCTGTCAATTCTTTCCGAAGGATATTCAAAGCATTGTATTTCAGGGTTTTTACAGAATTGACCGAAATTCCTAACTGATCGGCGATCTCTTGATTTTTATCTCCTTTTACAACCAAACGCATAATCCGGGCAGATTGTGCCGGAAGACGATCGATAGCCGAATAAAGCGCTTCAATAGCTTCCTCTTCAATCACCATCAAATCGAAATCGGCATCTGTTTCTTCCGAAAACCTCCCGGCCAGATCCACCTCTTTCCGATGGTCCCGGATATAGTTCAGGCACTGATTTCTGATAGTAATATATAAAAAAGATTTCACAGCTGCAAAATCTCTGAAATCTTCCCGTTTATTCCACCATTTGATAAAAGCATCCTGAGCAACATCCTTACTCAACATTTCATTATTAAGGTAATGGTTGGCAATATTACACAATCCCGGATACAGACTCACAAACAAACGTTCGAAAGCCTTCATGTCACCGGAACGCATTTTCCGAAAATCCTCAGCCTGTTTTTCTAGCATCTTACCTTAAATTAACCTAAACAAAAATATTGAAAATAAGAAAACAAAAAAAATATACCCTGAAAATCACGAAAAATTTAGGAAAAAAAACTTCCCCGAAAGTTAAATGAAAAACTTTCGGGGTTCAGTAGACAGATTAAATAAAATAGATATCTATTCAAATAATAAAAACTTTCGTCTCCACGACGAGTTTATTCCATATAACTGGAATTATCCCAGCAATGTGTACAGAGCTGTTCTTTAGGTAAACCGATCGCTTTCACGAGATCGTCCAAGCGCTGGAATTGCAGAGAATCCAACTGGAGATGCTGGCACATCACCCTCACCATCTCCTTATATTTCTCTGAATCCGGATCCGAGTAAGGTTTCAGTATTTCGTCCGTCAGTTCGGAAGTTCCTTCCAGGTCGCGGATGACACGGCGGGCAAATAAGTCAAAGGTCGAACGGGAAGTGGAGAAATTAAGAAAACAACAGGGGTAGATCAAAGGAGGACAGGCGATCCGGATATGTACCTCTTTCACTCCGCATTCACGCAATTTCACGACATTGTCTTTCAACTGGGTACCCCGTACGATAGAATCGTCCAAAAAAACGATCCGGGCATCCCGCGTAAACGCCTCGTTCGGTAACAACTTCATCTTAGCGACCAAATCACGCATATTTTGATTTTGCGGCATAAAACTCCGCGGCCAGGTCGGTGTATATTTCACAAAAGGTCTTTTATAAGGAATCCCCTTCTCGTTGGAATATCCGATAGCATGTCCCACACCCGAGTCCGGAATTCCGGCAGCAAAATCAGGAGTCAATTCATCACGTTTCGCCATAGCAGCCCCACAACGGTAACGGGCATCTTCTACATTGATCCCTTCGTAATAAGCAGAAGGATAGCCATAATAAACCCACAAAAAAGAACATATCTGTTTTCTGCAACCGGCAGCAATAATCGGTGTAATCCCGTCTTTCGAAACCCGTATCGCTTCATGCGGTCCCAGATCACGGACTATATTATAGCCTAAATTGGTAAACGAAGAGCTTTCACTGGCCACAACATAACCGAATTCATTCTTACCGATAATGATGGGAGTACGGCCGAACTTATCACGGGCAGCATAAATACAACTGTCTGTCAGAATTAAAAAAGAACAAGACCCCTTGACCATACGGTAAACGTTCTCTATACCTTCCTTGAATGTCTCTCCTTTGTTGATCAGAATACTGACTACTTCGGTCGGGTTGATGGCCGACCCGGACATTTCGGCAAAGTGAATCTTTTCCTTCAACAACTGAGCGGATATCTCTTCCAGATTATCGATTCGCCCTACCGTCACTACGGCAAAACGCCCCAAATGCGAAGTTACCGTTATCGGCTGCGACTCCATATCACTGATCACCCCGATCCCCAGGTAAGAACCAATGAAACGTCCCAATTCCGGCTCGAACTTATTCCGGAAATAAGCACTTTCTATACTGTGAATCGACCGGACAAAATCCTCTCCGTTATAAAAAGCCATACCGGCTTTCTTCGTTCCCAGATGTGAATGGTAATCGGTGCCGTAGAAAACATCGGCAACGCACTCTTTGCGTGATACGCAACCAAAAAATCCGCTCATATAATTGTAGTCATTGATTTAAGGCTACAAAATTACAAAAAAAGTAAAAAGTAGAAAGCAGAAAGCGTTCAAATTCTCCCCGCAAGAGCAGGTTCTTATAAAGCAAGTTATCCGATAAGAAAATAAAAAGCAAGATCTGTTTTCAAAATTCCAAAATAATACTTACATTTGCAACGAAAATCACATCTATATGCGTAAAAAGCCGATCTACTAAGCACAGAAGGAGTGCCGGGAGATTTTTTGCCTGTATCGGGTGTATTCAAAAAAAGAGTTATGAAACGACGAACGTAACATCTTTGGATGTTAAACATTTGAAAAACAACATTTTAATTCGGATTATCCGCTAAAGAGGGTAAAGTATGTCCGAACAGTTCTTTGACATGTTGTGTTTTTCAAAATAAAATGTTTAACTATAAAATCCAAAATGTTATGAATTCAAAAAGTCGTTATGAATTAGCCGCTTCGGTATGTCGCGGAAAAGTATGGCTCGACAATACAGCCCTGGCAGCCATTAGCCGAATGTACCGGAAACGAATAGAAAATGCAACCTCTAAACTGGAAGCGACCGTCGAACAAGGACGCTACGCTTCATTCAGAATCGATCAGGCGCTCGATCACCCTAAAGCCTCCCGTCTTGTTTTACAACAAATGATTGCTTCATTGGAAGAGGTCATCGGTCAATTATTTATTTTTGAAGCAGGTAGCCGCATCAATACGAACCGTTATACCTGTCTTATCTCACAATTCCGGGAAAAACAGGCTTTAGCCAAGCGCGCACTTGAGCATTCAGATAAAAACAATACCCCGGAAGTGTTTGTTTAGCAAACTTTTCATTATTTTTGTAGGGTCTCTTCGGGGACTTACATATTTCGATGAAAGTGTTTCGCTTTTATCCTGTGCTGAAAATCTGGTAAATTTAAAGTAAACAAGGAGAAGCAATACAAAACACTCATCACTTGCACGTTATTGCGTCAAATCACGTAATACTGTCAAGTGTGGGGTATTGTTTATTTGTTTACAGGTTTACCAGAACCTTCAGCACAATAAACCGATAACTCCACACTTTCTTTATATTAACGAATCACTATCCCGGAGTTAGATAGTAGCTCAAACATCATGAAAAAAATTTTATTCCATTTATTTCTGCTGGCCTCATTATTTATGGCAGCTTGCCATGACGATAACGGAGGTCCCTCTTCTATTGTCATCGACAAAGATCAGCAAAACCAGACAGCTTACGCCGACGATACAGAAAAAACCATCCGGTTCGAAGCGACAGAAGCCTGGCATACCGAAGTCGACTACACAGCAACAAAAGCAACGGAAACCGTAGAAAAATGGGTAAGTCTCGATCCAGCCAGTGGCGAAGCAGGCGAAATCACCATTAAACTCGCCTTATCCACCAATTACACCGGTACTGACCGAAAAGCGACGATCCACATCATTTGCGGAGGTACGACGATCACGGTCATCATCGAACAAAAAGGAGAAACTGAAAACGGAGAGGTGCCGGATGAAGATTCTCCGGCCGATGGAGTACGTAAAATCTCTGAAATCATTACTTCCACCGACGGCGAACCGAATCACATCGTATTTACCTACGATGAACAAGGACGTGTACAAGAATACTCACTGTATAAAGAAATCTCCGGTCAGAAAAAAACAGAATACGTGACGACTCTGACTTACTCAGAAGACCGGATCGTCAAGAAAACCCAAGCTTACAACGACAGTTATACGACAGGAACAACAACCTATTCGCTATCCGAAGGCCGTATCGGCAAAGCAAGGGCGGAAACCGACAATTTCGATTGTGACACCTGGTACTACGACTCAGAAGGCAATATGACCAAATATATCGAAAGATATACGATTACGATGGGAAGTGTCGATCAGGAAGGAAATACAGGAGCAACCGTCGAAGTTCTCGATTCGACTGTCACCACTTATATCTGGCAAAACGGAGTGGTGAAAACCATGCATTACTATCCGGAAGACAATGTTTCCAACGATATCATCACCTCGGAATTCGAATATTACGACCTGGATGAAATCCGGCCATTACCATCGGTAATAAAACTACAATATTACCCGGAAGAACTGGCGGGTGAAGATCTGACTTTATTTGGTTATAACGGTAATGTTCCTGCCCGGTTCATAAAAAAAGTAACTACTTCGGGAGACCGGTGGAATAAAGACAATGGCACGACTACTTATCGCTATGTAACCGATTCTAAAGGATATGTGGTCCAAATCTACAGCAAATGGGAGTCCGCGCAGGGCAAGACCGATGCAGAAGAAAAACTGGAATGTGAAATCATTTATGAATAATTCTACGGCATGGTTGGATTGCCTGGCATTCGAGGAATCAGGCATAAAAGCCTTCGGCTGTTTCGGAAAACGGAGTGCTTACCTGATGAGCAAAGAAAAAGACGGGTACAACAATGACGAACATGTCTTCGAATACCGGACAGACAACGAAGGCTATATCCGGGAAATCACCGTTACAACTTACGATGGCCAACACCAGGTAAGCAGTAAACGTATTCACACCATCAGCTACATCGACGCAAACTGATTCTATCGTTTCATCGATCGGAATCATTCCCCTATCTTCCCGCTGAAAGCCGATTCGCTTCATATAGAGAAGATAGGGTTTCTTTATTTCGCCATAACAACCGGGGAAGCGTCTGATATGATTCACTTTGACCGGCGATCAAACGGCTTTTACATCATAAAGTCAACTTTGTTAGCGCCGGACATTCTTTATTTAAAGTTTATTTTATAATTTTGCAGCTTGTTATAAAAAAAGTGTGCTAGTCATGAAACGGATTGATTTTCAACCGGTATTATTCGATACCCTAAAAAATTATTCGAAAGAAAAATTCTTTACCGACCTGATGGCCGGAATTATTGTCGGAATCGTTGCTCTTCCATTAGCCATCGCTTTCGGTATTGCTTCGGGGGTAAGTCCCGAACAAGGTCTGATCACAGCCATAATCGCAGGATTTATCGTTTCCTTCCTGGGAGGGAGTAACGTACAGATCGGAGGACCGACTGGGGCCTTTATCGTTATCGTTTATGGTATTATTCAACAATTCGGTATCGAGGGTCTGGCGATCGCTACCGTTATGGCCGGAATCATGTTGGTCTTGATGGGAGTATTTAAACTAGGCACAATCATCCGCTTTATCCCTTATCCGATCGTCGTCGGATTTACCAGTGGTATTGCACTTACCATTTTCACGACTCAGATCAAAGATCTGTTCGGATTAACCATGGACAAAGTGCCCGCCGATTTTATCTCCAAATGGATTGCTTATTTCCACAGTTTCGACACAACGAACTGGATTGCACTAGGGGTAGGAATCGGAAGTATCCTGCTCATTATCGTCACTCCCCGGTTTTCTAAAAAAATACCGGGTTCGTTGATCGCCATCATTGTCATGACCGTTATCAGTTATCTGTTACGCCATCACCTGAATATCACCGGCCTGGAAACCATCGGCGACCGTTTTGAGATCAATGCCAGCCTGCCGACTCCCAACGGCTTAGCGTTTAATATCGAAACCATCAATCAGCTTCTGCCGGCAGCTTTCACCATCGCCATTCTGGGAGCCATCGAGTCTTTATTATCGGCCACCGTAGCAGATGGAGTCACCGGACATAAACACAATTCCAATACAGAGTTAATAGCCCAGGGAGCAGCCAATATCGTAGTTCCTTTCTTCGGAGGGATTCCAGCCACCGGAGCAATTGCCCGGACCATGACCAATATCAATAACGGCGGCAAAACTCCTGTAGCCGGTTTGATCCATGCCGTTGTATTATTATTGATACTCTTGTTCCTCGGCCCCTTGACCAAACATATTCCGATGGCTTGCCTGGCCGGCGTTTTGGTTATCGTTTCTTACAACATGAGCGAATGGCGTACATTCAAATCATTGATGAAAAACTCCAGATCGGATGTCGCTGTATTATTGACTACTTTCTTATTGACCGTCATTTTCGATCTGACCATCGCCATAGAAATCGGTCTGTTACTGGCCCTGGTACTCTTTATGAAACGAATGAGCGAAGTAACGCATATCACGGTTGCCAAAGACCAGCTCGATCTGTCGAACGAGGGCGAAATCTACCATGAAGAAGAAAAACTGATCGTACCGCAAGGAGTCGAAGTATATGAAATCGACGGCCCGTTCTTTTTCGGTGTCGCCAATAAATTCGACGAATGTATGAAAACCATCGGCGACAAACCCCGCATTCGTATCATCCGGATGCGCAAAGTACCGTTTATGGATACGACAGGGCTGCACAACCTGGAAAGCCTTTACCGTTTATCTACGAAAGAAAAAATACAGGTCATCCTCTCCGGAGTAAACGAACAGGTTCGTGCAACTTTGGTCAAATCTTCCTTTGCCCGAACCATCGGCGAAGAAAATATTTGCAGTAACATTCACGAAGCATTGAAACGGGCGGAAGTATGTCTGAAAAGTTAAAGCGCTGACTTTTCAGACACCCCGGTCTGCATCAGAATCCGAAATCATCGAGTATTACCTCTTTTTTCTCTGCTTCCTGAAAAGGTTTAGCTTCCTGATGCACCGGATTCCCTTCGATATAAATGGCGCGGAACGGACGTACCGGGCAGACATATTCACATCCCCCGCATCCGACACAAATATCGGGATTCACGGAAGGGATCGTCAAGCCATTTTTATAAGGAATCATAGTCACGGCCTGAGTAGGACAATGTTCGGAGCAAGCCCCGCAACTGGTCTCGTCGGTATTGACGATACAATTTTCGCGGACAAAAACCACCCGTCCCATCTGCAGCTTATGCTTTTCCTCTTTGGTAAGCGGCAATAAAGCCCCGTTCGGACACACTTCAGAACATACCGTACAATCGAAGTTACAAAAACCATGACCGAAATCCATTTTCGGTTGCATCATCCCCCCTAAACCATAATCCATAAAGGCAGGTTTCAACACACGCGAAGGACATTTGGTGACACAAAGATGACAAGCCGTACAATGTTTCAATAAATGCTCTGCACTTTGAGAACCGGGAGGGCTCAACGGATGCTCTCTTTGCCAGGATTTATTGGCTTTAACGACAGCCTTTCCCTGAGCCAGCACTTTGTTGGGAAGAAGTAAAGACAAAGCCCCTACGGTAGCCACAAACTGCCGCTTAGAAGTATCCACCGGCTTTTCCGGCGTCTTCCGCCCTTTCTTCCACCCCAATCCGTATTTTATACTATGCTTATGGCAAACCGACAGACAATTATAGCAGTCCACACAACGGCTCTGATCTACCTTTTTGGCCTTGCTATCGATACATCCCGCCTTACATTGCCGCTCACAAAGCCCACATGAAACACAGGCATCGGCCTCTATCCGTATCCGCCCAAAAGAATAACGCGATAAGAAACCCAATAATGTTCCTACCGGACAGACAGTATTACACCAGGTACGGCCATACTTCCAGGCCAACCAGCCAATCCCGCAGAAAGTCAGGAGCCCGATGAAAAGAGAGGCCATACTCAATACATAAATATCGGTATGATAAAATGTATAATTACCGAAACTATTGAATACCCAGGCCAGCAAATTATTTACAGCCAAATAAACAGGCCGGAAAACATTTACCCCCATCCGTCCAAATGCACTATATGGATCGAGCAGGCTTAACAAAACAGTAGCACCGAGTAAAAAAGCCAACACCACTATTCCCAACACCCCATAACGCAAAACGCGTTTTTCACGGGTATAATGATAATGCTTTTTACGATTTATTCTCTTCGCTATCCAAGCTACGACATCCTGAAAAATACCCATCGGGCAAATCACCGAACAATAAATACGCCCGAATAATAGTGTCGCCACCAGCAGGATCAATACAATTCCGAAACTCCCCGCCAATAAGGCCGGGACAAACTGTATCCGTGCCAGATTAGGCCATCCTGTAGTTAAACCGGCAAAATCCAGGAAATAAAAGGTAATCACGACCCCCATGACTACCGCAAACAAAACACGTAATTTTTTTAGCATAACATCCCCCACCTTTAGCCTTTTGCCTTTAGCCTTTAGCTTTTTGCTTTTAGCTTTTTGCTTTTAGCTTTTTTACCTTTTTTTCAAATCTTAATCCTCTTCACTTTCAAGCGATTGATGTCCATCGTACCGATTTTAAGCTCCTCTCCTTTAGCCAAATGTCCAACCACCTCCAGAGGCATCTTTTCCACCTGATTGAAAAACTTAGTAGCTGCCGTATCTACAGCGACAATATCCGGCGACATAAACAACCCCTTGGCCAGCACCACGTCGGCTTCTGATTTTCCGCGCGGTCCATTGGTTTTCATCAGACGGTAAGCATCCACGACATTCAATACCGCCGGCTTACTGATTGTGCAAATATCAGCGATACATTGCTGCAAATCATTGCGATGGAAAAATCCGCGATCCCAGACAATCCCCATATGATTTTTCATCGAAATGGTCATTTTAGCCCCACCGTGATTTTTCAAAATAGGAACATTGATCCACACATCACAATCCAAAATAGCCGAATGTATTTTAGCTGTTTTCAGGCTTTTGGCCTTAGGTAGTTCCACTTCCCGGTAATAAGATTCCTCATGTGCCGGCATCACCTTAGCACCGGCCGCTTTGGCAGCCTCTTCGATTCCGCTGTTTTTATAACATTTCCGCCAGTCATCGCAAGTATGATCGAACACAACCACCTCCTTTGCACCGGCATCGAAACATTGCTTAATAATTTCAGATACCAATTCAGGATTGGTATTTCCTGCCAATTCGGGCACTTTATCCCAACCGATATTCGGTTTGACAACCACTTTTTGTCCGGCTTTGACAAATTTCCCCATACCTCCGAATTCAGCGATTGCTTTCCGGAACATTTCTGCCGGTTCACCACCCATTACGGCGACCAAATCGCATCCCCCGGCCTGAGAAGTATTTTGTGCCATGATATCCATCACCCCATCCCACTTCATTGTCACAGCAGCCCCTGTCAAGGCTAGTGTCTTTAAAAATTCTCGACGATCCATAAAGTCTGTTTATAAAGTTCGTAAAGTTATAAGGCCCATCATACGCACGAACAACTCCTTAATCCGTCCGCCATGGAAAACGAAAACACATTTCATTATACAGGCAATAGTCGGCATTCCCATTGACAGCAAAAGTCTTCACTACAGCAGCCCCCGCACCGAGCAACAACTGTCGGGCATAATTCAAGGTTGTTCCGGTTTTTACCCGGTCCTCTACCAATAATATTTTTTTCCCTTTTACCTCGAACCGGATTTCCTCTAACAACCGGGGCCGGTCGTACAATTGTTTTTGATCGGCATCCCTTAAATGCAATTTCAGCAACTGCATATCCAGATTCAAACGCTGATTCAGCATCGCTGCCGGAATAATACCTCCATTCGCAACAGCAACAATCAAATCGAATCGTTCTTCGAAAGTAATCTCCAGAAAACGCTGTCTTACTTCCTCAAAAGTCTTAACATTCATATTTAGCCAACCCTTTCAGGATTACCCAGCCAAGCACCACTTGCAACAACATTCCCGGGAATCCGATTTTAAAATCTTGCAATGCAGCAGACAAATCCGAAGCGATCAACCATTCGGCTATACCACCGAGCACCTGATAGGCCACCACCACCGCAGCGACATGCAATAAAGAAACCCGTTGACTTCTGTCGGCTACAATAGCTCCCACCAAAGCCAGTAACGTAGATTTTACCAACAAAACAGGTAACATCCCTGCCGGCGGCATCCCGAATAAGAGGTGATTACACAAAGGTGACAATACAGCAGTCAGTATACCCACTTTCAAACCGAATTTATAAGAAGCGATCAAAGTAAAAAAATAGATCGGTAAAAATATTTTACCTCCATCCGGCATTAAATGGCACAATTGGGGAAGCAGCATATTTCCTCCGACAAAAAGGACCGCAAACAAATAGGTCCGGACATTCACAACAGAAAGATTTAACTGACGAAATTGAGATACGATCATCATTTTAGTGCATATTTAAAATTTAACCACTTCAAATATACAAATTTTTCATAGTTTTGATCAATCGCTATACTTTTTTCCGATTGAAATTAAAAAAAACAATGCTTATCTTTGGAACATGAAAATTTTAGGAAATATCATTTGGTTACTATTCGGAGGAATCTTCGTCGCCGTCGAATATTTCATCGCCAGTATCGGATTATTTATCACAATCATCGGTATTCCCTTCGGGCTCCAGACAGTCAAACTCGGTATATTGGCATTATGGCCCTTCGGAAGCGAGATCGTACATAAACAATCGCCCCACGGATGCCTCTCTACCCTGATGAACATCATCTGGTTTTTTATAGGCGGAATCTGGATTTTCCTATCGCACATTTTTTGGGGAGTCCTGTTTTGCATCACGATTATCGGTATCCCATTCGGAATGCAACATTTCAAATTAGCCGGACTGGCACTCACTCCTTTCGGACACGATGTAAAATAAAACCTTTTATCTTACAAACAATATGCTGACTCCGATGACACAATAAATCAAAGATTCTGCCACATTCACCGCCAAAGCCACCTTAGGGTTTTGCATCAAGCGACGAGCTAACCGATCCGCCACAGCAGCTACCATTGAAAAAATCAGGAAAGCCTGAACCATAAAAACAAGCCCTAACAATAACATCTGAGGAATGGGATTTTCTATCCCTTTATCTATAAATTGCGGAAAAAAAGCCAGAAAAAACAAGATTACCTTAGGATTCAATATATTCATCAGTATCCCTTTCCGGTATAGTTTTCCACTGACAGCAGCGTCTCCCGACAACTCGAAATGATTCTCCCGACGGGCTAGAAAAGCTTTTACGCCAAGATACAACAAATAAGCAGCACCGGCAAACTTCAACATCGTAAAAGCTACAGGAGAACTCATCAGCAAAATCGAAACGCCCAGACTGACAGCCGTTACATGAGCGATCAAGCCGGTACACAATCCGGCGGCAAAGACCATTCCGGCCTTTCGTCCCCGGGTGATACTCTGTGTAATCACAAAAAGTATATCCGGTCCCGGCATCAAAGTCAGCAGCACTGCCGCACAAATAAATCCCCAAAGGTTCATAACTATAAATCAGATTCTAATTATTTTCAGCTAAAATTAATGCTAATAATCAAAAAAAATTAATTTTGTGAGAATAATTTAATCAATAACCATTAAAATCCATCGATCATGATTTCACTAATTATCCTGGGTATTATCTTCCTGTATGCCATTATATCTTACAATACGCTGACCCGAAAAAGAAACAATGTCGACAACGCTTTCGGTTCGATCGATGTCATGCTGAAAAAAAGATTCGACCTTATTCCCAATTTAGTCGCTACTGTACAGCAATACGCGAAACACGAAGAAGAGACGTT
>ERZ824473.1410-NODE-1410-length-34399-cov-9.209818_pt1 | contig 34399 bp, 41 predicted proteins | sample MGYA00519874_ERZ824473 | MGnify/ENA primary metagenome ERZ824473 (study PRJEB31778, sample SAMEA3449151) | human gut metagenome | biome: human gut; feature: human-associated habitat; material: faeces | place: United Kingdom | collected 2010/2012 ... | reverse complement strand
CCCTGTTCAGCCCCGCACGCTTCACCTCACGCCATTTGGGGCGACCCTCGTAAATGTCCTGCCACCTGTCCATATATCCGCTGTAAAAGCCGTTATCCCCAGGAAATTCTTCCTCCGGAAACGCCTGCCGCATTTTTTCTATCATCATTTTTCATCACTCCCTGTCTAAAAAAGGCATAAAAAAACCGCCTGATCTCTCAGACGGTAACAAGCGGACGGAGTTGCACCGCCCATTCACATAATTGTGCGTGTTCCTCTCAACACTTCTACTTGTTATTATGATAATACCACGTTTTTAATACTTTGTCAACCATTTTATTTTCTTTGCCGGAAGGAGCAAAATCACCCTTTTCATTATGATAATACCCCTTGTGGGTGTGTGGCAAGGTTGGAATACCGTTAATAATATGAGTTTTGTCTAAATCTATCTGCTTAAAATGCTTGTTCTTTTTGTTGTAATAAGTGATATATTTAGGCTTATTATCATAATTTAACGTTACATATATTCGACCTTTAGTCATAGTCTCCAATGGTGGAGTAGCACTGCCGCTGTTTGTCCTGACAAATTTTATATTTCCACTTTGCAAAATGGTTGTGTATTCGGTTCCGTATCGCTTGCCTTTATCGCTCACCCCGCTTGCACTTCCTCTACCGCCCACAGGTCATCGCCTCCCTGAATTTATCCTGAAAAGATTTGATGTGAATTATATTCCCTCTGCATTCATCGGGAACAGAGCCGTAAAAGATTATTTCCGAAGGACTGAGCCGTTCACACATAGCCTCATAGCCCCTCAGAAATGCCGCTTTCGCTGCCCTGTCCTTTGCAGTTGCGGCATAATTAAAGCCGATAAAGCCGGAGAAATAGACTTTATCAGCCTTTATAACAGGTATATCATATCTCCCGACAACATCGGGCGTGAACTTTTCAAGATTTTCATACCGCTGTTTTTCGGGTATCATAAACCTATTGTCCTTTCTATCATATCGTTCATATACGGCTCCGTGCTGTATTCCTGCGCATCGAGATTATCAATGTTTGTTGTGCCGTCATCGAGGCGGACATCAGCCGTTTTGACCTTGCTATCCCACATAGCCTCTGAGAGCGCATCTATGGTCGATGTGTAGCCCTTAAGTATCTTGTACCGCCCTGCACCCATCATCACCGTGTAGAAGCGTATGCGGTCGTTTATGGGACCCTTTCGGGCATTATGTATTTCCACACACAAATTTCTTTTCGCCGCATCTATGCGCATACCCTCGATGAGTGTCTGCTCTGCGCTATCGCAATATACATTGACCAGCGGAACGCCCCTGAGAATGAGCCTGCATTCTACGATAAACCCCGCAAAATCAGCATATAGCTGCTCAGGTGTCGCAGCATCTTTCCTGCGGTAATCGTGAACAGTCACCATATCCCGAAGCCCACGGGTGAATCCCGTGCAGTTGAATGCGTGAGCCGACTTGCCGCCGCCGAAGTCAACCCCGACAGTGGCAAGCACGAGGTCAAGTCCGTCAAGGCTGTCAATGATAAAGTCATTCGGACGGTCGTTGAAGCGGCGATATATAACGCCCTCCGCATTGACCCAATCGCCCAGCACATAGCGGTCGTAATAGACCGTGCCTGCATATTCGGTTTTCAGCGCCCTGACGAAATTTGGGTCAAGCGTAGGATTGTCATCGAGAGTGTATTTCTGACAGTAAATATCCGCATCACTGTCAAGAAATTTCTTGAACCAGTGCTGCCGACCCTCAGGGTTGCACGTACCGTCAAAACAGCTGTAAGGCTTGTCAAGTCGGGATTTAAGCATATCGAAGACCGCCTCGCTCCAGGTCACGACCTCATCGCCGTAGCAGTATTTTACGGACATACCACGTATCTTGTCCACCGATGTTTTCTTGTCGGCGCCGAGGCAATAGCATCGCTCGCCGAACAGCATAGCCGTGTTGTCAGTCGTTCGGATAGGCTTCACCAGTTCCTCACCCCACAGCTCCTGCAGGGGATATATGACATTTCGGAGCAGCGTGCCCTGAGTATGTCCCAGGAGCAGCACAGCCCCCTCACGTCCCGCCACACTGCGAATGCGTTTGGGTATGGCGTAATAGTCCATATACGTCTTTCCAGAACGTGTCGCCCCTGTCTTGACATTCCATCGGTGCGTAGCATTCCGAAAATATTCCTGCTGCATATCCGTGAACATCAGAAGCCCCCTTCGATCTTGCCGAGGACTTCATCAAGCTTGGAGAGTGCCGCACTGTCTCCCTCGGAAGAAGCCTTTTCCTTAAGCTTAAGCTCACGCTTTTTAAGGGCAAGCTCCTCGTGCGCAATATCCTTGCCGAGTATCTGCATCACCCTGTCAAACGCCTTTGTGTCACCCTGAGCGGCACTGAGAAACATAGACATAACAAGCACCATCTCGTTGTCCATATCATCGGGAGAAACACCGAGAGCTTCCCGCTGCTCCCTGTCATTGGCAGCAGCGGGAAGCTCAAGCAGAGCCTTCATCTTCTGCTTCATATCCTTTTTGCGCCGCCTTGCTTCACCCGATGCCTTGCCGCCTTTTTGAGTGATTTCTCGGAGTTCACTCGGAGTTCGTTCGGAATTTGATATTAGATTTTTTTCATTCACGGGTCACCACCTGCCGAAAAATAGGATAAAAAAATCCGCTTACAGCCTTTAACCGTAAGCGGATTTAAAAAAGCGGATATAAAAATTCACTATACTCATTTTAGCACAAACATAGTGACATGTCAAGCATTTTTTGAAATTTTCACAAGAGCCTTGCCGTGAAGCCTATGTACGTGCCGCACACTGATTCCCATTTTGGCAGCAATCTGTCCCCAAGACTTGCAGTAAAGATAATGCAGGTTAAGCACTTCCCGCTGCCGTTCATCTTTCACAAGGTAAATGAGCCTGCCCGCCGCACAATACGGGTTTGAAAGTTCTGCTTTGCATTTGTCCGCTTGGGTTTCATAATCAGATACCTCGCAATATGATTCTTCAACGGAATTTCCGTTGCGCTCATATTCTGCGCCTGTGCTGTTATATCGCACTGTTTTGCCGTCTGTAAGTCTGCTCTCATAGCTTTTGTGCTTATTTTTGGCGTTAAGGTACTCAATGCCCGCTTCCCGAGTTGAGCTAAGTATCTTTTTCACTTCCTGTACTGTCATCTTCAGCCCTCCTATAAGCCGTGTCTAAAATTGATTAACCCCTATTCTTTTTCAGTCATTTAATTGTAGAGCTTCTGATCTCACGAATACGGGCCTTTAATGCCTCCAGCAATGCGTCCTGTACGTCCGCTTTGCCCTCAAGGGCTGCAGCCACGTCAACATCACGTGTGTCCTGAGTAACTAACCGATGGATTATCACCTTATCGGCCTGCCCCTGTCTGTGTAGTCGTTTGTTTGCCTGCTCATACAGTTCCAGTGACCAGTTAAGTCCAAACCAGATTATATGATGCCCTCCTTGTTGTAGGTTCAGACCGTACCCGGCGGACGCAGGGTGCGCCAGAAGAATGTCGATCTTTCCGCCATTCCAGTCCTGCTGATCCTTGTCCGTTCGAAGCGGTCTGACTGAAAGAGAGGTCTTTTCCAAATGTTTTAGTATGCGTGTAAGCTCATGTTGAAAGTTATAGAACACAAGGGCGTGCTGCCCGTTGAGACCCTCGATCAGCTCGGAAAAAGCCTCAAGCTTTCCGTTGTGTATTTCAATAATATTTTTATCCCCGTCATACACGGCGCCGCTTGCAAATTGCAGTAGCTTTCCCGAAAGCACAGCGGCTGTTCCGGCATCAAGAGTGTTTTCATCTATCTGCAGCAGCATATCTCTTTCAAAGTCTTCATACTGCTTTTTTGTCTTTGCATCAAGGAAAACGGGTACATCGACCGTAATACAGTCAGGAAGAGAAAGATAATCGGAGGCTTTCATAGATACGCATATGTCTGAAATAGCATCTTTTATCGCTTCCTCGGCTCCCAGCTTCATCTTGTATGTGGTGAAATGGCCTCCGTGGGTTTCACATTCGCAGTATCGTGTACGGAATTGCGTTATTCTTTTTCCGAGCCGCACGCCCTGATCTATCAGATATATCTGCGCCCACAGGTCGGTCAGACCGTTGCTTGCGGGTGTACCTGTTAAACCGACAAAGCGCTTGATGTGCTGCCGAACGTAGCAGAGGGATTTAAAGCGCTGTGCCTTGCTGCTTTTGAAGCTTGAAAGCTCATCAACAACGACCATATCGAAACGCCAGTTGTTCGCATCGTATTCCACAATCCACGGAACGTTTTCTCGGTTTATGACATACACATCTGCAGCGGTATTTAGTGCACGTACCCTCTGTTGTACGGTTCCGATGATCTTTGATATGCGCAGATGCTTTAGGTGATCCCACTTTTCTGCCTCAGTGCTCCACGTCATTTCTGCAACCTTTTTGGGGGCGATGACCAGCACTCTGCTGACCTCAAATCTGCCGTAGATCAGTTCATTTATCGCCGTAAGCGCTATGACTGTTTTTCCGAGACCCATGTCAAGCAGTAAACCCAGATCCTTGTCCGTAATTATCCTGCTTATGCAATAGTTTTGATAATCGTGCGGTTTGAATTCCATTTTTACCGCAGCTCCTTTCCAATCACGCCCAGAAAAGCTTCTACTTCGGAAACTGAACGCAGTATTACAACTGTCTGCTTCATGTAGCGCAGCTCTTTTATCCGAAATGCCTGCTGCTTTGACAAGGCACCTTTCGGTGATTTCAGCTCTGCAAAAATAACTGTGCCGTTTGGGAGGCATATTATCCGATCGGGCACGCCATTGCTTCCGGGCGAAACAAATTTATATGCCCTGCCACCGATTGATTTTACGCCGTCACACAATTTTTTCTCGACCTTGTTTTCGGGCTGCCCCATTCAGTATTCACTCCTTGTAACTTTTTCGCGCACGCACGCACGCGTATGCACATATTTCATTTAGGCGCATTAGGCGATATATATTCTCTCTATGCTCTCTATTTTTTCCTTTTTATATAAGTTTAAAGTTACAAAGTTACGAAACAAGTATAAAACGTTTATCTGCGCCATTTGCACCCGTAACTTTGACCGTAACTTTCTGTAACTTTCGTAACTTTGACTGTAACTTTGAAGTCTCAAAGTTACAGAAAGTTACAGTCAAAGTTACAGCTTTTTCGAACGTATAAATCCTTTTTGCACACCGTATTCCGCACCGAATCTTATAGCTTTTTGAGACTTATCCCAGCCGGGGATCCTTTGAAGAATACAGTTTATTTCAATAGAATCACTTCTGCGCATAGTCCTCAGATCTCCTCCGAAGCACTCGCACCATATTTCCGCCGCGCATATCTTTTCTCGGGCAGTTCTTTTGACTCCTTCCTTCTGAAAGTCTGCCTGCCAGTACATACGGCGCTGCGTTATCGAGCGTTTATCCCAATCGGGCAATATTTCACGTGCAACAAACTCACGGATAACACCCTCCTTGGAACTCTGCTCAGAGTGTGCTTCCTGCACAGCTTCCGCAAGTTTAAGAGCCTCACCTGTAAGATACAAATTCTCACCCAGTTGCCAAGCCGTAAGCGCTTCTGCCCATATCTGCGGCGCTTCTGCGGATAAATCACTGAATACATTTTTGGTCGGCTCATGCACAGCACAGTCTATGGGCCAGAAACGGCGGTTTCCGGTTTTATCCCGAAGAAACTCCGATTCGTTTGTTGTTCCGAAAAACACGCATCGCCTTGGATACACCGACGTTCTGCGTCCATATGGCTCACGAAATATGTCCTCGACCTTGGATAAAAACTGTTTTACAGCGTTAGTTTCAGCACGGTTAAGGCCATTAAGCTCACCGACTTCATTGATCCATACGCCCTGCAGCATCTCGCAGGCTTCTTTGCCTTCAAAAGTTGACAGACTGTCCGAAAACCACTTACCGCCGAGGATCCTCAGCAGGGTGCTTTTGCCTATGCCCTGTGGCCCTGCAAGTATGGGCATGGTGTCGTACTTTACACCCGGGGACATAACACGCGCCACAGCAGCTGTCAGTGACTTCCTGGTGGCTGCTCTTGTGTACGCAGAGTCCTCCGCACCGAGATAATCAATGAAAAGGGTATCAAGCCTCTGTACTCCATCCCATGGCGGCAGAGAAGTCAGATAATCCTTGACAGCGTTATAAGTATGTTTGTGGCATGCAAGCGAGAACGCATCAAGGATACGCTTTTCACCCGTTATGCGATACGCCTTTTCAAGGTAGTGGCGAAGCCCGGAATCGTCATTGTCCGTCCATATGCGGCGCTCAGAGCTGCTGTCCCACGGGAGAACGCTAAGGGCATAAACTCTATTGCTGAATTCTTCATAGACGATCCTGTTTTTAAGCAAGGGGTCATTTTCGAGTATGATAAGTACGTTGTCAACAGTCTTTGCCGCTCCGCCGCTTGATGTTGAAACCTCAAGTAGTGATATCCAGTTTTCGATTTCTGCCGGGGTTTCTGCTCCAAAGGCTTCTACCGCCTGCTGGTACCGCTCTGTGTTGAGTAGGGCGGCAACAGCTTTGTCAGCCGCAGCAAAGCGGCACATTTCTGTGTACGACGGCAGCTTGTTTGTGGGCGTATCAGGCTTTGCATCATCGTCTCTGTTGCCGAACAGATGCAGCCTTGCAAGATCAAAAGCATTGCAAAGCTTACCGCCTGCAGGATCGGTCGCATGATGGGAGTAAAGAAACTGACCATCATTGTAAACGACTGCACCTCCTGTTGTCGAACCGCCCGAATAGGTGAAACGACCGTCCGTTCCGCACGGGGTGTACACATCGGGAATAATCTCATATATTACTCTGTAAATATCGTACGTCTTGCAGAATGCACCGACAATGCCGCTCTTCTCTGTAGGATCTGCCTGCTTTGCCCCTTTGGGTATCTTGGGCGCAGCAACGCCTTTCCATTCTGTAATATCGTGCCAGTCGGTGTACATCGCGAGCATTCCGTCTGTGTCTATAAATGGGTTATCTGCATATTCACATATATACGTGCTGTCTGATGAGCAGGACGGCCAGTACATGAGGCGGGAAGCTTCGAATGTAGTCGGGTCGCACATATCCATTCCGACGAATTCTGCCAGCTTACGCGCCAGGGGCTCGTATTCGTCCGCTGAACAGGGGTGGCTCAGAGGAATAAGTACTCTGAGTCTCGGAGCGGCTTCACAATGCTTGCGTGTACTGTATATGCAATAACCAAAGCCCAGTCCGTCAATCTTTCGCAGCACATGCTGCGTTTCGCTGGCTCTAATGTTGTCAAGGTCAAGGGTAATAAGATCACGCTCTGCAACGGCGTCCGCTTTGCGTCGGCTTCCTTTAAGCAGGCCGCCCACAAAACCGCCTACGTCTTTCAGATCGTCCTGCTTTGATTTAGGCAGGGCAAGGTATTCGGCAAGTGTTTCCGTACCCCTTGCGGGGGTACGGAGCTTTTCGCAAAGCTCTGACCACATTATTTCCTGGGGGATCCAGCTGACAGCTTTTCTGCTCGATCCGACAGTGATATTTAAAAGTTTATCATTGAGCATATTTGCCCCCCCTGATAGTTATTCTTTTTTGTAGTAGTCTCCGACAAACCCGTCGGCGTTGAGTATAAGCCCCGGCGCCCATGCAATGGGCTGCTTCATAAGGCTGCATAATGCGTCAAGATCTGCTCTGTCTGCAGGACAGTCAACAACCGCCTCATCGTGTATGTGCATGACCGTCTTATAGCCTGCCTTATCAAGTCTGTCAAGCGTAACGGCGAGGCAGTCACGGGCGATGGCCTGCACTACGTTTTCAGTCAATTTTCCGCCGTATGTTGACAACCGTCCCCACTTTTTGGAGTTGCCGTCCTGCCCCATGTAATGGACAGCGGGTTTTCCAAAGCTGTTTTCAGCTATCTCCGGAAACGGGTAAAACATTTTTCTGCCGCTCGGCAGTGTTATGGTCATGCACTGTAGCCCTGACACGGGATCAAACTCGTAATGGAACGTCAGGCATTTTACAACGTTCGGGCGGAAATTCGTGACAGTATCGAGAGCAGCCCGCTCCATTGCATACCACAGATCTTTTATCCTCGGATTTGCCTCCCGCCATGCCGAAACTATCTCGGGAAGTTCTGCTTCGGAGAGACCCATTGACAGCGCTCCCATATTTATCAGAGCGCCGACAGAGCCCTGATAACCAAGAGCCAGTTCGGCGACTTTGCCTTTAGCCCTGAGAGCGTATTCGGGATTACCTTTTTTGATACGTTCGATTGGAACATGGAACATCTGCGATGCCGAAGCTTCATATATTTTGCCGTGGGTTGCGAATACTTCCTGCCGCCAGCTTTCACCCGCAAGCCACGCTATAACACGTGCTTCGATGGCCGAAAAATCCGCCACTGCGAATTTGTTGCCATCGGAGGGGATAAACGCAGTGCGTATCAGCTGTGAAAGGGTGTCGGATACGCTGCCGTAGATAAATTGCAGCATGAACGTGTTTCTTTCCTTCGCAAGTTCACGGGCGATAGAAAGGTTTTCTATGTAAGTCCTTGGAAGGTTCTGCACCTGTATCAACCGCCCTGCCCATCTGCCCGTGCGGTTTGCGCCGTAAAACTGGATAAGCCCTCTCGCTCTGCCATCAGCGCAGACGGCGTTTTCCATTGCTGTATATTTCTTTACCGAGGATTTCGAAAGCTCCTGCCGTAGCTGCAAAACACGCTTTACATTTTCCTGCGGAATATCCTTGTCGAGCATATCGGATACAGTTGCTTTATTGAGATTTTCGACTTCCATGTCTATTTCGGTTTCAAGCCATTTTTTCAACTGCGAAACAGATTTAGGGTTATCAAGCCCCGTGATCCTGACAGCTTCTTCGGTCAGCTCTGAGTTTATCTTGTCTGCGCAGCCTATCGCTCCGCTTACAAGATCAAGGTCAAGCCGTACCCCGTAAGCGTTTATCCGCTGATCAAGTTCCCATTGAAGCTGCACATCAGCGGGTACGGGGAACGCAGACAGCGTATTGTCAACAGTCATCTCCGTAACAACGTCCTGTACGCAGTAGGTTTTGAACAGATCCCATTTTTCAGGTGCATGATGCGGGAGATTTCTCATTCTGTTGCCATTCGCCGATGAGGGTTTACACGGCTTGCAAAAATAGTTTATCAGCGCTTTGCCGATACCCATCTTCTTTTTATCCTGAGGCAAACCGAGCGCTTCACCGACTGCGGCAAGGCCACCCGGAAACCCGCAGTATAGTCCGTGCAACATAGTGCAATGCCATTTTGACAGCCATTGTGCTCTTTGATCCGCTGATAAGCCAAAATGCTTTGAAAGGCAGTACCACTCAAAGGCGGCGTTGTAGGCGTGTAGTATGCAGTCGGACGAGAACATCAAGTGAACTATGTATTCGGAAATAGAGTCCCCCGTAGTCAGATCCACGATACGCACAGGGGCGTTATCAAGGCTGTAAGCAAAAAGCAGTATCTCGAAATCATCGGACTGCACATATTTGTACAGTCCGGATTTCTTAATATCTACGCTCGAATAAGTCTCAATATCGATCGAGATATTGTGAAGCATATTATCTCACCTCAGAACGGGATAACAGATCCGCCGGAGCTCTGGAAAGGATCAAAGCCCTGGGGATAAAAGGGAGTATTCTGCGCCTGTGTGGGGTAGGTCTGCTGAACAGGCTGAGCGTAATTCTGTGGCGCCCAGTTCTGCGGAGCTGGCTGCTGATACTGCGGCTGCTGTGGAGCTGCTCCCATCGGAGCGCCGAAAGCTTCCGCTGCGGAAATTCTTCCGCCTAAAGGCTCACCGTCTTCAAGCTTTTGCACGGCCTGAAGTCCAATTCCTACACCCCTCTTACCATTGGAGTTATAGGGGAAGAAGTTGACGCATACACGGGCGTAGCAGCCGCTGTAAACATCGGTCTGATTGATAACGGGGTTAAGATTAGCGTCAACGACCTGAGGAGCCTGCTTGCTTGATGCAGTGAATACCCAGTGCCCCTTGCACTCTTCGCCGAATGCTTCTCCGTTAGGGCGCACACCGTCGCCGTCATGGATAGCGGTTGCGACAACAGGCGGCATAACACCGTTCCACTTCTTAGCAACACCCTGCTGCTTAGCGGCGGTGACGGCGGCGTCAATGCGCTGCTTTGTTGCGATGTCTGACTTTGGGATAAGCACAGTTACTGAGTACTTTGCCTCCTGCCCGGGATTGTTTGCATAGGGCTCAAAAAGGTGAGTATATGAGAGCCTTGCACGGTCGGTTGTTACAGTTGTTTCGGTCATAGCCATGATTAATTTCCTCCAAACATTTCTTTTACATCGGGTTTAAATTCTTTCCTTTTATCATCAGCGGGGGCGAGAGCGGGTTTGCCCTGCGGTTTTATGATCTTATCGCCGATAAGCTCTTCAAGCTTTTTCTTCGTGACAAGTTTTTCGAGCTCGGTAAGGTTAATGGGTTTGCGTTCATAAAGCAGTGCCTCATCGTAGCCATTTGATTTAAGTACATCAAATGCACTGTCGATATCGGATATCTTGCGAATGCTTCTGCCCTCGACGACCTTCCACCCTGATATATCAGTTCCTGACAGGATAGCATTCAGTGCATACTCCTCGAGATCTGTTACCCAGTTCTTTAATGTCTGAGCCCGAGTAAGGACGCCACCGATCTCTGTGTCAGTAAGCAACTCCTTAGGCACTTTTGCATCATTTTCAAGAGCAAAGAAGCTTTCAGTCCTTGCTCTGCAGTTTGCCTTCGCCTTGCAGAAACGGCACCAGTCACCGCATTTGAAGTCGCCCCCGCCGTTGTATGCCAGCTCAGCTATGGGCTTTATGCTTTCGCCCCATGCGGTAATGTCGGTGTAGCTGATCTCCCACGACGAAATACCATCGGTAATACGTGGTTGCACGATATGCAAAAACACATGCTGTATATCATACAAAAAGCTATATTCTGCGACAGCACCCAGGGCGTAAAGCATAAGCTGTGGGTTATGCTCTGCACTTACGGGAACACCCTTACCGTATTTAAAATCAATGATATGCAGATCGTTTTTACAAATCAGTACGCAGTCACTTGTTCCGAAACCGTCCTTTGCGATATGAGAATAATTCAGCTGTTTTTCAATCACAACATACGGTTTTGCTTTGCTGTACTTATGAGCGATTGAAAGTACGTAGTCGAGATAGTCATCTGTGTACCCGTCCATTTCGGGCGAATAAGCGGGATCAGCCTTTATAGTGTCAAAAGCCTTTGTATACTTTGACTTAGGCATGACCTCAAACTTACGTCTGAGTTTAAGCTCAGCAAGCGCATGAGCAAGAGTACCCTCAGCAGCGTATTCACTGGGCTTGTCCGGCATACCCTCGGTCAGCCTTATCGACGGGGGACAGTTTATCCAGCGCTTGGCTGCCGATGCGGATAAAAGGGCATGTACCTCGGGCATTATATCTTACCTCCCAGCGCACGGATACCGTTTGCGAAAGCAGGGTATGAATCCTTAGGCAGCTGCTGTATGCTCTGTACATTCTGCATGTTTCCCGCAGCATCTGTAAAAGTGAACGAGTGCAGAAGATTAAGCAGTTCTGTCTGTCTGCCTGCCTCGCATATGGGTCGTGCGGCAAGGGCAAGCTCATCCATGGTATACTCACGTGATGCAGTGGGGATCATCTGAGCAACGGGAGGGGCAATAGTAACCACCTGAGTAGGAACCGTCTGCGCCACGGGAACAGCAGTCGGAACATGTGGCATCTGCTGTGCGGGTGTAGCCTGTACGGCTGCAGATTGTGCTGTGGGAATGGGGGCTGCGGGGGTAGGCGCATAGGGCACTGAGAGAAGCTTGGCGATTTCAACTGCCTGTGCGGGGGATACTTCGATAGTCATTTTGATACTCATAGATCATTACCTCTTTCTATTATTGTTTTTTACTTTATTTAATGCTTTTTCAAGCACAAAATCGGGTACGATTACCCCGTCGGGGCGTACATGCAGATCAAATGCTTCATGCTGCATCGATTCGGAAAAATATGACGAGAGCCATTGTGTAAAATTTATAAGGTCGCTATTGCTACTGCTTATAATGGCGTAAGCCGTGAGTGCTCGCCTGTCAGTTTTCGTTTTGGATTTAGCTGCTATAGCACGCATTTTGAGCCTGAACTGTGCGTTATCGACTGTGCATGAAATCTCGCATTCGGGTATAAGCGTATAAAATGCCTTTTTGGATAAGTTGTAGAGCTCTTCGGCGCTTACTCTGATCTCAGTCATATGCTTCTTCCTCACTTTCTGCATCGTCCGAAAGTACCGCACGCTGATCAGCAAACGTTATCATTTCTGATGCAAGATATGTAAGGCTGTGCCCTGTGACTCTTTCCCAGTCTGTGAGAAGCTCATAGGCTTCCTCCGTAAGTCGGACAATGCACGATTTATTATGCTTTCTTACTTTTGTGGGACGGTGAAAAACAAGTTTATCCTCCATACTTGACAGCCTCCTCTGAATATCCTATAATAGGATTGTCTTATTTATCTTTTTGCCGTGTACGGTTGCCGCCGTCACGGCTTTTTTTACCCCTGCACAGGGCATTCAGAGAGCGACAGAATACTTGCCGCACCAACAAACTGCTGAGCGCATTCATTCGCCATCTCAAAGCTGTGTGCCTGAATGCGGCAGCTGTACTTCCTGCCCTCATAGGCGTATCTAAGGATATACCATTTCATTTTTACACCTCCTTGCAATCTGTGATAACCGCCTCGACCAAATCATCAAGGCTGCTTTCCGAAAAAATCCTGTCCTTTGCCTTAGCTTCGGCAGCTTCTCTCGACCCAGCCGATACGCTGTACACATCGTTGAATGCGCCGCCCTTGAACCTGAGGTGGACATATACGTTGTATGTGCTCATTACTTTACACCTGCCTTTTCCTTAGCCGCTTCAAGCAGCTTCTTGTCGATGATACGCTTGAGGCATTTTGCCATAATCTCAGGGCTTGGCTCGTTCACGAGTATGATCCTGCGTCCGCTTTCGGACATCATTTCGCTGATGATGGGCTTTGTGGCTTCATTCATGTTTGATTTCCTCCTTTGTTAAGGTGTATGCTCAAAAAGCTTTTCGGCGGGAATATCAGGGAAAAGAGCCTGAATAATGCCGACCTCTTTCCACCAAAAGTCCACTCGCCCCGTCATTTTTTAGGCAAAAGCACGAGGAGTAATGTTGAGCATATTTGCTATGTCCTTTTTCTTCATGCCGTTTTTAGATATTTCGGCTTCAAGATTAGGGTAATACGGTTTATTCATTGTCAAAATACAGTCACCTCCTGTAAAACATCAGTTAAATGATGTCTGCATATTTACTATACCACATTAAAATGATGTTGTCAATACCTTTTTTGAAAAATACTTCAATAAAATGATGTTTTGTTCTTGACACAACCGTAATATTGTGGTATATTATGTTTAGAGGTGATAGTATGGGACTTGAAAGAATTAACGATTATAAGAAGATTAAAAATCTTACAAATAAAGACATCTCAGAAATAACAGGCATATCAATAAGCAGTTTGGATAAAATCACATCTGGAAATAATACAAATCCAAAACTTGAAACTGTAAAATTGATTTGCGGAGCTTTAGGGTGTAAATTAAGTGATTTGCTTGATGATGATAATTCAAAGGAAGAATTTACTCTTCAAGAAGTCAACACAATAAAAAAATACCGCACTCTTGATGAATGCGGCAAGGAGCTGGTAACAGCTGTTATTGATATAGAGTATAAGCGTTGCACATACAAGCCTGAGCCTAACAGAGACGATCTCATTGATATAAGCATAAATTATGCTCCCGTTTCCGCAGGTCTCGGCGATGAGCTGGAAGACTACGAACATTGGGAAAAGGTAAGCGTGCCTCTCACTCCGGAGAGCCGTAAGGCAGATTTTATTCTGCGTGTTGACGGTGACAGTATGGAACCTAAGTTCAGTAATGGGGATTATCTTCTTGTCCGCAAGCAGCCTGCTGTGGATATAGGTCAGATAGGTATTTTCGATGTTGACGGCAAGGGTTATGTCAAGAAATACGGCGGAGATAAGCTTATATCTTTAAATCCTAAGTATAAGGATATTTCTACCACAGATGACAGCCGCTGCTTTGGCTTGGTGCTCGGTACAACGGATATTATTGAAGAATAAGTTTACTACAAAAAAAGGACGTGACAAAATGCCAAGATGTAAAAAATGTGGGAAATGGGGATTGTTTCTTAAATTGGACAAAAATGGTCTATGCGACAAATGTGCTTTGGAACCTTGCTATGATTTAAATAGCATACAGGGGATAAAAAGTATCCCTGTTAAGTCATTTAAATATGATCCGAAGGACGGTAAAAGTTACGCTTATTACAATATCGAATATGTATTGCAGCGAAAAGCGACAGAGCATAAGAAAAATGGTCGTTTGGATTTGGCAATAGAGTGCCTTAGAAAATCAAATGAAATAATGCCTCTTTCGGATATGACATACCCGATTGATGATTATCTGAGACTTGCAAAGTATCTTCGGTTAGATAAGCAGTTTGATGAAGCTCACAAAGTTGAAGAGATGTATTCAAATGGAAATTCTGCTGCAGAAAAAATATTGGATATAAATAGCATCAACTTAAAGCAAACTGACCTGGCAGGGGAAATGAATACGGATTTGGTGGACGTTGTATGTAATTGCTACCATTGTGCAGAGTGCTCTGCATATGGAAATAGAGTGTATTCCATTTCGGGCAAAGATAAGCGATTTCCAAAGTTGCCCGATTATGTCAAAAATAATGCAGGGCATTGTTCTATGATTATTTACCCATTTATATATGGAATTCATTATTTAACAGACCCATATACTAACAAGTCTATATCAGGCACTGACGTAATTGAATATAGCAATCGACCATTTACTGATAGCAGACCACAACAATGGATAGATGGATATAACCATTTATTAGAATTAAAGCACAAAAGAGAAGTTGATGAACTTAACAGTAAATATGCGCAGCAAGAATATGAGCAAATAGTGATAAAGCTGCCCGATATTGCGCCTAAAAGTCAGGCGGGATATACACGAATGAAAAAAGCTGCTTCTGCTAATTTCAAAAAAATATCAGAAGCAGCCCGTGAAGCCGGAATAACTATTCATGATTTTGAAAACGAAGATTGACAATTAAGGAGAGTGTACTCAATGAAAAAAATAATATCAGCTGTTCTTGCAGTCATGTGTGTGATGTCAGTTTTTTCAGCGTGCGGCAGCGAAGCAGCACCAAATACCGAGGTGTCTGTTTCCGAATCCGTGTCTGAAGAGGGGCAGAGCAGTGACAGCGTTATCAGAAATATTAAATGGGGTATGTCAATAGACGAAGTGAAATCCTCCGAAACTGCCGAATTTGATAGTGAAAAGGAAAATAAAAGCCTGCACTATAAAAACATTGATATGTTCGGTCAGAAATTTGATTTGACATATGCTTTTGATGTATCTGACGGTTTATATTCGGCTGTATATGGCAGTCCTGATCTTATGCCCGATGATGCGGCAGCTCTCCAGAAGTCAATAATAGACACATTGACAGAAAAGTATGGAAAAGGTGAAGACGGCAGCCCGTTGTATGATCTTATCTGGTATTCCGGTGATACTAAAATATCACTTTTTATCGGTACACCAAAGGACAATGATACCCTTACATATTTCAGAATATGGTATCAGAAAGATGATGATGCAGCCAGCAGATCCGATAATGGAAATCTTTGATTTATAAATAAACATCCCCGCCCGGCGCTGGAACACCGAACGGGGAAGAAGCTGTGATACAATCACAACCTTAGACAAGTTTATTGTATCATAGCTCCCTGAAAATGTCAAGGAGTGATTTAAATTTGAAAACCGCCGTAATATACGCCCGATACTCTTCGGACAAGCAGACGGAGCAGTCCATCGAGGGACAGCTTTACGACTGCTACAATTACGCCAAGCAGCACGGCATAACAGTCGTGCAGGAATACATAGATCGAGCCATGACAGGCAAAAACGATGATCGTCCCGCCTTCCAGCAGATGCTTCATGAAAGCGCCATGCACAAGTGGGATAGTGTTATTGTGTGGAAACTTGACCGCTTTGCACGCAACACCATAGACAGCGCCGTCAACCGCCAGATTTTAGCTAAAAATGGCGTTAAGCTGCTGTCCGTCATGGAGAGCTTTGGGGACGATGCCAGCGGTCAGATGATGACCCATATCATTGAAGCAATAAACGAATACTACAGCGCCGACCTCAGAGAAAAGACTATCCGAGGAATGAGGCAGTCGGCAATGAAGGCTCAGACAACGGGACATATCCCGCTGGGTTACAAGGTTGTTGACAAGAAGCTGGTCATTGACGAAGATACCCGCATTATCCCCGACACTGTGTTTCGAATGTACGCAGAGGGGGAGAGGCTCACTGACATAGCCGATCATCTGAACGCCCAGGGCTATCGCAACCGCCGAGGCAGGCCGTTCACCACAAACAGTTTTTACAATATGCTCAGCAACGAAAAATACATAGGGATATATAAATATGATGACATTGTTATCGAGGGAGGCATACCGCAGATGATACCCAATGACGTTTTTGAAGCCGTAAGAGAAAAGCTGATAACCAACCGCAAGAGAGCCGCCAAGAACACCGCCAAAGCCGACTATTATTTGTCGGGTAAATTATACTGCGGTCACTGCGGAGAGCCTATGAGCGGGCTGTCAGGCACAGGACGCAACGGGGTCAAGCACTATTATTACCGCTGTAACGGCGTGCAGAAAAAGTCAGGCTGCCATAAAAAGCTGGAGAATAAATATCTAATAGAGGACGAGGTATGCAGAGCAGCACGGTCGGCGTTTGAGCAGATGGACAAGGCGGAGACTGCCGAGACCATTTATCAGATGTATTTGCAGACGGTCCGAAATGAGTATGCGCCCGCTGAACTGGAAAAAGAGCTGACCGAATGCACTAAGCAGGCTGAGAACGTGGTAAACGCCATAGCTCAGACAGGCGGAAATCAGCTGCTTTATGATAAGGTCAGGGAGCTGGAAGAACGCAAGGAGCAGCTCAGCTCCGCACTCAGGCTGTCTCAGGCAATGACAGACAATGTGCCATCAGTGGAGCAGATCACCGTGTTTATAGATGATATCCTCGCAACCGATATCAACACCACCGAGGGCAAGAAAGCTATCGCCGACATCATGATATCAAAGGTGTATGTTTACGACGACAAGCTCACGGTCATTTTCAAGGACAAGGACGGCAAAAGCGTTGATATACCGCTCTCAGCCGTGTCAGATAGCTCCTCAGCGGATTGTGCTCCCTCTGCGCTGGGGAGCCAATCACGCATAATCCGAACACTTTCGTCACTAAGAATGTGTTCGGATTTGTTGTTTATTTTTGATATTGAAACCGTCCGAATTTTTATAAGTTCGGGCGGTTTTTGTTATCATAAAGTAAAATTCGCATTAGGTTTGAGTGCTGATTATAAGGTCAAGATAGAATTTATGCAAATTGTTATCTTTGTATAAATCGTGCCATAAGATATACTTTATTTTAAAATAAACAGCCTTTAGTTATTTTATAGCACCTATGGTATTGACAATTAATAGATACTATGCAACTTTACGAACCTTGGATAAGAAAGGATTAATTGTTGGTGCATCTGAAAAAAACGGAAATATGCCATTTCGTACAGTATATTCAATAAGTGAAAAGGGTAAAGAAGAGTTAAGAGATACATTGACAAAATCAATATTATCTTTTGACTATGATACCAATATGTTTTCTATAGTTGCCTTTTTTCTTGATTTTTTTGATGTTAAAATCAAAGAGCCGGACACAAGGGTGCAGAGCCGATGAATGTGAGAAAACACAGTTCATCGGCATTATTTATTGGGAAAATTTTAAAAAGCCTCTTGACAATCTAACAGATGTTAGGTATAATATATCTAACATCTGTTAGACGAGGAGGCTTATATGAGCAGTACAAAAGAAAAAATACTGGAAATATCCTTGGATATGTTTTCAAAGCAAGGCTATACCGCAGTATCAATAAGGGATATATGCAAGCAGGTAGGGATAAAGGAAAGCTCCGTTTATTACCACTTTAAAAATAAGCAGAGCATTTTTGACGAGCTGCTGAACAGATTTGCTGAAACTGCAAATAGTATAATGTCGCAGCTTGAAAACGGACTTACTGACGGGCAGAATTCTTTTTCTGATGGCATTAATACGGTTGCAAGATACTTTTTTGAGCAGTATCTTATGGACGCTTTCTGCAACAAGGTTATGCGTATTATGCTGATTGAGCAGTTCAACAATGACGATGTTCGTAAGCTGTATCAGGAATGGCTGTTGGATAAACCGTTAAACTTTCAGAGTAAAATCTTTTCAGCCTTGATAAGCATGGGTGTAATACCAAATGGTGACAGCAAGTATCTTGCGATAAAATATTACTCTCCCATTTATTTTTATGCACAGAAATGGCTGTTCAGCGGAGAACTGACCGAAGAAAACAAAGCGGCTTTTTGTGCTGTGGCATACAAGCATATTCAACTGTTCTTTATGGAAATCGGAGGCAATAATGGCTAATATCATTATCACAGGAGCAAATCAAGGCATTGGTTACTATATGACGGAAAAGCTGCTTATTGATGGAAACAAGGTATCGGTTTTGGATATTGAAACCGATAGTTTCGAAAAATTTAAGAAACAATACAGTAACAGCCTTATTTATCACAAGGTGGATTTGAGAAGCTATGACGAGGTAAAGACGGCGGTTGATAAAACTGCTGCGGAGTTCGGCACGTTTGATATTGCTGTGCACAATGCTTGCAAATGTACATTTGAGAGCGAAGCTGACACAGATTTTGATACATACAAAGATGTTTTTGAGGTCAATTATTTCGGAGCACTGCGTTTTGTAAAAAGTGTTGTGCCTTATATGAGCATGCAGAAGAAAGGCAAGGTTATTTTTACAAGCTCAGCTGTGGGAGTAACGGGCTTTGTGAATATTTCCCCCTACAGTTCGACAAAGGGTGCGTTGGAGGCATTGGCAAAATGTCTGCGGATTGAATATGCAAAGGATAACATCACTTTTCACATTATGCACCCGCCTCTTACAAGAACGAAATCCGCCTCGCCGCTTCCTGTACCTGATGAATTTAAGGCATTGCCCGAGAAGGTTGGATACGAACTTGCAAAGCATATCAATTCAAAGCGTTTTATTATTTGTCACAGCCTTAATCAGAAAATGCAGATTATGAGCTGTTACTTATTCCCGATAAAAATGGGTGATTTGCTTTCAAAGTTGACGGCAAATTGTACTGAAACCGAGAAAAGAAACGACATTAAATAAATTAAGGAGCAGCGTTATGAATAAAATATCTGCCTGTACAAATGAGCGAAAAAAGCAGTTGTCGGTTGATTTGCTGATAATAGCAATAAGCCGAGGAGTTTAACTAAGAGACAAATTTCAGTCTTGTGGAGAGCTTGAAAGCATGCAAGAATTTAAATTCTACGGAGATTTTTATGGAGATAATAGATAAAAAAACAAATGGTGGAAAAGCATATGTATTCCTAAACAATCTTAATGGAGAACCACTTACGCAAAACACAGCATGGATTATTTGCCCAACCTGCGGCGGCAAAACTCGTGACCGAATAAGAGAGGATACCATTTTAATAAACTATCCTCTCTACTGCCCGAAATGCAAACAAGAACATTTAATTGAAGCTAAAAATTTTATAGTTACAGTTATCAGAGAGCCAGACACAAAGATGCAGAGCCGATGAACGTGAGAAATCATAGTTCATCGGCTCTTTTTGTTTGGTATGTACGCAGTTATTTTCCCGAAGCTGTACCAATCAAGGCTTTAGCAGTTGCTTTGACGACTTCCAGAGAACGCTCATCGCAGTTGTAAAGCATACGGATAAGGTTTTCTACCTCGGATTCTTTGGACGGTTTCTCGGGGTAGAAAATCAAGTCCGGTGAAATGGACAACTCTCGGATTAACTTGTAAAGAATATCATAGCTTGGCTTTTTGCCCTCGTTTTCAATTCTATACAAATATCGCTCGGTAATGCCTATACGTTCTGCAAGCTCCTCCATTGTGAGTTCGGAACGCTGTCGGGCAGATTTGATGATTTTACCGAGCGTTTCAGGTTCAGTATGCACTTGCAGTTCACCTCCGTTACATATTATTATACAGAAATCTGTCGAAATTATAATGGCATAAAGGTTCTGTAATAAGATGTATTGTTGGTTCAAATAGAATATGCAATTACCTCGTCAAAAAAAACTGAATTGTGACGAGGAGCATTTTGCTGTCTTAATCCCTCCGGTTCAGTTTTTGGACTGGAGGTTTTTATGTGCTGGAGTAATTCCTGCATTTCGCTGCCTATTTTAAGCAGCGAATATAAGCGTATCTCACAGGCATAAAAGTAAATATTGATTGCTCAAAAAAAGCGTAGCTGTTGTTACGGGATTCGTGAGCATTTATACTGAACTGTGCGTTCAGATTTATAATGAAATGTTAGTATTATCCCCTGTTATGCGGTTTATACCGTATGACAGGGGATTTTTTGTTCTTCCATATTTAAAAGGTATGGAACGATGTCGTTCTCCTCCAAGCCGAAATTTTGATTCACACAAAAATTCAAAATTTCGGAGGAAACGACTATGTCAGATGAAGAAATCAAAGTTGAAGTATATAAGACCGAGGACGGTAGAAACTGCCTTGTTCTCGCAAGTGTATATAAAAATAACTGTTCACAGGAAACTACAGTCATCGTTGAAGATGATGTGCTGGAGGTTTTCGAGGCGGCTCGTAAAGAAACTGAAAGACAGCGTTCTCGTGAGCGTAGGCACGGATTGAAGAAAATCTATCTCGGTAATGAAGATTACGAAGCAAAGCTAGGAATGGTGACGCAGGCTCCCGATGAAGATATACATAGCGATATGTACTTGGAATACATTAAACAGTTTTTCGACGATAAGGTTTACAAGCGTGGAATGATGTATTATCTGCATAAATTCACGGAAGCAGAGATTGCAGAGCTTGAAGGGGTATCACAAGCAGCAGTTTCAAAGAGTATCCGAACATTCAAGGAAATAATGGCTAAGTTGTACAATTATGACCTTGAATGATTATCTCGATTTATAATTTGCTACAAATCTTTTTCTTTGGGTTATAAAAACACCCTCTGAGTGACCGGAATATGTGAAAGGGGTTAAACTGCTCCTTTCACATACCACTCAGAAGGGAGGCAGAGAATATGCACGGGGATGATGTAGCAAGTGCGGGCGTAAGCGTGTCAACGCAAATCGTTTCAAAGGCAACCGAAATCCTTTTGGATATGCTCAAGGTTGCAATCGAAAAGGAACGAGAAGCGGCACGGAAGAAGCAGTCCGAAAAACAGCAGGTATTGTCAGGCGGCGAGGTGACATACCAAAAGCTGAAAGAGGGCGGTGAGGTAACAATGCTCCCATCGTTTGCAAAAGACGATTACGGAGAATTTCTCAAACGGGCAAAAGAAATGGACATTCCTGTTGCGGCGATACAGGAACACGGCAAAGAAAATACTCTTTCCCTTTTCTTCAATGTAAAAGATAAGGAAGCGGTAAATGCCATAGTTCAGGATATTGTCCGAGAGAAGCTGAAACAGCCTGAGCAGACCGAGCGTATGATTACCATTGAAAAGGAACAGGTTGAGGGTTTCCAAATGTATTGTTCAGACCACGACATACCTGTGAATTTTATGGAAACGCAGAACGGCGTCAAGTGCATTTTCGGTGCTGCTTACGAAAAGCAGATGGAGGCGGCTGTGGAGAATTTCAAAAAGCTCCACAGCGAGCTTGCCAAAACCGAGATTGATGTTCAGAAAGATTCCAAAGGAAAGCTGAAAATCACATTCAGCGATACCGAGCAGGGCAAAAAGGTCACAATGAATTTCTGTACGAAATCCAAAGTGGAACGTGTCTTGCAGGAACGGCTTGGGTTTAGTCAGGTCAAGGCGGTTGAAGCGGCGAACGCACTTACCACAAAGCTGTCCGACCAGCAGCTTGGATACTATTTAAGCGGTTCAAGACAGCTTGAGCAGATGGCTTATTACGAAAAGGACATCAAGTTTGAAAACGAGAATGTTCTGACGGATAAGTTCTCATTTGCGAAAATGCAGTTTCAGGAGGAAGATACTCCGAAGCTTACCATTACCGATGAGCGAGGGCATTTTGTTGTCCTTTCTGCAAACACACGTGACAGAGCCGAGATTGAAAAAAGTATCCGTCAGCATTTAAAGGTTGAGGATACGGAAACGGTCAAGGCGATTATGACAAAAGCTGAAAGGCTAGGATTTGTCGATGAGCCGAAGCAGGTTCAGTTCAAAGAGTACCTTATTGAGCGTGAAACACAATCCGCATTTACGGTGCGTGGCGGTTCTACGGTAGTCAGACTTGATTTGTCTGACAGAGAAACGGCGAAAAAACAGCTTATGGACAGCTTTGGAATGACAGCGGCAAAGGCTGAAAGAATTATCGACAAAGCGAAAAAGCAGACTATTGTGAATAATCTGCTGAAAAAGGCTAAAGCAAAGGCAGCGTTGACAGCCGACGCTATCAAGCATAAGAAGCTGGATAGGGGGTCACGCAAATGAGCCGAGTAGCAAAAAAACCTGATTTCGTTACAATCAGCATTTATGCGGTGCTTGCCGTATTCGTAATTTATTTTGCGGCTTCGCTGGGAGCGTGTTTTGACCTTTCATCAGATGAGGAAGGCAAGGTTGATTTTGATAACCTTGCAAACAGCTTGGAAACAACCCTTATGGATACTGAGCTTGTCTTTGAACAGGTCAAAGCTGGCGGGAATGCCGTTATGTTTCCTGTTTTTACTGCTTTCGGTATCGGACTTTACACCCTTATGAAAGTAACAGGCAAGAAGAAGTTTCACCGAAAGGGTGAGGAACACGGTTCTTCAAGGTGGGCAAATAAGAAAGAAATAGCTTCGCTTCTGGACAAGCCGCCTAAAAAGAAAAAGGGTGAAAAGAAACCCCGTGACCAGCCTAAGCCGAAAAAGGGCGAGTTTGTTATGGACAATAACATTATTCTTACGAATGATGTGAAAATGTCGCTTAACACAAGGCAGACGAGGAAAAACCTTAATGTTATGGTAATCGGCGGTTCAGGTTCGGGTAAATCCCGTTTCTATGTAAAGCCGAACCTTATGCAGTCAAACACAAGCTATGTCTGCACAGACCCTAAAGGCGAGCTTCTTCGCTCTACGGGGAAAATGCTGGAGAGCTACGGCTATAAAATAAAGGTGTTTAACCTTATTGATATGGCTCACTCTCACAATTACAACCCGTTCAACTACATTTATGACGTTGACGGAAATTATAGTGCAACCGCTGTAATCAAGATGGTAAACGTCTTGATGAAGAATACCTCAAAGGAGGGCGGCGGTGGAGGTGACCAGTTCTGGGACGACTCCACAAAGGCACTTTTGGCGGCACTCTGTTTCTATCTTGTTGAGTGCGAGGATAAATCAATGCAGAATTTTTCAGAGGTTATGAAGCTTCTGAAAAAAGCAGAGGTTAAAGAGGGCAGCGACGATTATCAATCCGACCTTGACCTTATCTTCGATGCACTTGAATTTCCCGAAAAATATCAGACAGAGGAAGCCGAACACAATGAGCAGTTCAAGAGTCTGAACCTCATCGACCTCGCAAAATCAGCAAAGCCTGCAAGCCAGTATATGTGCCTGAAATATTACAAGGATTTCAAAAAGGCGGCAGGCGATACAGCAAAATCTATCCTTATTTCTACTGCGGTAAGATTGCAGGCGTTCAACATTCCCGAAGTTATGGACTTGACCTGCTGTGACAATATTCACCTTGAAATGATAGGTGATGAAAAGACCGTTATGTATATCATTATTCCGTCCTCAGACGATACTTTCAATTTTTTGGCGGCTATGATGTACACACAGCTTTTCGATGTTCTGTATGACAGAGCAAATTTTAAGCACGGCGGCAGACTTCCTTTTCACGTCCGCTGTCTGCTGGACGAGTTCGCAAACGTCGGTACTATCCCTCGATTTGAGGAACTTCTGGCAACAATGCGTTCTATGGAAATTTCAGCAAACGTCATTATACAGAACCTTTCGCAGCTTAAAAAGATGTATAAGGATAGCTGGGAAAATGTACTCGGTAACTGCGACAGCCTGTTATTTTTGGGCGGTCAGGAGCCGACTACGCTTGAACACGTTTCCAAAACGTTGGGCAAGGAAACTATTGATACCCGTTCCCATAACCGTACAAGGGGCAGAAACGGTTCTACCTCTGAAAACGACGGTATCTTGGGACGTGAGCTTATGACAGTGGACGAGCTGAAGGTTATGAAGGATAACGAGTGTATTCTGTTCGTTCGTGGTATCTATCCGTTTTTCTGCAATAAATTCGTGATTGAAAAACACCCGAATTACAAGTTGTTGGAGGATTGGGACAGGGATAATGCCTACTTGATAAGTGACATAAAGACGGTGCAGTACGGCTATTACGATGAGCAGGAAAACGATGATTTACATTCCGAACCTGTTGAGGATTCAGAAAGCACAAGCGGCAATTTCGTTATCAAAACGGAAATATCAGACCGTAGAACTTCAAGTGAAGAAGCTCCCGACCAAAATTATGAGCAGTCTGTCACCATTGAAGATATAATCGGCAATCAGGTGCATACGTTCATCGGTGCAAAGGAGTTCCCAAAAGACCCGAAGCACGGCTTTGTACCTGCAAATCTTGATAATACCGAAATGGTAGTAACGGCAGAGCCGAATTTGAAACCGCCTTTTACAGAGGTAACAGACGAGAGCTATCTCGACAATTTCGATGTTATTTAATTTTATGGAGGAGTTTACATATGAGGAGAATTATTACATTTATTAAGGACAAGTTCGCAGATTTCAAGGCTTCTATCAAGAGAAAGCAGATTAAGATGAAAACCAATCTCAAGGAGGATTTCACGCCTAATAATCAGCTTACCGACGAACAGCGTGAAGCAAAGAGAATGCGCTCAATCAGCAGAATTACAACAGGTATTATGGCTGCAACAATGGCGATGTCCTGTATGGGCATTACCTGTTTTGCGGCTGATGGAGCCTCTTCCGAGGGTGTTGAAACCTTTAACACAGTAGTTGAGTTTATCGTTGACTGGGTAGCAAGAATCGGTCTTGTTATCGGCTTCATCGGTGCTGTCCAGTTTGCTATGGGCTTCAAGGACGATTCCGCCGACGGTAAGACAAGAGGTCTTATGTGCCTTGCTTCAGGCTTCATCGTATTCGCTGTTGCAAAGGCTTACGATATGTTCACAGCGTAAGTGCAAGCCTTTTCGGAGAAGCTTCCGCAGTGGCAGAGGCTTTTCCGAAATTTACTGAAAGGAGCTGACAGGGACAATGATTGAATGGGCAACCATTGAAGAATGGGTCAGAACTTGGCTCGACGTAATAAACTACACATTTGATAACGCTATAAATGCCCTGACAATATCTCCATTTGACAGCAGTATTACGGTAATCGATACAGCTATGACAGCAGTAGAGGGTGTGGCTCTCGTACTGGTATCAATGTTCTTTGCGATACAGCTATGTAATGACGCTATGCTGTTGAAAATACAAAGCTATGAGCAGGTGTTCAAACTGTTTTTCAAGTTTATTCTTGCTAAGGTGATAGTTCAGAATGCAAGAGGAATTATGGGTATTCTGTTTAACGGCTTTAATTCCATAGCGGAAACACTGGGTGAAACGAATTACGGATTTCTGTCATCATTCAACACCGACGCTATAATTGCTCAGCCTGCGGACGCAGGATTTCTGAACCTTAATTATCTTATGAAATATCTTGAAGCAATGCCGACGTTCCTTATTCTTATGGGAGCTTGCTGGGTAATCAATCTTATCCTTATCGGCAGACTTTTTGAAATTATCGTATATACCGTAATTTCTCCTATTCCGCTTGCAACCTTTGCAGGCGAAGGCTGGCACGATAGTGCAAAGGCTTTTATAAAGAGCTATGCGGCTGTCTGTTTGCAGGGGCTTGTGGTGATTGTAATGTTCTACGCCTTTTCACAGGTTGCGGAACTACTGGGAGGAACGGATTCAATGGGGATAACAATAACGGCACTTGCTCTGGCATTGGGCGTTGCTAAAAGCGGACAATGGGCAAGGCAGGCTGTCGGTGCATAGCAAAGGATAATACTATGAAAATTCGCTACGAAGATATTTACCCCATTACGATGATTATTGCAGGAACGGTATCCATTATATATATAATCTGCAAAATCGTGGAATGGGTCAGCTGAAAGGAGCTTTTATGATGAAAAAGAGATGTGTTGTTGTAATGATTGCAGTAGGAATTGCTGTAATCACAGGCGGTATCTGTACGGCGGTATGTGTTATCTGCCGTAAGAGAAAGAGAGCCTGAATAACTGTCAAAGGAGGGTATTCCGATGATGTTTGAGATTATTATTGTCGCTTTTATAATCATCGGCTTGGTAAGCGGTGTGTACCTTGCGTACACGCTGTCCAAGTTGGAAGAAAGGCAGACAACAAAGGATTGGGGGAATGATAGTTATGATTGAAATTCGTATTCCGAAAGAGATTAAAAACTACCGTGAAAAGCTGTTTTTCGGTTTAACGCTTCGGCAATGTATTTGTGCAGGCGTGGCACTCCTTATCTGTGTCCCACTGTATATCTTTGGCAATAAATTTTTGCCGCAGGAAGCGTTATCGTGGCTGGTAATTCTTATTGCTGCACCGCTTATGCTTGCAGGCTTTTTCCGTTACAATGATATGACCTTTGAGCAGTTTGCCGTTGAGTTCACATATCACAATTTCACGTCGCAGAAACGAGTGTATTCCTATGAGCCGATTTTTATGGAGCTTCGCAATGAATACATATCGGACGAGCTGGCGGCTGAAATTGAGGAAAAGGAAAGAAAATCGGCAGTAAAAAGATTTTTTAGAAAGGCAGGTATCAGACGTGGATAATTTTGTTTACGAAGATGAAATACTTGACGAGGACGGAGTTCCCGTTGAAATATATGCAGACGAACCCGAAACAACAAAGGTCTGGCAGACAACGGCGGCTGAAACAACCGCTAAAGTTACAGAAGTGCAGATAACAAAAAAGTCTGTTCCCGTATATACAAGAACGGAATATCTTGCTCCCGAAACGGAGCTTACAACTATGACGGAGGTACATAGCGATGAGTTCACACAGACAGAAGAATTACCCTTGCAGACAGAAACAGAGATGGCAGTTACAGCAGTTACGGAAGTTCCCGAAGAATCAGAAACCGAGGGAACAGAAACAGCAGTATCGTCAGTTCCGTCGGAAACAGGGATAAGCGAAACGGTCACGGGGGTTACCACTCTTGAAGCTGTTACATCCACAGAAACATCAGCAATTACCGTTGTTCTCGAAGCTAGCGAAAAATCCCCTAATCAGAGCAACAGCATAGCGGCTTTCCTGCTCCTTGCAGGTGTGTTCGGTGCGGCAGTTGCGGCGGCTGTCTTTTTTATGAAAAGCAAAAAGAAGAAGCTGACTGATGAGAGCGACATTTCACAGCTCTCCGCAAGGGAACGTGACGCAATCCGTCTTAACAAGCAGAAGCGTAAAAAGCCTAAAAAGAAGCGTACAAAGAATAAGCGTGTTGTACCGAAAACAACACAGAAAACGCTCCCATATAAGCGTGTTTGCGATAAGTATCTTTTCAAGGTTGATGAAAATAAGTTCAGCAAGACATACCGTTTTGAAGATGTGAACTATACTATCGCAAAGCAGGAGGAACAGGAGGCAATCTTCCTTGCATACTGTTCCGTTATCAATACCTTTGACACTTCCGCCGACATTCAGATTACGGTTCATAACAACCGTGTGAATAAGGAGGATTTCAATAAAATGGTTCTGCTCCGTCACAAGGGTGACAGCTTCGACCACTATATCGACGTTTACAACGATATGCTGGTTGAAAAGATGGAACAGGGACAGAACGGTATTATCCGTAACAAGTATCTGACTGTAACAGTTCAGGCGGCTGACCTTGAAGCGGCGCAGGCGAAGTTCGTGACTATCGACTTGGAACTTGCAAACGCTTTCAAGAAAATCGGTTCTATCATTACACCACTCACAAGCAATGAGAGAATAAATCTTCTCAAGGATATTTTCAGAAATGTTGATGAAAAAATCCGTGAGTTCGATGATAAAGACTTTAAGCGTCAGGCAGAAAGAGCGTATTGTTGTCCCGATTATTTTGAGTTCAAAAAGGATTACTTTATGTGGAACGACAAGTATGCCCGTACAATGTTCATCAAGGATATGCCTGCATGTCTGAAGGATAATCTTCTCACGGATATTGCAAATACAAACCTTGATGTTATGGTGTCAGTGAACATTGCTCCCGTTGACCCTTACAAGGCTCTGAAAATCGTAAATCATCAGCTTACCTCTATGAGAGCGAATAAATTGCAGGCAGAGAAAAAGGCAATTCAGTCGGGATACACCTCCGATGTAATCAATGAAGATTTGAAGCACAGCCTTATTGAAGCCGAGGAACTTCTTGATGACCTCCGTTCCAAAAATCAGAAAATGTTCCTTAATAATGTAATCATTATGGTTACAGCAAAGGAATTTGACGAGTTGGAGAATAATACCGAAACTATTGAAGCTGTTGTACGAAAGCATATCTGTTCCGTATCAACGCTGAATTTTCAACAGGAAAAGGGGCTGCAATCCGTTCTTCCTCTCGGTAATTGTACTCTTAATATCCGCAGAACCCTTACAACAGAAAGTACAGCGGTGTTTCTTCCGTTTTCCGCAAAGGAAATAACCCAGCAGAACGGAATGTATTACGGTCTAAACGCACTTTCCAACAATATGATTATCTTCAATAGGCTTATGCTGAAGAATCCTAACGGCTTTATTCTCGGCTCTCCCGGTTCCGGTAAGAGCTTTTCAGCGAAGCGAGAAATGCTTAACGTATTTCTTGCAACGGACGATGACATTATCATCATCGACCCTGAACGAGAATACACAAACCTTGTGGAAGCTCTGAACGGCGAAATCATTAATGTTTCGCCTGCTTCAACAAACTTTATCAATCCCCTTGATATGACAAAGGATTATTCTGATGATGAAAGTCCTCTGATTATGAAGTCCGACTTTATTCTTTCATTCTGTGAATGTCTTGTAGGTAAGCAGGGACTTACGGCAAAGGAAAAGACTATCATTGACCGTTGTCTGAATATAACCTATGCGGAATACTTGCAGGACTTCAATCCCGAAAAAATTCCTACCCTTATGGAATTTTACGATAATCTTAAAGCACAACCTGAAAAGGAAGCACAGGGTCTTGCACTTTCTTTTGAGCTGTATATCAAGGGTAATCTGAATGTGTTTGCACATAAGACCAACGTAAACACAACAAACCGTGTTGTTTCCTACGATATTAAAGATCTTGGCAAGCAGCTTAAAACGCTGGGTATGCTGATTGTTCTTGACTATGTATGGAACAGAATTACTATGAACCGTGCAAAGGGCAAGCGTACTTGGATTTACTTAGACGAAATTTATCTGCTTTTTGCAAATGAATACTCCGCAAACTTCCTCTTTGAGCTTTACAAAAGAGCAAGAAAGTGGGGCGGTGTTCCAACGGGTATCACGCAGAATGTTGAGGACTTGCTGAAATCTGAAACTGCTCGTTCAATGCTGTCAAATACAGACTTTGTTATGATGTTGAATCAGGCAACGTCAGACCGTATTCAGCTTGCTAAAATTCTGAATATTTCGGACAATCTTCTTGCCTATGTACCAAACAGCGAAAGCGGACACGGACTTATCTGCTGCGGCGGATCTATTATTCCGTTCAAGGATAAGTTCCCGCATAATGAACTGTATGACCTTATGACAACAAAGCTGGAAGAGGTACAGAAAGAGTAAAGGGGCGGTGTTATGTCGGAATTAAAGACAGCAATAAATCGTTCCGATGGGGTGATTTCTTCACAGAACAAGGTTATGAATCACTATGCTGTTCAGCTTCATTCTGCTGTGGTTTCAACCGATCACAAGAAAGCAATACTCCGTGAAATGCAGTTGGAGCTGACAGCACAGCACTACCGCCGACCCGAACATCGTTCTGTTGCTTATGAGGTTACGCACAGTTCATCTGTAAAGCTGGAAATGAGTTCACAACCGAGCCTTATACAGACGGGCGGACAGGTTTCCGCCCCGTCTGTATAAGGCTCGGTTGATAACAGCTTCATAAAGACGCAGAGAAGCACGGAATACATACGCACTTCAAGACTTACATATTCCGACAGCGTTAAGGAGGTTTTTAAGGTTTCGGAAAATCTTGAAGAAAAGGTACTTGAAGCGGATAAGCTGTGGCGAAAAAGGGTCAAAGCCCGTGCTATCGGCATTAAACAGCGTGGACTTGAAAATCAGAAATACACAACAGCCGAAACGGACAGCGAGGGTTCGGAAGCCATTGAAATGGTCAAGACCGTTCAGAGTGCAGGCAGTACGGTTGCACAGACGGGCGGTATGCTCCGAACAGCCGTGAAAAGCACCTCAAACGGTATCGGCAGTATAAAGACTATGGTTAAAAACGGTGTGAAGCTGGGTTCAAGGAAAGACATTGCCAAAATAGCAACCTCGGTCAGAGGAATCGTTGCAAATGTGGCAAAGGATACGGGACAGCAACTTTTGAAAACCAAGATTGACAAATCAAAGATTACCGATACAGGAACGGAAACCATAAAGCAGGGACTTACGGAAATTCGTTATGTTGACAATGCCCGCAAAGCCGTTCTCAATACTGCCCGTACAACCGTTAAGGGTGGCTATGCTATAAAAAATATACCGAAGGATACCCGTGTTCAGGTCAGAAATATAAAGAAGAACGCAAAGCGAACAGCACAAGCCGCAAAGAAAACAGCGGCGGTTATCAAGAAGATTTTTACATCAAAAACAGGCTTGATAATTCTTGGTGCCGTTGCGGCAATCCTGTTGTTTGTGGTTCTTATTACGGGAATTGTGTCGGTAATATTAGCGTTGGTGACAAGTCTGTTTTCGTGGTTAAGCTCTCCCGAAACGGAGAAAAAGGACGAAATAGAGGTGCTGAACGATTATAAAACGGTTATTGTGGAGTATGTGGAGGAAAGGCAGGACGAGGTTGACGAAATCGTTGACGGCTTTGTCTGCGATAGAATTTCCTATCCGCCCTATTCTGAAATCAGCGAGCTTAATCAGTACGGCAACGATGAAATCATAGTAGATAAGCACAATGAGATTATCGCTATCCTTGCAGTTTTGAGATACCGTGAGCTGGAGGTCGAAGCTACGGAAATTGAGTTTAATTTTACAGATGAGGAAATTCAGGCGGTTGTAGATAAGTTCTTCACCTTTGATTATTACAACACATACGCTCATTGCAGCGGCGGTAACTGTAAGAAGAAAGTTACAAGGACGGTATATAACCAAGGAACTCCCGATGAGTATGTGGTAGTGACTACAACCTTTTATTGTGACGTTGAACATCAATGGCTCAACGGCGAGGTTACAAATCACACTCTGGAGGAAGTATTGGCTTCGTATAATTTCAGCGATGAAGAAAAGAACCTGTACAATATGTACTTGGAACAGATAAATAAAATGTTGGGTGGTGGTTGATATGTTTGATTTTTTCAAGAAGATGAAAGACAGTGAGTTTGAAAAGGAAGCTGACAAGCAACAGGGCAAGCCGAAGAATGACAAGGTTTTTACCGCCATTCTCATAGTTTTCGGAGTAATTATTGCCGTCAGCCTCATAACAGGCATAGGCAATATCGGAAGCGGTGCGGCTCAGGATATGAATTTCAATTTCCGTTTCAGCATTTCCGATGGAGTTATCCTCGGCGGTTTTACACTGGCATATATAATCACCAAAATACGAAAGGGGCGGAAATAATGCTGGACAGAGAAACAAAATACACCAAAGAGCTTGCTAAATGCAGAGAAAACATCAAGAGAACCAAGAGCCTGATTGATTATCATAAGAATATGCTCAAAGCCTTTGAGAGTAAGGAAAGTGAGCTTATGTCAAAGCTGGAGAGGGTCAAGATGTCCTCTCTCTGCGACATAATCAACAAGGGCGGTTATGACATTGACGCTCTGCGTGAAGCTGTGAAAATCGGAGATTTCAGCGGTATTCTTTCCAAAGATGAAGCTGAACTCGATACACATAATGCAGAAGAAACAGAAGATACAGCGGCAGAAAACGCCGCTGTTATCTCAACCATGGATGAAAGGAAGGATGATGAATGATAAGATATGCAAATATTTCGGCGGATTTAAAAGAAGCTATGCTTAAATTTTGTATGGAGCAGTCCGCCTGTGTAGGATTTGAAGAAGTAAAAAGACTGGTAGATTCAGCTTTCACTACATTCAATAGAATCCCCGAAAAATGGTTTAAGGTTACGCCCGTTTTTAGCTATCTTCTTTATATGAGAGGGAATTATGCGGATGAGATTCTTCCGAACAGCATTAAGGAAAACGGCGTAATTATCGAGAGAGGTATTAACCTCGGTACATTCATTATTGACCACTATTCCTGCGATACAGGCGAAAAGATTGTGCGTGGATATGATGTTGTTTATGACCTTGATAAACGTGAAATAGCACTGATATACAGAATTGAGGTTATGGATAAGGGAGTAAGAAATCTATACAGAGTTGAAACGGATCTGTTTGAGGATTTCGATGTGTGGCAGTTTATGTTTGATATAACATCCGATATTTCGGATACACTCAGACGAAAAATAGCTTTTCCCACAACAATTATATTCAAGGAAAAGGAGGCAGTTTAATATGTTGAGACTGATTATTTCAGAAAAGCCCTCGGTTTCCGCTTCCATTGCCTATTGCATAGGTGCAACGGAAAAGATTTCCGAAGGAGATACATTCACTGGCAGGGCAATGGCTACATTGTAACCAACGCTCTCGGACACCTATTCGGTATCGGAATGCCGGAAGATTATGGTTGGGGAAAGTGGGAGCTTGAAACACTTCCTCTCATTCCGCAGGAGTTCAAGCTGTTTCCGCTTAAGGGTTACAGCGGTCAGATTAAGCTGCTTAAAAAGCTCATCTGCCGTGACGATGTGACGGAAATTATTAATGCCTGTGATGCAGGACGTGAGGGCGAATGTATCTTCCGCTACATATACAACTACTTTGGCTGCACGAAGCCGACAAAACGCCTTTGGATTTCCTCACTTACCGATGAAAGTATCAAGCAGGGTATGAAGAACCTGCTTGACGGAAAGGAAAAGGATAACCTTTTTGTGGCAGGCTTCACAAGAGTAAAAGCGGACTGGATACTCGGTATGAGCCTTTCTCGTCTTTACAGCCTTGTGAATGATGACAGTCACAAGGTTGGCAGAGTTAAGACTCCTGTCCTTAATATTGTCGCAAGCCGTGATGAAGCGATTACGGCATTTACAAAAAGACCGTTTTACAAGGTAGTCCTTGAAAACGGTGCTGAATGTGAAAATGTTTTTGATACCGCAGAGCAGGCGGAAACTGTGAGAGCAAAATGCAATGGCAAGATTGCTGTTGTATCTTCCACAAAGACAGAGCAGAAAAATGAAAACCGTCCCTTGCTTCACAGCCTGACCTCCTTACAGCAGGAGGCAAACGATGTGTACGGCATGACCGCCGCAGATACGTTAAAGGCGGCACAGAGCCTTTATGAAAAGAAGCTCCTTACATATCCTCGTACCGACAGCAGTTATCTTTCAGATGATATGATACCGCTCACTGAAAATATTGTAAAGTGCCTTGTGGGATATGACGGTGAACGTGTTCAGCGTTTGCAGGAGCAGGGCCTTGTGATTGACAAGCGTATCATTGACAACAGCAAGATTTCGGATCACCACGCCATTATTCCTACAAATCTCATCGGCAGGCTTGACGATGAGAAGCTGGACGATAACGAACAGCGTATCGTAAAGCTGGTAATCAACCGTTTCCTCTGTGCTGTTGATAAGCCGTATATCTACTCCGAAACAAAGTACGAATTTCTTGTTGAGGATGAGATTTTCAAGCTGACTGTCAAAACTCCGATTGAATGGGGTTGGAAGCAGTACAAGCTGTCCGAGCCTGCGGAGCTTGATGAGGAAACAGACAAGGTGTTATCTGTACTTTATTCCGAAAACGCAACCTTTACCGCAGATAATATTGAGGTAAAGCAGGGCGAAACAAAGCCGCCGAAGCATTTTACGGAAGATATATGCTGTGAAAGGGGGATAAGAAATCACCCATAGAAAGGAGCGTTCC
>ERZ824473.1405-NODE-1405-length-34555-cov-8.263623_pt1 | contig 34555 bp, 25 predicted proteins | sample MGYA00519874_ERZ824473 | MGnify/ENA primary metagenome ERZ824473 (study PRJEB31778, sample SAMEA3449151) | human gut metagenome | biome: human gut; feature: human-associated habitat; material: faeces | place: United Kingdom | collected 2010/2012 ... | reverse complement strand
GGGATAAACGCTGAAGGCATCTAAGCGTGAAGCCCCCCTCAAGATGAGATATCCCAAGACCCCTTGAAGAACACGAGGTAGATAGGACAGAGGTGGAAGTACAGTAATGTATGGAGCTGACTGTTACTAATCGGTCGCAAGCTTATCCAAACGCGGAGAAAGGCGGATGCAGACAGGAAGGAGTGGAACGGAGCACAAAGTGGTCCGGGACACGGATGACTGGATGCATAGCTTTGCGGAGCAAAGGTATCGAGAAAACGGAGTTTTCGAGATATCCGGCTTTCGTAAATTCGAAGCAAGGTTAGGGTTAAATAAATCGGAGAATGATATTTGAAACAGACTGTATGTGGTTTTGAAGGTATGTAATGTAAGGCATCGTTAATTCGATGCTTTTTTTATTTGGGAGGATATAATAAAGCTGCAGAGCAAGAATGGCAGATTATAGTTGACTTTCCAGAAAGATTTTTTTATACTTTTTACATAATTGCGTATAGTATAGCCTTTTAAAGCGCTGTGGCTAGAAGATTACTTAAATTGAGGAGAAGTATAATATGAGACAAAAACCAGTTTTATATATTATTATACCATGTTATAACGAGGAGGCTGTGTTACCTGTAACAGCGCCGCTGTTTTTACAGAAATTGCAGGAGATGATTCAGCTTTCACTGATTCAGGAAGAAAGTAGAATTCTATTTGTGAATGATGGAAGCAGGGATAGAACGTGGGAAATTATTTCAGAATTGTCGAAGAAAGATCCACATTATATGGGGATTTCGCAGAGCCGAAATCGTGGCCATCAAAACGCAGTACTGGCGGGGTTGATGGAGGTAAAGGATATTTGTGATATCACAATTTCAATTGACTGTGATGGTCAGGATGATCTGAATGCAATGAATGAAATGGTGCAAAAGTATCTGGAAGGAAATGAGATTGTATATGGTGTGCGGAGCAGTCGGGCTACAGATACATTTTTTAAACGTTTTACGGCACAGTCTTTTTATAAAATTTTGAATTGGATGGGGGTAGAGGTAGTTTATAATCACGCGGATTATCGCCTTATATCAGGAAGAGTGCTCAAAGAATTTCAGAATTTTAAAGAAGTTAATCTGTATTTGAGGGGAATGATTCCACTTGTTGGATTTCAAAGTACGACTGTATCCTATGAACGTCACGAGCGGCTTGCAGGGGAAAGTCATTATCCACTTTCGAAAATGTTTGCCTTGGCATTTGATGGAATTACAAGTCTGAGCATTAAACCAATTCGAATGATTGCGGGACTTGGTATGACTGTGTCTTTTATTAGTTTTCTGTTTATTGTCTGGATTTTGATACAGTATTTTTCCGGGCATACAGTACAGGGTTGGGCGAGTATCAGCGCCATTGTATGTCTGATGGGAGGAATCCAGCTGATTTGTGCAGGCGTAATAGGGGAATATATTGGAAAAATTTATTTAGAAACAAAGGCGCGTCCACGTTATATTATCAGCGAACGGACAGAGCCTGCAGATGTCACTGAAAGTGAAACAGAGGATCGGAAATAGGATAAGATGATGGAAGTGATAAATATAACCCAAAAAAAGAAATTAAATATTGGGAAAAAGGCAATAGATCATCCGTTCTGTTTTGCAATTGCAGCAAATCTGTTATTGCTTCTTCTGTTATTGCTTATTTTTCGGCCGATTTTTGAAACTAACGATGATATAGGACTTATGAATCTGGTAAATGGTGCAAAAAAGGTATACGACCCGCATATGGTATATTCTAATTATGTCTGGGGTCTCATTTTGTCTGTTTGTTATCGGATATGCCAGTGGATGCCGTGGTATACGCTGGGAGAATATGCCTTACTTTTTTTGGCCTTTACGGCGATTGTATATGTGATTGTCTGCAGAGCAGGAAATATTTCCTCGCTTTGGATCGGAATTTTGACGATATCAGTATTTGGCTATGAAGGTTATGTCAAGTTTCAGTATACAAAAACGGCGGGAATTGTTTCCGCTGCCGGATTCTTTCTTTTATTTTATGCGTTGGAAGAAGAAAAAATTCGCTGGAAAGAATTGGTGTGTGGTTATGGCCTGGCGGCGTTTGGATTTATGATACGGAGCGATCAGTTTCTGGCAGAGGCAGCAGTGATTTCAGGAATCTGTGTGATGTTGCTGCTACAGTTATTTTTTTCAGAATCTGCGGTGCGAAAACGTCTCTTTTGTCATGACATTGTAGCGGCGGCAGTACTCTTCCTTTTCATTGGTGGATTATACGTGATTGATCAGCGGGCATATGCTTCTCAGGAATGGCAGGAGTATAAAGAGTATAATGAAGCCCGTACGGAACTGTTTGATTATGGATTCCCGGGCTATAGTTCGAATAAAGAGGTATATGAAAGCCTTGGAATTGATCAAGCAGCATATCGGATGATCAAAGGTTGGAATCATATGGATTCAGAGCTTTTTACAGTGGAGACTATGAAACAGTTGATTGCACTGAAAAAGCCGAAACAGATTAATCAGGATTTTTTTCAGCGATTTTTTGAGCGTTTTCCGTTCCGATTTACAACGATTCCTTCTTTTTGGAGCTTTTTGATTCTGTTTTTCTGTACATTGTGTTGGGGAAAACATACGAAAAAGGAAGTTCCGGCTTTAATTTATGAAATTTTTGTGATAATGGTTGTATATTTTCTGCTGTTTTACAGGGGAAGATATCTTTACAATCGAGTAGATGTCGGATTGTGGCTAGCTGCTTCCCTGGTAGTATTATGGACAATGACAGGAGAAAATGAGTGGTTTTCAAGCCGCAGCGGTCTCCTGTTAGTGGCAGCGGTACTATGCGTCAGCCAGAATACCGGACGAAGAAACTGGAAAGCGAATACAGAAGATAAATACAGTGAGATGCAGGAGGAAAAAGCTCTGCTGGAGGAGATACACAGTGATCAGGAACATTTATATTTGTTTAAAGTAGGAACGATTTCGCTGACAAAAGCATACGGTGTATTTGACAGTATTCCATATGGGATAGGAGAAAATATGTATCCGCTTGGTGGATGGTCTGCAAAAACACCGGTTTATAGTGCGGCATTAGACCAGTATCAGGTGAAAAATCCATTTCGTGACTTAATAAATAGCGAAAAGGTGTATATTATTGATAACAAGATTGATGACACGGTAGAATATATACAGAAGCATTATGATGAAAATGCACAGGCGATTATGGTCTCAGAAATTGGAAGTTATAAAGTTTATAGTATTCAAAGCAAATAACTGACGCACGGCAAAGATTTCTGACGCAGTATTTCACGCTCTGACAGATCGGAGGGGATGTATTATTTTGCAGAATTGCTATAATTTGAAATTATTTGCGAAAGGATACCAGGATGAAAAAAACGAAGGCACGAAGGGAGAAAAAATGTTCAAGGCGGAAAAAAGAGTGGTAGAGTTTATTGAAAAGCATGTAACGGTTTTATTTTGTCTGGCAGTTTTAGTGACAGGATGCCTGCTGCGAATTGTTGGCTTTCATTATCTTAGCGATGACATGCGGCTTTATCTGTTGAAATGGTATGGACGAATTGCAGAAGAAGGAATTTCTCAGCAGATTGGAAACTATAATATTCCATACCAGATTATTATCTGGATTCTGACAAAATTTCCGCTCAATCCGATCCATGCTTATAAAGTAGTGTCCTGCGCTTTTGATTTAGGCCTGGCAATTCTTTGTGGAGGGCTGACGTACTGGTTTGCCAGAGGAAGAAAAGAAATAAAAGCCGTTTTGGCGTTTGCATGTGTATTTTGTTCCCCTATCGTACTGTTGAATTCGGCTGTATGGGGACAGTGTGATTCGATTTATACATTTTTTGGAATATTGGCATTTGTGCTTTTATATAAGGAAAAGTATGCGCTTAGTATGCTTGCTTTTGGTGCGGCATTTGCCTTTAAGTTACAGGCAGTATTTTTCCTGCCGTTTTTCCTGATCTGTTATTTATGCAGAAAGAAATTTTCTATTGTACAGTTTTTGATCGTGCCGGCGACAGCAGTGTTTTTATCACTTCCAGGGCTTTTAGCTGGACGGAATGTGATGGAGTTAATTGATATTTATAAAAAGCAGACTAACACTTACAATCGGGTTTATGTGAATTTTCCAAATATCTATACATTGATTACAACAGAAAAGGGACACGGCGATTATGAGATGTTCCGCAAAGCGGCCATATTACTTACGATATTAATGCTCGGAATTGGAGTGTATATTTGTGTGAAAAAGGGGGCAGAGCTTTGGAACTTTAAAATATTTTTTGCTGTGGCGATGTGGACGCTTTATACCTGCAGCTTTTTTCTTCCAAATATGCATGAGCGATATGCATATGTACTGGAAGTGATGGCAATTTTTTATACTTTTCTGGAACCAGCTGGAATTGTGCTTGCAATTGGCACGAATCTGTTATCAATATTTACATACGGAAATTATCTGTTTGAATATAGAGCGATATCACTTCCAATTTCATCGTTGATCAGTTTGATACTGTATAGTGGTTTTACATACTGGCTGTTTGCAAGGCAGATGAAAGGAGGTGCCGGTGCGAGAGGGGCTGCGAATGAGAATGGATTAAAAAAAAGCAGGTAGTTGACAACATACTTATCAATACGGTAATATAGAAATGAACATACAGGGTGTCATGCGGAGATAGGAGGAGAGAAAGTGATGGTAAATAAAATGAAAAAAGGAATAAAGTCACTTAGCATGTTACTGTTTTTGCTGGTATTTGTTGGAATATTTGGCGTAAAATCTTTGGCGGCCGAGAATTATATACCGGGAAATGTAGCGAAACTTACGGTGACGGCACGGGCAGAAAATTCAGTGTCTTTGCGCTGGACAAAAGCAAATAATGCAGATGGCTACATTGTTTATATGATCGATAAAAAGAATAATGCCTATACGAATCTCACACATCAGGCGGGAACTTCTTATACTGTGAAGAACCTTAAGCTTGGTCAGCGTTATTATTTCCAGGTATTTGCATACAATTATCGAGCTGGAAAAGTTTATAAAAGCGTAAATGGCAGCCCAATTGTAATTGCGACGACAGCTTACCAGAAACCGAGGCAGGTTAAAAATCTGCGTATTGCCAGCTATGGCGATAAAAGTATGGTGCTAAAATGGAATAGTGCCAAAAATGCAACAGGATATATAGTGAAGGTTTATAATCCGGAAACAAATAAGAGAACGACAGTTAAGATTACTACAAATACATTAGTGCAGTTTCGGAATCTGACGGTAAAAAGAAAGTATTATTTTTATGTACGAAGTTATCGTAAAATAGGAGATCAGACGCTTTATGGCGAAGACTCTCAAATGGTAAGCGGAGTCGCAAAAGCGATTGATATGAGTCAGGTACATGGAAGGTACTATAACACAACACTCAGATGTAATACGACAGTTAAGATCAAGGCCAGTGGAAAGAAAGTAAATCTCAGAGCAGGCACAGCCATTGTAGCAAAAGAACGCAGAAGCGGAATTGTCAATGCAATCTGGAATGGTAAAGAAATAGAAGTTCCGGGAAGAAATCTTAGCTATAATAGCTTAAATACTTCAGGAAAGATGTACACTTTTGCACAGGCAGAAGCGTATGTAAATTCTATGGGATATAGCAGTGATACGAAGTATCTGATCTGGATTAATCAGTATTCTCTTTATACCTATATTTTCCAGGGATCACAGGGAGAATGGAAAGGTATTCGAAAAATGAAATGCGTTGTTGGTAAAAATGGCAATACGCCAATTAAAACGACGTATAAGCTTGTGCGGAAAGGCTATATGTACGGCGGCCCGATTATTTATATTGCGTGGTTTGGATGGAGAGGATACGGATTTCATCGAAGGACATCTTCGCTTGCCCAGGGAGCGGTTTCCGGCGGATGTATCCGGTTGGGAGATGACGATTTGTATTTCTTGGATCGCACCTGCCCGCTTGGAACAAGGGTAATTTCATACTAAATAGAAAAAAATAATAAGTTTGTAATGCAATAAAAATCAGGCTATCATAGATCACAAAAAATGAGTGATTTATGATAGCCTTTTATCATTGGGAGAGAAAGGTGTTATCTGCAGGCAGCCAGCGTCTCAAGTGCGAGCAGGATTTCATTTCGTTCCCCAAGTGCGGCTGCGTCTTCTCCGTTTTTGTAGGAGGAGATGCCATCTTTTAGATCTTTTTTCCATTCAACCACAACGTTTAAAATGCTGGCGGTATGAAGTCCTCTAAGCGTACCGACGGCGAACAGAGCGGCTGTTTCCATATCAGAGGCATAAATTCCTTTGCCGGAATAAAACTCGTCCAGTGCTGGTTTATTTCGCTGATAAAGGGCATCATGGCAGCGGGTCGGGCCGACGGCATATGGAAATTCAAGTTTTTTTGCCTGAGCTTCGCAAATGGTAAGCAGATTCGGATTGGAAAATGCAAACTGTATGGCTGATTCGGAAGATGTGGCAGTTTTGTCAAAAAGACTGGCTGTCGGGGCGGGGAAAACTGAGTTTGCAGTCAGGGAAGAAGAAGGCAGATTGAGCTCCGGCGCAGCGTAGCGCAGATAATTGGTATAAGTCTGACTGGTTCCATCGTCGCAGACTGCACGGTCGCAGAGTACGAGTTGTCCAAGCTGCAGATGGCTCTGAAGCGCACCACAGCTTCCGATGCGGATCAGATCCTGAAACCCGAGATCTGCGAGTTCTTCGACACAGATTGCAGTTGAAGCACCGCCCATTCCGGTAGAGATGGCCAGTATACGATGGCCTTTATAGGTACCGGTGATACTTTTATATTCACGGCTGAAACCTTCTTCTTTTACATCGGTCAAGAATGTGGCGATTGCATCCACGCGGGCAGGGTCGCCTGGCAGAATGGCGGCAGTGGCATTAACGGAACCGTCTAATTGAATGTGCGGCATTTTATTCATGATATAACTCCTTTCGTGATTGCAGAGATTTCTGGAACTTGTTATAATAAACTGTGCTTTTTGTCTGCAGGGATGCGAAATATCTTGAACGCAGATAAGCATTCCCCCGCTTCAAGTGCGCGGAGCACTAAGCGGTGAGATGGGATGCTTTAAGTTATTATAGTTTGTGGTTGAAACAATTGTCAACTGCAAGGAACAGGATTTAGTCAAAGCGGATTATAAAGCTCCGATTTGTAATAGAAAGCAGGAGGAAAGAATATGAAAGAAAAGAAGGATCTTTTGCTTGTGATTGATATGCAGAATGTATACCTGCCGGAACAGGAGTGGGCCTGTCCGTCGATGGAAAGAACGTCTGTAGTAATACGGAAGCTGCTTGATACGTGCCAGTTTCAGGAGGTTATCTTTACGAAATTTACAGCGCCTGAGCAGCCGCAGGGAAGATGGAAGGCATACAATGAAGTCAATCAGCAGATAAATGAAGACGCGTGGCTGAATGACATTACAGAAGATCTGAAACCGTATCTGAATAAAGGAAAAGTCTGCGAAAAACCGGTTTATTCTTCGATGAAGATTCCGGAGGTTGTACAGGCAGCTAAAAAAGCAGGCCATATTGTGCTCACCGGTGTCGTGGCGGAGTGCTGTGTGCTTGCGACGATGATGGAAGCGATTGATCTTGGCTGCCCGGTGATTTATCTGACAGATGCTATTTCGGGGCAGTCAGAGGAAAAGGAAGCGCAGATCAGGGCGCTTGCAGAGAGTTTTGCACCGATGCATACGACGGTGGAGACGAGTGAAGAATATTTGACCGAATAAAATATCCGCTTTGATGCGAGGCGGACAGGACCTGTTGCATGACGGAATAAAAAACAGCGATGAGCAGGAACCTGCCTGCGGCAGAGAGGAAGAGGAGAAGGAAGATAAAATGTCATATAATAATCAGAAAAAAATTGCATTAATCAATGATTTTACGGGATTTGGGAGATGTTCTATCGCGGTTGCGCTGCCGGTGATTTCGATGCTGAAAGTACAGTGCTGTCCGCTTCCAACCTCAATTTTTTCCAATCATACAGGATTTCCAAGTTTCTTTTTTGATGATTATACGGAAAAAATGATACCGTATATGGAGGAATGGAAAAAGCTTGATTTGAAATTTTCAGGGATCAGTACGGGATTTTTAGGGTCAAAAGAGCAGATTCGTATTGTAATCTCTTTTTTGGAGTCATTTAAAACGAAAGAAAATCTGGTAATCGTGGATCCTGTCATGGGAGATTATGGGAAAACGTATGCGACGTATACGCAGGAGATGTGCCTGGAAATGAAAAATCTGGTGTCGTATGCAAATATTCTGACACCCAATGTAACGGAGGCGTGTATTTTGACCGATACGCCGTATCAGGAAAAATTTCGGTTGAAAGATTATGAGAGAATGGCGCGGCAGCTCTCATCGCAGGGACCAGGGAAAGTTGTCATCACTGGAATTGTACAGGGCGGCTTTATCGCAAATTACTGTTATGAAGCAGGCGTTGGAACAAAAGTAGTCCGGTCGCATAAAGTCGGGACGCAGCGCTCCGGAACCGGTGATATTTTTGCGGCGGTCATCGCGGCAGATGCGGTCAATCAGGTGCCATTTTCGGAGTCGGTAAAAAAAGCGTCTCGTTTTATCAAGAAATGTATAGAGTGTTCGATGCAACTGGAGATTCCGGTGACGGACGGGGTATGTTTTGAGGAGGTGCTTCATACGCTGCGCTGATGGAGATAATATTGGAAAACATAGGAGAAACCGAGTCAGTAAATAATCGTTTTAGCTTTAGCGGTTATCAGAAAGCGTAGATAATGATGGATATTCGCAGAAAAGGAGTATCAAAAATGAGTGAAACAGGAAAAGAAAAAACAAAAAGAGCAATGACCATTTTATATGAGGTGCATGGAAATCTTTACATTAATCTTACAAATAAATGTCCTTGCGCCTGTACCTTCTGCCTGAGACAGACACGCGATCATATGGAAGAATCTGGATCTTTGTGGCTGGAACATGACACTTCGTATGAGGAACTGGTTGCAGAATTTAAAAAGACAGATATGAATCCGTATCGGGAGGCTGTGTTCTGTGGATTCGGAGAACCGACGCAGGCGCTTGATGTGCTGCTTCGCGGAGCAGCTTATATCAAGGAACATTACGGTTTGCCAACGAGAATCAATACAAACGGGCTTGGAAACCTCATCAATGGAGAAAATATCGTTCCGAAAATGCACGGATTGATTGATACGGTGTCGATCAGCCTGAATACACCGAACGCAGAGGAGTATCATCGCCTCGTGCGCAGCAGGTTTGGGGAGCAGTCTTTTGACGCAATGCTTGATTTTGCGCGTGAGTGTGTAAAAGAGGGAATGCATGTGGTGATGACGACGGTGGACACAACGATCACGCAGGATGAGGAGGAGCAGTGCCGCAGGATCTGTGAGGAGATTGGGGCAGCGTATCGGATTCGTCCGTGGGAAGATTAAACAGGAAACATGCAGAAAACTGGAATAGCGTATAAGAAAAAAGATTCCGTCCGTAAAAAACAGTCGGAATCTTTTTATAATTCAGAGAAATTTTTTTCGCCTGAAATATTTGCTGCTTCGTCTACAGATTATTGTATGCATAATTTAAGAGTGTCCGGGAATCGTTCCATCTGGCAGTACTGCTGGAAGCGCCTAAAGTGACGGAAATGTAGGTTTTTCCGCTCTTTGCCTTTACGACCCCGGCGAAACAGTAGCCGGCTTTGTTGGTGTAACCTGTTTTCATGCCTTTTACACCGGGTGTCGTACCAAGCAGGGCGTTTGTTGTGTAGGTGGTGTAGGAGCGCCCCTGAGTGCTCCGGAATGAATAGGAGGAGGTGCCGACCACCTTCTGGAAGGAACGGGCGTGCAGCCAGGCATAGCGTGCAATTTTTGCCAGATCACTGGCTGTCGTATAGTGATTCAATCCATTATCCAATCCGTTCGGCGTCACAAAATGCGTGGAGGTACAGCCTAGCTGTTTGGCACGGGTATTCATTTTATCAGCGAATTTAGCGGTTGAACCACTGACGGACTCAGCGATTGCCACCGCAGTATCATTGTGCGATCCGAGCATCAGTGAGTACAGAAGATCTTTCATTTTGAAAGAATCTCCAGCCTGCATATACAATTTGGTCGGCTCCTGAGAAGCAGCATAGGCGGAAACTTTTACCCGGTTGTTAAGCGAAGCCGGGCTGTTTTCTACTGCGAGAATGTAGGTAATGATCTTTGTGGTGCTGGCATTGGCGTGCTTTTTATTACCGTTTTTGTTGTAGATCACTTTTCCGGTTGCAGCATCAATCAGCACTGCACAGTCAGAAGAAATGCTCAGGTTGGGACCGCTGTACAGCAGGGCTCCCTTGCTGCTGAAATAGTAATCAATTCCGTCTATTTTATGGTGTCCTTTATAGGCCCGGCCATTTTGATCAAAATAATAGCGGTTTCCGGAAATAGTTGCCCAGCCATAGGTAGGTGTACCGTCTTTTTTCATATAGAAAATGCGGTTTTTATAATATAGCCAGCCGCCGGTGTATTTGTATCCTTGATCTTCTGTGCCAAAGTAATACTTTTTGCCGTTTATGATCCGCCATCCGCTCGCACGGATGCCGTCTTTGTCAAAATAATAGGTATGTCCCTGGTAATTCAGCCATCCGGTAGCCCGTTTTCCGCTTTTTTTAAGCAGATAAGTGCCTTCCGGCTTTTTCAGCCAGCGAAGCTTATACATATACCCCTCAAGATACGTGCCAAAATAATAGTAATCATTTCCAATCTGCTTCCAGCTGAACTGACGATAGCCCTTTGGGGAAAAATAGTAGATTTTTCCATTGATATTCATCAGGCAGTCTTTGGCATAAGTGCCATCTTTTTGCAGATACTTGTACCACTGTCCGCTGATATGTACGAATTTTCCACCTTTTGAGATGCGGATGTCGTCTGTGGAAGTGACTGCTGCGTCTGCATGGAACGGAATGTTCACAAAAAAGACGAGCAGCAGAAGCGGCAGCAGGCGGCGCAGGAATGCGCGTATGCATGGTTTTGGTTCCTTCATTTTTCTCAGTTCCTCCTTGAAAATATTGCTGACTCAAGTGAATCAAGTGTTCTTTCATTATAATGGATAAGAAAGACAGAAGCAAGGAAAATGAAAAATCAGCGGGAAAAGCATGTATAGAAAGGAAAAGACCGGAGATACTGGAAAGAGAAGTCCTGTGATAAAAGAATCAGGTATTCCTGTCTTGAAGCAGAGAAAGAAAAGTCAAAGAAAAGACAGAAAATCAGAAAAGAAACGAGTGTCAGGGGGGTGGAGATGATTCAGAAGGTTCATACAAGTCTTTCGGAGATTAAAGAGTACATGAACACGATCCTGCCAATTCAGGAGAGCTTTGATCTGGTGGAACGATCCATCTGGGTAGGCGGAAAAGAAGGTGTTTTCTATTTTGTGGATGGTCTTTTGAAAGATGAATCTATGGTAAAGATCATGACGGCATTTTTTGCGGTAAAGGAGCAGGATCTGCCGGAGGATGCGGAAACGTTCGCAAAAAAATGTATACCGTGTGTGGAGGTTGACATTGTCACAGATTTTGAGGAGATCGTGAAGGGAATCCTTTCAGGTGTGCTGGCGCTGTTTATCGATGGATATGAATCCTGTATTATGATTGACTGCAGAACATACCCGGCCAGGTCAGTGGACGAGCCGGAAAAAGATAAGTCCCTGCGCGGTTCGCGAGATGGCTTTGTAGAAACGGTCGTATTTGATACAGCACTGATTCGAAGAAGACTGCGCGATCCGCAGCTTGTGATGGAAATGCTGGAGGTTGGCAGTTCTTCCCGCAGCGATGTGGTGCTTTGTTATATGAAGCAGCGGGTAGATGCAAAGCTGCTTATGAATGTTCGAAAGAAGATCCGCGAGGTAAAGACGGAGGATCTCTGCATGAATCAGCAGAGTCTGGCGGAAGCACTGATGGGAACGCGATGGTACAATCCGTTCCCCAAATTTAAATTTACGGAACGTCCGGATACAACGGCGGCCTGTCTGATGGAGGGAAAGGTGGCGGTTCTTGTGGATAACTCGCCGTCAGCAATGATTCTGCCAACCTCTGTCTTTGATATGATCGAGGAAGCGAACGATTATTATTTTCCGGCATGGACCTCACTTTATCTGAAGTTTTCCAGAGTGCTGATTTTGATTCTTACCGTTTTTCTGACGCCGGTCTTTCTTTTGCTGATGCAGAATCCGCAATGGATTCCGCCGGCATTTGAATTTGTGGCGGTTAAAGATACGGTGAATATTCCGCTTGTTTATCAGCTTCTGCTGCTCGAACTGGTGATCGACGGCCTGCGTCTGGCGGCGCTTAGCACTCCGAATATGCTGAGTACACCGCTTAGTATTTTTGCAGGACTGGTGCTTGGCGAGTTTTCGGTTAATTCAGGGTGGTTCAATCCGGAAGTGATGCTGTATATGGCATTTGTAGCGGTGGCAAATTATACGCAGCCGAATTTTGAACTTGGATATGCAGTCAAATTTATGCGAATGCTTATTCTGATCCTGACTGCATTGTTTAACTGGGGCGGATTTCTTGCGGGCTGTGTCATTTTGCTGCTTCTTCTGTGTACGAACCGGACGCTGTCGGGACGAAATTATCTGAATCTGAGTATGAAATGAAATATCACATTGAAAAAATCCCCGCGGAACCGGATGGGAATAGTTGCATCAAGATTCCACGGGGATTTTTGCGTTGTGAAAGAAGATAAAAATTTTTCAGGCAGCAAAGGAAAGTCAGGATTCTCCATTTGCGACAACCGGAGTCGGACGACTCTGGTCAAAGATTTCAGAAGCCGTGATCATATTGTCGAGGACGCTCGTCTGACCGGTGCTTGCCTGATAGAGCAGGTAACCGTCGAGGTCGATACGGCCCTGGCGGACATACTGATCGGTGATCTGTACCCAGTAAGGCTGCGAACTGTCTACATTGCAGTAGAAGTTGTAACCGACGCTTTTGAAGTAGTTGTAAATTTCGTTGTCGGAAGTGTAACCTTCCCAGGAGCCGATATCATTGCCGTGCGCGAAGATGATCGTATCGGTTGGACCGACGATATTCTGAACGGTGTTGACCCATTTTTCGTTGTCTGTGCGCAGAGCGTCTACAGATTTTCCGGTTACGCTTAAGTGTCCCCAGGTGTGGCTTGCGAAATCCCAGCCTTCCTCTTTGAGTGCATCGGCAATCTTCGTTGCTTCAGCTACATCTTCGTCCCAGTTAAAGTCCGGATGTTCATCAAGCCATTTGCGCTGATCATCCAGAAGGTTTTCCTTTGTCTTATAATCAGTATCCGTCCGGTATCCGAAGACTCCATTATAGCCAGTCAGGGCAATCGTGCCTCGTGCGCCCTTGTAGGCTCCGTCCGGGTGCTCCTTCAGGAACGTATTCAGGCGTGGAACCACGTCGAAATCGCCGATATTTTCACTGCCGTCGGTTTTTACATAGTGGCATTTTACATCACCGTTTTCGTCGATCACAAGCTTGTCCGGGAAGCTGGCCGGTTCATACGAATGATAATAGCTCAGGTCATCGACAGAAAGAACGATCGCTTTTTTTCCAGGAGGGAGCATCAGGCTCTGGTTCGGTGTAAAGTGAACCGTTCCGTCTGCATCAGTTGTCTCGGTGACAAGATCGTGGAGGCTGACGTAAACATATCCATTATCGTAGAGCTGCTGGGTGATCTTGTCAAATTCGTCTACGGTAGTCATCCAGGCGTTCATACCATCGGCCTGTGCCTGGCCGAGTGTGGATGCGTTGAAAGCAGCACTTGGGTCATTGACAAGCGAATGATAGAAAATATGTGGAATGGTCGTTACATCGACTGCAACACAGGATGATTTCGTAGTCTCATACTCCTGAATAGCGGCAGTTACGGTCGAATCGGACTCATAATCAGGGATCGACCGGAGCAGTGCGATAGCGCCGTCATAGTCGTATCCGGCAGCAAGAAGCTGTGCCTCAGCGAGAAGATCCTCCTCATTGGAAGCCGTCACGGTTTGTTTTTCTGACTGTGCTTCGGTCTGGCCTGGCTGCGCTTCTGTCTGAGCAGGAGCTGCAGTTTCTTTTTCGGTCTGGAGTACAGAAGATGGTTTCTGTGCCGGACTGGATGTGATTCCATTTTGCTTTTTCAAAATCAAACTGCCGGCAAAAACAGCTGCACCGATAAAAACAATCGCGAGTACAATTAAGGAAATTGTGCGGCGGATCATCGCCTGACGTCTTCTTTTTCGGCGGCGTTCTCTGCGTGCCTGGGCCGCACGTTCATATTCCGCGTCGTCGTAAAATTCATCGTTCATAAAAAAGCCCCCTCTTCGATATGGTAATTGTCCAGGCGTGTGTTTTGACCTGAAACAAAAGATAGATTCAGTTTATCATAGATAGCAGAAAACAGCAATGAAAATAAGTGGGGAAACGCAGAAAGGGAATCCTGAAATTTTGAGAAAAAGAGGAAAAGGAGATAACAGAAAAATAGAAAAGCAGGATAGCAGAGGAAAAGAAGTTTGCGGTTGACAGAACGACAAAAGTAGATGAAAATAAGAAATGGACAATTTTGTAAATGCCAGCAAAGCAGGAATGTTTTGATGTACTGTGGAGAAAATACCACGGATAAACACAGTGATGAAAAATGACGAAAAGATAAGGAAAGTAAGACAGGACAAAATTCGGCAATGCAGAAGGAAAAGAAAAGAGGACAGAAGCATGAATAAAAAAATAGAAGATGCCATACAGGAAGCAGAGTGTATTTTGATTGGGACAGGAGAAGAATTCACTCCGCAGGCACCGGCATGGGAAGGTCCGGATTGTCTGGAACCATTTTATAAAAATCGATATTATGCAGAACTTCCGGAAGAGGATGAGACACTGCAGGCGTATCGGAAGCTGCGGGAACTGATTGGGGAACGTCCGCATTTTGTTGTAACATTAAACACGGATGATCTGATCTTCCGGGCAGGATTTGCACGTGAGCAGGTGGTTGCACCGTGTGGAAGCTGTGGAAAGCTTCAGTGCAGTGAGCATATTGTGGATGCAGATGAGATTGCAAGACAGGTGATGGAGCAGTATCAGACAGCTGGACAGGGGAAAGGACGGTATGTGGACGAGGTTGCGAAGAGAGAAAATACGCAGGAGGCACAGAAGATTCTAAATAAATACGCAGTCTGTCCAAAATGCGGAAAGCCGCTTGCAGCGCATACTATCCAGACAGACGGTTATCTGGAGAGCGGATATCTTCCACAGTGGGAAGCATATAAAAAATGGCTGGCGACAACCTTAAATAAAAAGCTGTGTGTATTGGAACTTGGTGTTGGGTTCCAGTATCCGCAGGTGATCCGCTGGCCGTTTGAACGGACGGCATTTTATAATAAGAAAGCGGTCTTTGTGCGTGTACACAGCAAATTCCCGCAGATTGAGGCGGAACTGGCAGACAAAGCGATCACGGTGAAAGAATCACCGGTGGATATGCTGATTGAACGCAGATAAGCATTCCACTGCTTCAAGTGCGCGGAGCACTAAGCGGTGGATGGAATGCTTATGTCAGTGGGAGTTGAAAGCTCCCACTGACAGGTCGCGAAGCGACTGCGTTCATGAAATATCATAAGGGGGAAAACTCACATGTTCTCAATCTGCCAGTCGATCGGTTCAATGCCGTGTGCTTTCAAAAATTTGTTTGTCCGGCTGAACGGGCGGCTTCCGAAAAAGCCACGGTATGCAGACAGGGGACTTGGATGCGGAGATTCAAGAATCAGATGGTTCGGATTGGTGAGCATGCTCTTTTTCATCTGAGCAGGACGCCCCCAGAGAAGAAAGACAAGTGGGCGGTCGATATCATTTAAGATACGGATCGCTGCATCGGTGAATTCCTCCCAGCCAATTCCCTTGTGGGAGTTTGCCTGGTGAGCACGCACGGTGAGCACGGTGTTGAGCAGCAGTACGCCCTGGTCTGCCCACTTGGTGAGGCATCCATTGTTTGGAATGTAGCAGCCACAGTCTTCGTGAAGTTCCTGATAAATATTGACAAGAGAGGGTGGAATCTGTACCTGTGGCCGAACAGAGAAACACAGGCCGTGAGCCTGTCCCGGTTCATGGTAGGGGTCCTGCCCGAGGATGACGGCCTTTACTTTAGAAAGAGGGGTAAAAGCGAATGCATTGAAGATATCATCGGCAGGTGGATAGATCTCATGGGTGTGGTATTCTTTGTTGATCGTTTTATACAGCTTTGCGTAATAAGGCTTGGAAAACTCCGGCTTTAACGGAGCGAGCCAGTCGTTTGAAATTGGAGGCATGATACGTATCCTTTCTAAGAATCTGTTTCATCTATAATTTTAAAGCCGTACCGGCACATTCCGGTCACGCAGGTACTGCTTTACTTCATTAATTTCCAGCTCCTTGTAATGGAACAAAGAGGCGGCAAGAGCGGCGTCCGCATGGGCATCTGTCAGTGCTTCATAAAAGTGTTCCTTTGTGCCGGCACCACCGGAAGCAATGACCGGAACAGAGACGTGATCGGCGATGGTGCGGGTCAGTTCGAGATCATAACCGTTTTTTGTGCCATCACAGTCCATACTTGTAAGCAGAATTTCACCGGCACCGCGGCGGTCGGCCTCCATGGCCCACTCTACGGCATCAATTCCCATATCGATCCGTCCTCCGTTTTTGTAGATATTCCAGCCGGAACCGTCCGGGCGTCGTTTGGCATCAATTGCGACAACAACACACTGGCGGCCGAATTTGTCGGCAGCGTCACTGATCAGGGCCGGATTCTGGATAGCAGAAGAGTTGATGGAAATCTTATCGGCTCCTTCGCGGAGAAGAAGACGAAAGTCTTCCACCGTGCGGATTCCGCCACCGACGGTAAACGGAATAAAAACGGTTTCTGCTACACGCCTTACCATGTCAACGACGGTATTTCTGGCGTCGGAGGAGGCGGTGATATCAAGAAAGACAAGTTCATCGGCTCCGGCACGGTCATAGGCTGCAGCGATTTCCACCGGATCACCGGCATCGCGCAGATCCACGAAATTGACGCCCTTTACAACACGGCCGTTTTTTACATCGAGACAGGGTATGATTCGTTTGGTAAACATTCCGAGCGCCTCCTTTTTAAATAGAAAGAAAATTTTTCAGGATTGAAAGACCGGTGCTTCCGCTCTTTTCCGGGTGGAACTGGCAGGCAAATACATTGTCCTGCTCAATCGAGGCATGAATCCTGGTGCAGTAATCGGTGGATGCAGTGACAATGGAGGGCCTGGCAGCTTTCAGATAATAAGAATGGACAAAATAAACATAGGAATCTTCCGGAATATCACGGAACAGCCGTCCATTTGGGTTGCCGTGTGGCTCTAAGGTGCAGGAAAGAGAGTTCCAGCCCATGTGCGGAATTTTCAAACCTGGCGTCTCAGGGATGCGGAGAATGCTTCCGTGGCAGATACCAAGTCCTTTTACGCCGGGAGTTTCCTCGCTGGATTCAAAAAGAAGCTGAAGACCGAGGCAGATACCGAGAAACGGTGTGCCTTTTTTAACGGTATCCTGAATCACTTCGGTCAGCTGGTACTGCTGCAGCTTTGCCATTGCGTCGCCAAAGGAACCGACACCGGGAAGGATTACTTTATCGGCTGAGAGGATCTGTGCCGGATCGCGGGTAATGATAGGAGAAGCGCCAAGATACTGGAAGGCCTTTTCCACACTGCGCAGATTTCCGGCGTCATAATCAATAATTGCAATCATGCTGTCACTCCTTATTTTTAGTAATTGTTCAGAGCCAAGCAAAATTTCATAAAACAGGCGGAAAATGCTTGCATTTTTAAGCCTGTTTTTGAAATTTTATTTGGCGGATACGCCACACCGACGAAATGCGTAGCATTTTGGAGGTTGGCTCTGAACAGTTACTATTTTTATTTGTTTTCCGTTCAGAGCCAGGAAAAATGTGATAAATCAAAGGTCTTCTTTACAACTGGATCTGAACAGAAATATCCGTTTTGTTCAAAAAAGGGGAACGCTACCAGGCAGCATTCCCCTTTAATTTAGCATAATTTACAGAAACATACAAGATATTTGTCCGCTGCGCAGAAAGCGCAGAGTTATCTGGAGTTTTTATTCCGCTTCCTTATTCAGATTCTTTACAGCGGTGGAAAGCATCAGTTTGATTCGGTTCAGCTGGTTAACCTCGCTGGCACCCGGATCGTAATCGATCGCCACGATGTTGGACGATGGATACTGTCTGCGCAGCTCCTTGATGACACCCTTTCCGACAACATGGTTTGGAAGGCAGGCAAACGGCTGTGTGCAGACGATATTATTGACTCCGGAATGAATCAGCTCAAGCATCTCTCCGGTCAGGAACCAGCCCTCGCCGGTCTGATTGCCGCACGATACGATATCGGAAGCCATTTTGGCAAGTTCGTCAATATGGCACGGCGGATCAAAGTGTTCACTTTCAGCAAGTGCTTTTGCGGCGGTGCCGCGCAGCTTTTCCAGAAAGGCGATGCCGAAGTTTGCGATCGCAGCGGAGCTTTTTTTTGTGCCGAGATGCTCTGCCTTAAAGTTCTGGTTGTAGAAGCAGTAGAGCAGGAAGTCCATCAGATCCGGTACGACAGCCTGTGCGCCTTCAGACTCCAGCAGATCGACAAGATAATTGTTGGCTGCAGGAAGAAACTTGACGAGGATCTCACCGACAACACCGACTTTCGGTTTTTTCTCGTCCGTAATCGGAAGCGTGTCGAAATCGTGGATGATTTCACGGCATATCTTTTTGAATTCACGATAGGACGGTTTGCCGGAAACGAACTCACAGCAGCGTTTCTCCCATTTGCGATGCAGCTCATTTGCAGACCCCGGTACTTTTTCGTACGGGCGCATGCGGTAGAGACAGCGCATGAAGATATCGCCAAAGACAACAGCAAACATGCCGCGCTTTACGAGATAGTAGCTGATGGAAAAGCCCGGATTGCTCTCGAGGCCGCTTAAGTTGATTGAGATGACCGGAATTTGTTCCATGCCGGCCTTTTTGAGGGCGCGGCGGATAAATCCGACGTAGTTTGATGCACGGCAGCCGCCTCCTGTCTGGGACATCAGGACTGCAGTGTGGTTCAGGTCATAATTTCCCGAGAGCAGTGCTTCCATCACTTGACCGACAACCATCAGGGATGGATAGCAGGCATCATTGTTGACGTATTTCAGCCCGACATCAACTGATTTTTTGTTGTCATTCGGAAGAACGACAAGATTGTAATCGGATGCGTTGAACGCAGCTTCCAGCATTTTAAAATGGATCGGTGACATCTGCGGGCAGAGGACCGTGTAGGTTTTACGCATTTCCTTTGTGAAGATGACACGCGGAGTGCTTGAAGGCACGATCTTCCGATTGGTGCCGTGCCGCTCCTTGCGGACGCGGATCGCGGAAATCAGGGAACGCACACGGATTCTTGCGGCGCCCAGATTGTTGACTTCATCGATCTTGAGGCAGGTGTAGATCTTGTCTGAGCCGGAGAGGATGTCGTTTACCTGATCCGTTGTGACGGCGTCGAGTCCGCAGCCGAACGAGTTGAGCTGAATCAGATCAAGGTCATCGCGCGTCTTGACGAAGTTTGCAGCTGCATAAAGACGGCTGTGGTACATCCACTGGTCGAGCACGACAAGAGGACGCTCCACCGGATTTAAGTTGGAGACGGAATCCTCTGTGAGCACAGCAAGACCATAAGAGTTGATCAGTTCCGGAATACCGTGGTTGATTTCAGAATCAATGTGGTACGGTCTTCCTGCGAGCACGATACCGTGGCGGCCTGTTTTCTCAAGGTATTTTAAGGTTTCCTGTCCCTTGTCATACATGGCCTGACGTGTATGCGCGAGCTCTTCCCAGCCTGCCTTTACCGCGGTTTCCAGCTCAGAAGCCGGGATGTCCGGAAATGCCTTTTTCAGTCCGCTTGTCACGGTTTCAAGATTCGTGAACGCGATGAACGGATTTTCAAAACGGATATGCTCGGTGCGCAGCTCCTCAACGTTGTTTTTGATATTCTCTGCGTAGGAGGTGACGATCGGGCAGTTGTAATGGTTTCCGGCGTCTTTAAACTCTGTCCGTTCATACGGGATACACGGATAGAATATGTATTTGATGCCTTTTTTGATCAGCCATTCAATATGGCCATGTGCGAGCTTGGCCGGGTAACACTCGGATTCGCTTGGGATCGATTCGATGCCGAGTTCATAAATCTTCCTTGTGGACGAAGGAGAGAGTACAACGCGGTATTTTAACGTAGTGAAGAACCGGAACCAGAACGGATAGTTCTCATACATGTTCAGCACACGCGGAATGCCGACCGTACCGCGCACTGCTTCATCCTCGGAAAGTGGCTCATAGGAAAAGAGCAGTTTGTTTTTGAATTCAAACAGGTTCGGCACGTGGTCTTTGTTGCGTTCTTTGCCAATGCCGCGCTCGCAGCGGTTGCCGCTGATAAACTGGCGTCCGCCGGAGAAGCGGTTGATGGTCAGACGGCACTGGTTTGTACAGCCTTTGCATTTTGCCATTGAGGTCGTGAAAGTGAGCGCATTGATGCGGTCAATGGAAAGCATGGTCGTTTCCATGCCTTCTTTGTAACGCTCTCTTGCGACGAGGGCAGCGCCGAATGCGCCCATGATTCCGGCAATATCCGGGCGAATCGCCTCACAGCCTGCAATTCGTTCAAAGCTGCGCAGAACAGCGTCGTTGTAAAACGTACCGCCCTGTACGACGATATGGCGGCCGAGCTGGGTCGCATCGGAAACTTTAATTACCTTATATAATGCATTTTTGATGACAGAGTAGGCGAGTCCGGCAGAGATATCAGATACCTCAGCGCCTTCTTTTTGTGCCTGCTTCACTTTCGAATTCATAAATACGGTACAGCGTGTACCAAGGTCGATTGGATGCTTTGCAAACAGTGCGGCTTTTGCGAAATCCTGTACAGAATAGTTTAATGATTTCGCGAATGTCTCAATGAAGGAACCGCAGCCGGAGGAACATGCCTCGTTGAGCTGTACGCTGTCGACGGTTCCGTTTTTGATCTTGATGCATTTCATATCCTGACCGCCGATGTCGAGAATGCAGTCAACCTCCGGATCGAAGAACGAGGCGGCATAGTAGTGAGAAACGGTCTCAACCTCGCCCTCGTCGAGCATCAGTGCGGCTTTGATCAGTGCCTCGCCATAACCGGTCGAACATGAGTAGGAGATACGGGCTGTGGACGGAAGCTTGCTGTAAATATCCTGGACCGCATGGATTGCTGTACGCAGAGGGCTTCCGTTGTTGTTGCTGTAAAACGAATACAGCAAAGAACCGTCCTCACCGATGAGTGCTGCTTTTGTCGTGGTGGAACCGGCGTCGATGCCGAGAAAACAGTTGCCGGAATAGGAACCGAGCGGAGCCGTCTTTACATGATACTGATTCTGACGGCGCACAAAAAGATCGTAGTCCTCCTCGGAACGGAACAGCGGCTCCATGCGGGCTACCTCAAATTCCAGGTGGATTGCATGCGACAGACGTTCCTCAAGATCAGCGAGTGTCGTGACGGTATTCGGTTTTGCATTTAATGCAGAACCGATTGCTGCGAACAGGTGAGAGTTCTGCGGTACGATCGCATGCTCGTCATCCAGTTCCAGCGTACGGATAAATGCGGTGCGCAGTTCGGAGAGGAAGTGGAGCGGACCGCCGAGAAACGTGACGTGTCCGCGGATCGGTTTGCCGCAGGCCAGGCCGGAAATCGTCTGATTGACAACTGCCTGGAAAATAGATGCGGAAAGATCTTCCTTTGTCGCTCCCTCGTTGATCAGCGGCTGGATGTCGGATTTTGCGAAGACACCGCAGCGCGCTGCGATCGAGTAGAGGGACTGATAATTTTTTGCATATTCATTTAACCCGGATGCATCGGTCTGCAGCAGGGAGGCCATCTGATCGATGAAAGAACCGGTGCCGCCGGCGCAGATGCCGTTCATGCGCTGCTCTACGTTTCCGTTTTCAAAATAGATAATCTTTGCATCCTCACCGCCGAGTTCAATCGCGACATCGGTCTGCGGAACGAGATGCTCCAGGGAAGATGCCACCGCGATGACTTCCTGTACGAACGGAATCTCGAGGTGGTTTGCAAGCGTCAGACCGCCGGAGCCCGTGATGACCGGGGAGACCTGCAGATCGCCGAGTTTTTCACGCGCTTCACAGATGAGGGCGGCCAGTGTTTCCTGAATATTGGCATAATGTCTCCGATAATCAGAAAAAAGCAGCTCCTGCGTGGGAGAGAGAACCGCAACTTTGACCGTCGTGGAGCCGATATCAATGCCTAACGTATGTAATGTTGTAACTGCCATAAAAGTATTTGCGGGTTTCCCCGCGCCTCCTTTTCTCTTTATGTACGCTCAGATTCCGAGCGTACATTTCTTAAAACAAATTCTTTCAAAACTTTATTTTGGACATGCAGGCCATGTTTATGACAGACAGGACGTCTGAAAAAACAGAAATTCTGCATGATCTGGTTCAACAGCGTTCTGATTATACGACAAAAATTTTAAAATTTCAAATCGCTTGCATTCACCGGAATTTCCATATATACTGATGTTTCAGGGTGTTTTCATTTGGATGCGTCGTTTTTTTTCGGAAAATGTGCGGTGGAGAAAGCGATAATGAACAAAAGAAAGCAGGAAACAAAAGAAAACACTGGAGAAAACCGACAAAAATTTATCAAATTCGAAAAAGAAAATAACTATGTTAAATTTTTGTTAAGAACGGATGAATGGCCGGAGATCAGACAGTTCCGAAGTGCGGTATGAAGAGGAGCAGGGCAGACAGTTGAAATTACCCTGTGGTTCGGACAGACGGCACACCAGAACACCGGAATGGAGCTGAGGAAAAAATAGCAGCCATTCAAAGGAGGAACGATATGTACAAAATCTTAAAGACAGACGGCCGTGCGAAACGCGCGGAGTTTACGACGGTACACGGCACGGTGCAGACACCGGTGTTTATGAATGTCGGAACCGTAGCAGCGATCAAGGGCGCCGTGGCGACAACGGATTTAAAGGAGATCGGCACACAGATTGAGCTTTCTAACACGTATCATCTTCATGTACGTCCGGGGGACAAGGTGGTGCGAAAACTCGGCGGACTGCACAAATTTATGAACTGGGACCGTCCGATCCTGACGGATTCCGGCGGATTTCAGGTCTTTTCCCTTGCAAGTCTTCGGAAGATCAAGGAAGAGGGCGTGTACTTCCAGTCGCATATTGACGGACGGAAGATTTTCATGGGACCGGAGCAGAGTATGCAGATTCAGTCGAATCTTGGCTCCACGATCGCGATGGCATTTGATGAATGTCCGTCGAGCGTGGCTGACCGTGATTATGTGCAGCGTTCTGTAGAGCGTACGACGCGATGGCTGGCACGCTGTAAGACAGAGATGGCTCGCCTGAACGCGCTGGAAGGTACGGTAAACCCGCATCAGATGCTGTTCGGCATCAATCAGGGTGCGATCTACAAAGATATCCGTATTGAGCATGCGAAGCAGATCCGGGAGATGGATCTGGATGGCTATGCGGTCGGAGGCCTGGCGGTCGGTGAGACGCATGAACAGATGTATTACATTCTGGATGAAGTCGTTCCATACCTGCCAAAGGAGAAGCCGGTTTACCTGATGGGTGTCGGTACACCGCTCAACATTCTGGAGGCGGTTGACCGGGGCGTTGATTTCTTTGACTGCGTTTACCCGTCCCGAAATGGACGTCACGGCCACGTTTACACGAAGGACGGCAAACTGAATCTGTTTAATGCAAAATACGAACTGGACGATCATCCGATCGAGGAGGGCTGTCAGTGCCCGGCATGCCGGAATTACAGCAGAGCGTACATCCGTCATCTGCTCAAGGCAAAGGAGATGCTTGGCATGCGTCTTTGCGTGCTGCACAACCTCTATTTTTACAATCATCTGATGGAGGATATCCGCGGCGCGATCGAGGAAGGAAACTATCAGACATTTAAAAAAGAGCGAGTGGATCGGTATACGCAGGGGCAGGCTTAAAATTTTACTTGCGCTATGCAGACGGATTGTGTATTATAGTAGGGATATGTACAGTGTACAGAACCAAACAGGAGGAACAAAAGCATGATGAATCTTTTAACAGAGTCTTCTGGTGCGGCTGGTGGCGGAATTGCGCTGATGCTGATCTATATCGTGATCATTGGTGCAGCAATGTATTTCTTTGCGATCCGTCCGCAGAAGAAAGAGCAGAAGAGAATGAATGCAATGCTTTCAGCTCTTGAGATCGGAGATACGGTTGTAACGACAAGCGGTTTTTACGGCGTGGTAATTGACATTACAGACGAAGACTGTATTGTAGAATTCGGAAGCAATAAAAACTGCCGTATCCCGATGAAAAAGAGTGCGATCGCTGAGGTAGAAAAACCGGGCGAGGCATAAAAAGCACAGAAAAAATAAGCCGACCGCTGTTTTAAAGCAGTGTGCCGGCTTTTTCTGTATTCATTCAGAGACAGATAAAAGATTAAAAGAGAAGATTTAACGAATTAAACAGTTGAAATCTGTTTAAAAATGCATTATGATAATGAGAAAGCTTTCGGCAGACATACGCTTTACGCGTCCGTCTGTCAGAAACGGCTGGCTGACTGAGAAAAACAGCCCGGACAGAGGGCAGGCTGCAACGGTGCAGTGATAACCGACACACCAGAACATTTGGTAAGGAATGGTTACAAGCAGAGTGGAAAAGCGAACCGGGTTCGCTGAAGAAAAACATGCGGCAGGCTTCTGACAGCAGACGGGCAGAGGAACTGCCGCTTTGCATTAAGGCAAGAAAAAGGGCAGATGGGCAGCGGGCAGAAAGGATGACAGAACATGAATTACAGAATTGGAGTCATTCCGGGAGACGGAATCGGACCGGAAATTGTAAAAGAGGCACAGAAGGTGCTGGACCGGGCGGCCGAAAAATTCGGTTTTACGCTGGAATATACGGAGCTTTTGATGGGTGGTGCATCCATTGATGTAAACGGAGTGCCGCTGACAGATGAGACGATCGAGACAGCAAAGAGCATGGATGCTGTTTTGATGGGATCGATCGGAGGAGATGCGAAAACCTCTCCGTGGTATCAGCTTCCGCCGGAAAAAAGACCGGAGGCAGGACTTTTAAAACTGCGCAAATCCTTAAATTTGTTTGCAAACCTCCGTCCGGCCTATCTGTATGAGGAACTGAAAGCGGCATGCCCGCTGCGCGATGAGATCATCGGCGACGGATTTGATATGCTGATCATGCGTGAGCTGACTGGGGGACTTTATTTCGGCGCAAGACAGACCGTTGAGAAAGACGGTGTGAAGGAAGCAACCGACACACTGGTGTACAATGAGAATGAAATTCGCAGAATTGCTGTCAAGGGATTTGATATCGCGAGAAAGCGCCGAAAAAAAGTCTGCAGCGTTGACAAAGCGAACGTTCTGGATTCCTCCAGACTGTGGAGAAATGTCGTTGAGGAAGTAGCAAAGGATTATCCGGATGTGGAGCTTTCCCATATGCTGGTTGACAACTGTGCAATGCAGCTGGTCAGAAATCCGGCACAGTTTGACGTGATCCTGACCGAGAACATGTTCGGCGATATTTTATCAGATGAGGCGAGCATGGTCACCGGATCGATCGGAATGCTTTCATCTGCTTCACTGAATGAGACAAAATTCGGCTTGTATGAGCCAAGCCACGGTTCTGCACCGGATATTGCAGGACAGAACATTGCAAACCCGATCGCGACCGTTCTTTCCGCAGCGATGCTGCTGCGTTACTCTCTGGATCAGGATGCTGCTGCAGATGCGATCGAAGCGGCAGTAAAACAGGTATTAAAGGATGGTTACCGCACCGTGGATATCATGTCAGAGGGCTGCATGAAGGTCGGCACCGAAGAAATGGGAACACAGATTGCACAGCGTGTCTGAAAAATAAAACAAAAAGGCTGACGGAAAAGAGTTATTCCGTATCCGGCAGCCATAAAAGAATAAATGATCGAAGCTGGCTATAAAGCCGGCGTAAGATACAGTGAGGAGTGACATTATGAAAAGTGATGCAGTAAAAAAAGGAATTCAGCAGGCGCCGCACCGGTCCTTGTTCAATGCACTTGGACTGACCGAGGAGGAGATGAAGCGGCCGTTAATCGGTATCGTAAATTCCTACAATGAGATCGTACCGGGACATATGAATCTGGACAAGATCACAGAGGCTGTAAAAATGGGCGTGGCAATGGCAGGCGGCGTACCGCGTGTATTCCCGGCAATCGCAGTGTGCGACGGTATTGCAATGGGACATGTAGGCATGAAATACTCTCTCGTTACAAGAGACCTGATCGCAGATTCCACTGAGTGTATGGCGATTGCACATCAGTTTGATGCACTGGTTATGATCCCGAACTGTGATAAAAACGTTCCGGGTCTTCTGATGGCGGCGGCAAGACTGAATATCCCGACTATTTTCGTCAGCGGCGGACCGATGCTTGCCGGTCATGTACATGGCAGAAAGCGCAGCCTTTCGAGCATGTTTGAGGCAGTAGGAGAGCATGCGGCAGGAAAAATGAGCGATGAAGAAGTCGTAGAGTATGAAAATAAAGTGTGCCCGACCTGCGGTTCCTGTTCCGGTATGTACACGGCAAACAGCATGAACTGTCTGACCGAGGTACTCGGCATGGGATTAAAGGGCAATGGTACGATCCCGGCAGTCTATTCTGAGCGTATCCGTCTTGCAAAATTGGCAGGCATGCAGATCATGGAGCTGCTGAAAAAAGACATCCGCCCGAGAGATATCATGACGGAGAAGGCATTTATGAATGCACTGACTGTAGATATGGCGCTTGGTTGTTCAACAAACAGCATGCTTCATCTTCCGGCAATTGCACATGAGGCAGGAGTTGAACTGAATGTGGATATTGCAAATGAGATCAGCGCACGTACCCCGAACGTATGCCATCTGGCACCGGCAGGTCCGACCTATATGGAAGACCTGAACGAGGCAGGCGGTGTTTACGCTGTTATGAATGAGCTTTCTGAGAAAAACCTGCTGAACCTTGACTGCATGACAGTTACCGGGAAAACCGTAGGAGAGAATATTAAGGGCTGTAAGAATCTCAACCCGGAAGTGATCCGTCCGCTTGACAATCCGTACAGCACGACCGGCGGCCTTGCAATCCTGAAGGGCAACCTGGCTCCGGATTCCGGTGTCGTAAAACGTTCCGCAGTCGTACCGGAGATGATGGTACATGAGGGACCGGCAAGAGTCTTTGACTGTGAGGAAGATGCAATCGCAGCGATCCTCGGCGGCAAGATCAATCCGGGAGATGTTGTTGTCATCCGGTACGAGGGACCGAAGGGCGGACCTGGTATGCGTGAGATGCTGAATCCGACTTCTGCAATCGCAGGTATGGGACTTGGTTCTTCTGTGGCACTGATCACAGACGGCCGGTTCAGCGGTGCATCCCGTGGCGCATCTATCGGCCACGTTTCTCCTGAAGCAGCAGTCGGCGGTCCAATCGCGCTGGTAGAAGAAGGCGATATCATCAAGATCGATATTCCGAACTGCAGTCTGCAGCTGGATGTCAGTGATGAGGTACTGGCCAAGAGAAGAAGCAAATGGCAGCCGAGGGAGCCGAAGATCACGACCGGCTATCTGGCACGCTATGCATCCCTGGTAACTTCAGGAAACCGCGGAGCGATCCTTGAGGTACCGAAGAAAAATTCATAAAAAAGAAATACAGAAAGGGTGTACGCGATGAAACTGACAGGATCAGAGATTGTTATTGAATGTTTAAAAGAGCAGGGCGTAGATACGGTTTTCGGTTATCCGGGCGGAGCGATCCTGAATATATATGACGAGCTGTACAAACACAGCGATGAAATCCATCATATCCTCACGTCGCATGAGCAGGGCGCGTCTCATGCGGCAGACGGCTATGCGCGGGCGACCGGAAAAGTAGGTGTCTGTATAGCAACTTCCGGCCCTGGTGCCACTAATCTGGTAACAGGTATTGCAACGGCCTATATGGATTCCGTTCCGATCGTAGCGATCACGGCGAACGTTTCTGTACCGCTTCTTGGGCGTGACAGCTTTCAGGAGGTTGATATCACCGGTATTACCATGCCGATTACGAAACATAATTTTATCGTAAAAGAAGTGGATAAACTGGCGGACACAATCCGCGACGCATTCCGTATCGCACGCGAGGGAAGACCGGGTCCGGTGCTCATCGATATCACGAAGGACGTGACGGCTGGTAGTGCAGAGTACACGCCGGTGAAGCCGGAGCCGATCGAGCGCAGTGTTGAATACATCAAAGAGACGGATATCCAGCAGGCAGTAGACATGATCAACGAGTGCAGCCGTCCGTTCGTATTCGTCGGCGGTGGAGCAGTGATCTCAGATGCGGAGGAGGAGCTGAAGACCTTCGTTGACAAGCTGCATGCTCCGGTTGCAGATTCTCTGATGGGAAAGGGCGCTTACAGTGGAGAAAACGAGCTGTACTGCGGAATGCTCGGTATGCATGGTACAAAAGCAGCAAACCTTGGTGTTACAAAGTGTGATCTTCTGATCACAGTCGGTTCCAGATTTAGCGACCGTGTTGTGGGACAGGCAAAGAGCTTTGCAAAAAATGCGAAGATTATTCAGATCGATGTGGATCCGGCTGAGATCAACAAAAATATCCTGGTTGACTGCAGTATCATCGGTGATGTGCGCGAGGTACTGAAACGGCTGAATGCACGGATCGAGGAGCATCGTCACGATGAATGGGATGAAGAAATTAAAGAACTGAAGAAGAAATATCCGTTGAAATACGATCACAGTGTTCTGACAGGACCGTATATTATGGAGGAGATCAACCGCCAGACAAAGGGCGATGCGATCATCGTGACAGAAGTCGGACAGCACCAGATGTGGGCTGCACAGTATTACAAGTACTTAAAGCCGCGCAGACTGCTGACCTCCGGCGGACTTGGCACGATGGGATACGGGCTCGGTGCTTCGCTTGGTGCAAAGATGGGCTGCCCGGATAAGACCGTTATCAATATCGCAGGAGATGGATGCTTCCGCATGAACATGAATGAGCTTGCTACAGCAGCGCGCTACAATATCCCGGTGATTGAAGTGGTCATCAACAATCACGTGCTCGGAATGGTACGTCAGTGGCAGACACTGTTTTACGGTAAGCGGTATTCACAGACGATTCTGGATGATTCCGTTGATTTTGTAAAGCTGGCAGAGGCACTCGGTGTGGAGGCGTGCCGTGTGACGAAACCGGAAGAATTTGGGCCGGCGCTGGCACATGCAGTTTCGCTTGGAAAACCATATCTGATCGACTGCATGATTGGCAGTGATGATAAAGTGTTCCCGATGGTTCCGGCAGGAAAACCAATCGAGACCGTATTTGATCAGGACGATCTGGATAAATAATCAGGAAAGCAGATCCGGGTTGATCAGAAAAAATAGGGAGTGCCGCACCGGACGGGGCGGTATTTTCCTAAAATGAGGAGGATGAAAACGTGAGCAGAGTTTATAATTTTTCGGCCGGACCGGCGGTATTACCGGAAGAAGTGCTGAAAGAAGCACAGGAGGAAATGCTGGATTACAGAGGATGCGGACAGTCCGTGATGGAGATGAGTCACAGATCCAGGGTATTCGATGACCTGATCAACGAGACAGAAGCAGACCTTCGTGATCTGATGCAGATTCCGGATAATTACCGAATTCTGTATATGCAGGGCGGTGCAAGTCTGCAGTTTGCAATGATTCCGATGAATCTGATGAAAAACGGCGTTGCAGACTATATTATTACGGGGCAGTGGGCAAAGAAAGCATGGCAGGAAGCACAGAAGTACGGCCAGGCGAATGCCATTGCGTCCAGTGCGGACAAAACGTTTACGTATATCCCGGACTGCAGCGATCTGCCGATCAATGAGAAAGCCGATTACGTTTATATCTGCGAGAATAATACGATCTACGGAACGAAGTACAAAAAGCTTCCGAATACGAAAGGAAAGATTCTCGTGTCTGACGTGTCCTCCTGTTTCCTTTCTGAACCGGTCAATGTATCGGATTATGGTATTGTTTACGGTGGCGTCCAGAAGAATATCGGACCGGCAGGTATGGTCATCTCCATTATCCGGGAGGACCTGATCACGGACGATGTGATGCCGTTTACACCGACTATGATGAAATTTAAAACGTATGCAGATGCAAATTCCATGTATAACACGCCGAACTGCTACTGCATTTATATGTGCGGCAAGGTATTTAAATGGATCAAATCCATGGGCGGTCTTGCAGCCATGAAGGAGCGCAATGAAGCAAAAGCGAAGATTCTTTATGATTATCTTGATGAGAGCGCACTGTTCCACGGAACCGTTGTAAAAGAAGACCGTTCCCTGATGAACGTTCCGTTTGTGACAGGTGACAAAGAGATGGATGCAAAATTTGTAAAGGAAGCAGAGCAGGCAGGGTTTGTCAATCTGAAGGGACACCGGACCGTCGGCGGAATGCGCGCAAGTATTTACAATGCAATGCCGGTCGAAGGTGTGGAAAAACTGGTAGTGTTTATGAAGGAATTTGAGAAGGAGAATGCGTAATGTTTCGGTATACATGCCTCAATCCGATCGCTCAGACTGGTCTGGATGGATTTTCGGAAAATTATCAAAAAACAGAAGAACTAAACGATGCGGATGCGATTCTGGTGCGCAGCGCTAAAATGCATGAGATGGAACTTCCAAAGAGCGTGTGTGCGATCGCACGTGCGGGAGCAGGTGTCAATAATATTCCGCTGGGTAAATATGCAGACCAGGGTATTGTTGTGTTCAACACACCGGGTGCAAATGCCAACGGCGTAAAGGAGCTCGTGTTTGCGGGAATGCTGCTGGCGGCAAGAGACATCATCGGAGGAGCAAACTGGACGAAGGGTCAGACAGAAAATCCGGATGTGACAGCTGCCGCAGAGAAAGAAAAAAAGAAGTTTGCCGGTACAGAGCTTCTCGGAAAGAAGCTTGGTATCATCGGACTTGGTGCGATCGGTGTGAAAGTAGCAAACGCCGCGACGCATCTTGGCATGGATGTTTATGGGTACGATCCGTATATTTCCGTTGATGCGGCCTGGAATCTTTCCAGAAACATCCATCACATTAATGATGTGGAGGATATTTACCGCCAGTGTGATTATATTACAATCCATGTTCCACTTCTGGATTCCACGAAAAAAATGATCAACAGCGATGCCATCGCGAAGATGAAGGATGGTGTTGTGATCCTGAACTTTGCAAGAGATCTTCTGGTAGATGAGGAAGCTGTTCTTGCGGCAATCGATGCCGGAAAAGTACACCGCTACGTTTCGGATTTCCCAAATCCGACAACTGTCGGAAAACCGGGCGTGATCGTGACTCCGCACCTTGGAGCATCCACAGCAGAGTCCGAGGAGAACTGCGCAGTGATGGCAGTGAAGGAGCTTCGCAATTTCCTGGAAAACGGAAATATCAAAAATTCCGTCAACTATCCAAACTGTGATCTTGGTATCTGTGAGTCGGTATCCCGCCTTGCGATCTGCCATAAGAACGTAAAAGGTATGATCAGCCGGTTTACGGATGTGCTTGCTGATACGAATATCCATAACATGAGCAACGCAAGCAAGGGTGATTTTGCATATACGCTGCTGGATCTTGATTCTGCGGTATCTCCGGAGGAGCTTGCACAGGTGGAGACGATTGAGGGCGTATTGAAGGTAAGAGTGGTAAAATAAAACCAAAATGCCAAAGAGGGCAGCTGGCAGCGAAATGCGGCGGCTCTCTTTTTTGGTGATTTTTGACTGAAGCAGGCCTGCTTTTTTGTACATTCACGATAATGACCACTGGTCAAAAGAAAGAAAAATTTGGAAGATTTTCCAATTATTCTTGAGTTTGTTCGGATAAAATGGTAAACTATACAGTGTTAGATTTTTGACTATATTCACGAGTCTTGGAGGGTACCATATGGATGAGAAGTTATACGAGTTAATGGACTGGGCAGGCGTTGAGGCAATCGTTTATTCGGAGGAAGATCAGCCGCAGAATCTGCTCGGAGCACACGTGACGGAAGATGGCATCACGATTCAGGGATTTTTCCCCGGAGCCAGAGAAGTGGCGGTCAGGGTTAACGGCGGAAAAAAGGGATACCCGATGGACCTTGAGGATGAAGCAGGGTATTTTGCAGTACTGATTCCCGGAAAGAGGATACCAAATTATGTGTATCATGTGACGTATGAGGACGGAAGTGAGGAGGAACTGCTTGATCCGTATATTTTTGCGCCGCAGATCACAGAAAAAGAGACTAAAAAATTTAATGCAGGAATCTGCTATGATATTTATAAAAAGCTGGGTGCACATCCGATGACGGTAAACGGCGTGCCGGGCGTGGAATTTGCAGTATGGGCGCCGAATGCACTGCGCGTCAGTGTTGTCGGCGATTTCAATCTCTGGGACGGCAGAAAGCTGCCGATGCGCAGGCTGTGGGATTCCGGTATTTTTGAACTGTTTGTGCCAAACATCCCGGATGGCGCACTGTATAAATATGAGATTAAGGCAAAAGGCGGCCTGACCTATTTAAAAGCAGATCCGTATGCAAATGCAGCGGAGTTTCGGCCGAATACAGCGTCCGTTGTAACTGATCTGTCAAAGTTTGAGTGGTCGGATGAAAAATGGATGGAGCAGCGGAAAAAGAAAAACGAGGATGAGGAGCCGATGGCTGTTTATGAGGTACATCTTGGTTCCTGGAGAAAACCGGACGACGGACGGGAGTTTTACAATTACCGCGAGCTTGCTCCAATGCTGGCAGACTACGTAAAAGAAATGGGCTATACGCATGTGGAGTTGATGCCGGTGATGGAGCACCCGTTTGATGCATCCTGGGGCTATCAGGTGACCGGGTATTATGCACCGACCGCGCGCTACGGTACGCCGCAGGATTTTATGTATTTCATGAACTATATGCATGAGCAGGGGATCGGCGTAATCCTTGACTGGGTACCGGCGCATTTCCCGCGCGATACTTTTGGATTGAGTGCATTTGACGGCACGTGTCTGTATGAGCATCTTGATCCGCGTAAAGGTTCCCATCCGCACTGGGGTACGCTGATTTACAATTATGGTCGTCCGGAGGTATCGAATTTTCTGATTGCGAATGCATTGTTCTGGAAAAACGTATACCATGCAGATGGAATCCGGATGGATGCAGTGGCTTCGATGCTGTATCTGGACTACGGAAAAAATGACGGCGAGTGGGTTGCAAATATTTACGGCGGCAATGAGAATCTGGAGGCAGTAGAGTTTTTTAAACATCTGAATTCGATTTTCAAAAAGGATAAAGACGGTGCGCTGCTGATCGCAGAGGAGTCGACCGCATGGCCGAAGGTCACATCGCCGGTAGAGGAAGACGGACTTGGTTTTGACTATAAGTGGAACATGGGCTGGATGAATGATTTTCTTGGCTATATGCAGCTGGATCCGATCTTCCGCTCTTATCATCACGGAGAGCTGACATTCAGTATGATTTACGCATACAGTGAGAAATTTATTCTGACACTGTCACACGATGAAGTGGTACACGGCAAGGGATCTATGATCGGAAAGATGCCGGGCAAACGAAAGATGAAATTCGCAAACCTGCGCGCGGCGTATGGATTTATGCTCTCGCATCCGGGCAAGAAGCTTTTGTTCATGGGCCAGGATTTTGCACAGTTTGCAGAGTGGAGCGAGGCAAAGAGCCTGGAGTGGGATCTTCTGCAGTATGAAGAACATCAGCAGCTGAACAATTATGTGAAAGCGCTGCTGAAACTGTACCGGGAGCAGCCGGCACTGTATGCGAAGGATTTTGATCCGGTCGGTTTTGAGTGGATCAATAATATTTCTGCGGATGAGAATATGCTTGTCTTTATGAGAAGAGGAACGAGGGAGCAGGACGATCTGCTTGTCGTATGCAACTTTTCTCCGCTTGTTTATGAAAATCATAAGATTGGCGTTCCGTACAGCGGAAAATTTAAAGAGATCTTTAACAGCGACAGCACGGAATTTGGCGGAGACGGCAATACAAATCCGCGTTCTAAGAGTTCAAAGAAGAACCCGTGCGATGACCGCGAGGATTCAATCCGGATTTTAGTTCCGCCGATGGGAATTTCTGTTTTCAAGTGTACACGGACAGAAGAAAAAGCAGCGGCTGGAAAAAAGACGAAAGAGACAGCATCTGCAGAGAAAAAGAGCCCGAAGAAAACAGACCAGAAAAAAACACCGGTAAAAAAGGCAGCTAAGGCAGCTCCAAAAGGAGCAGCGAAAGATGAAGCGGCAGTTACCGTTATAAAAGAGGAGACGAAGGTGGCAATAAAACCGGAACCGAAGGAAACCAAGGTTACGGTAAAGCGCGAGCCAAAGGAGACGAAGGTAGCGGTAAAACGCGAGCCGAAGGAGACGAAGGTAGCGGTAAAGCGTGAACCGAAGGAGACAAAGGTAGCGGTAAAACGCGAACCGAAGGAGACGAAGGTAGCGG
>ERZ824473.1402-NODE-1402-length-34630-cov-9.097845_pt1 | contig 34630 bp, 28 predicted proteins | sample MGYA00519874_ERZ824473 | MGnify/ENA primary metagenome ERZ824473 (study PRJEB31778, sample SAMEA3449151) | human gut metagenome | biome: human gut; feature: human-associated habitat; material: faeces | place: United Kingdom | collected 2010/2012 ... | reverse complement strand
CGCCCGGGACTTAAAATCCCGTGGGTAGTGATACCCGTACCGGTTCGATCCCGGTCTGCGGCAGCGAAAAAGCTTGTTTATACAAGCTTTTTTGTATTATAAGAGAAAATATGCAGCTATTCGGTCAAAGCGGATATTCGCAATCCGCTTCGTTACTTGCTTGACTCGGTAATATAGGGAAAGGAATCATGAGATGGAAAAAACGCGTACAGAACTGGAACAGCATATTTTGGATACGGTGAAAGAATGGCAGATAAAGATTGGCTATCGGAAAGAAGCAATGAACCTGTATTATCCGGAGGAATCGTTAAAGGATATGCTTGGACTTTCAGAAGAGGCTACAGAGCAGGAGCTGAAAGGGGCATTGGAATTGTTTAAAGAGGAAGCACAGGAGCGCCTTGGGAATGTACAAATTTCAGAAAAAGCTCGTCGCTACTGTATTGGAATTCCGGAAGAGGGCTGTGAATATATTCATACCAATGTACCGGATTCTGAATTCCTGAAAACATTTTTAAAAACAGTAACCGGATTGATGCCGGACTTTGCGGCAGTGCGCAGCTGCTTTGAGGCTTCGGCAAAACAACAACAGGAAACCTTTGCAGAGCAGGATCACGGAACGGACGGTATGGGACGTGTTTTCTATTTTAAAGGAAGTGACAATACGCCGGAATCCTCAAAAATTGACCGATATGTCTATTGTGTGGAGTTAGATGATTTCGGAATGACCTATCACCGGTTTACATGGCACGATTATGAGAAATTGCTCAGTACAGAAAATTGATAACGTACAGCTTTTACTGAGAAAAATGTCAGTAATTAAAGCGTTCATTTGAAAAATCGAATTTCAGGTATCAAGATTTTGTTAAGGACAGATGGCACACCTTGTATTTTGAAAAGTACGATGCTATAATGCTGCCATCTTCATATCATATTCGGTGAAAGGGAGTAGCCGCCATATCATTATGGATCTCCGCGCGTCAGTACGATAACGCAGTTATCCGCAGGGGATTGAAACAGCGAGACTTTCATCACAGTATTATGTTTTATAGTACTGTGATGAAAGTCTTTTTTTGTTTCAGAGAAAAATCAAAACGGATTGCGAATGTCCGTTTTATAACGGAGACTTGCTTGGCTCAATGGAGATCCAGAATGGATATCGGAAAAATATGCCGGAATGACAGGAAGAGACAAATATCCACAGAAGGGAGAAAAAATATATGGAATTTTTAATGGAGGGTGTGAGTCTGCTGACCTGGAAGCAACTGGTTATGTATGCAGTAGGGATTGCTTTAATTGTGCTGGCGATCCGAAAAGAGTATGAGCCGTCATTGCTGCTGCCAATGGGATTTGGTGCAATTCTCGTCAATCTGCCGTTGTCCGGGGTACTGAATCAGGTGCTGGAGGGAGCAGGGGAAACACAGGGCGTGATCGAGTGGCTGTTTCATACGACAATCGAAGCTTCAGAAGTGCTTCCTGTCCTGCTTTTTATCGGAATCGGTGCAATGATCGATTTTGGTCCGCTGCTTGCAAATCCGAAACTCTTTTTGTTTGGGGCTGGTGCACAGTTTGGAATTTTTGCCGCCTTGATTTTAGCGGCAGCGCTTGGATTTGATCTGAAGGATGCGGCATCGATCGCGATGATTGGTGCGGCAGACGGCCCGACCTCGATTCTTGTATCACAGATTTTAAAATCGAACTATGTGGGAGCGATCGCAGTTGCGGCATACTCATACATGGCGTTGGTGCCGATTATTCAGCCGGCTGCTGTGAAGCTGGTGACAAGTAAAGAGGAACGAAAGATCCGCATGCGCTATGAGCCGTCGGAGGTCAGCAGAAAAGTGCGGATTGCATTTCCGATTGTATGTACCTTTATTGTAGGACTGATTGCACCATCGTCGGTTGCACTTGTGGGATTTCTGATGTTTGGTAATCTGATTCGGGAATGTGGTGTACTAAATACTATGTCACAGACTGCACAGAATGAATTGACAAATCTGATCACGCTATTGCTTGGCATAACAATTTCGTTTCAGATGCAGGCAGAATCTTTCGTTGCCTTGGAAACACTTGGAGTAATGGCAGTTGGATTGTTTGCATTTGCCATGGATTCGATCGGTGGTGTGCTTCTGGCAAAGCTTTTGAACCTTTTTTCAAAGGAGAAAGTTAATCCAATGATTGGGGCGGCCGGGATTTCTGCATTTCCGATGTCAGCGCGTGTGATACAGAAAATGGCAATGGAAGAAGATCCGGAAAACGTGATTCTGATGCATGCGGCAGGAGCAAATGTGTCCGGGCAGATCGCATCAGTAGTTGCAGGGGGACTGCTGATCCGGCTTGTATCTGGATTTCTGTAAACAGGATAGCGGCATCTGGCAAAGTTGAGTAAAACGAAAAAAGGCATGTCTACATGAAAAATGCGAGGAAGATAATAGTAAAAAAATCGGGAAAATAGATTACTTTTTCAGATTATCCCTAAAATGAAAGAGAGGATCTGGAAAATTATAATCAGAGAAAGAAAGGGGAAGAATAATGATGGAAACAATTTTAATTGCGCTGGAGATTACATGGAAGGGAATGGCCGGGCTCTTTGCAGCAGCGGCACTGATCTGGTTCTGCATTTGGATTATGGGGAAGATTGGACAGAAAAAGTGAAAAATAAAGAAATTTGAGCAGATGCGAAAAGGAAACCTGGATCGAAAAAAGAATGTCCGCTTTACAGAAAAAAATAACGTAACTGTTCAGAACCAACCTCCAAAATGCTACGCATTTCGTCGGTGTGGCGTATCCGCCAAATAAAATTTCAAAAACAGGAATCAAGCAGATATTCGCAATCCGCTTTCGCTACTTGCTCATAACCGAATAACTGCCTCGCAGTTTATTCGGTTAAAATGCAAGCATTTTCCGCCTGTTTTATGAAATTTTGCTTGGCTCTGAACAGTTACAAAATAACATAGAATAAGCCAGAAAGTGCAGAAACAGATGAAAATGCATGAAGCTGGAGCAGAAAAATCAGTAGGCAGAACGCGGGGACTGTGATAAAATAAAAAATCAGAGGTAAAGTGAAAACAGATAAGGATTCCAATGCCTGAAAATATTGTAACTGTTCAGAGCCAACCTCCAAAATGCTGCGCATTTCGTCGGTGTGGCGTATCCGCCAAATAAAATTTCAAAAACAGGCTTAAAAATGCAAGCATTTTCCGCCTGTTTTATGAAATTTTGCTTGGCTCTGAACAGTTACAAAATATCATAAAAATGCATGGCGAATGTTGCTTTACTGAGACGGCTGCAGACGCAGGTCTGCGGCAGAATGGAGTAGAAAGATGAGATACACAGTCCCTGATTATTATAAGAAATTCAAATGTTTGGCTTCTGACTGCCCGGCAACGTGCTGCGCCGGATGGCAGATTATGATTGATGATAAGAGTCTGAAAAAATATGCATCCTGTCCTGGGATTTTTGGAAACCGCCTGGTCAATTCAATTAACTGGGAAGAAGGGCGTTTCAAACAGTATCATAGCCGCTGCGCTTTTTTGAATGAACAGAATCTCTGTGACATTCATCTGGAAAAAGGACCGGATTTTCTGTGCCGTACCTGCAGGCGTTACCCAAAGCACGTGGAGGTCTATGAAAATGAGAGAGAGATTTCATTATCACTCTCCTGCCCAATGGTGGCACGCCTGCTGCTTGATAAAACAGATCAGGCGCAGTTTCTGACGACAGAAAAAGTCAGAAAAAACGATGGAGATCACTTACAGAAAAACGACGATGACTTTGATGAGTTTCTATATTCAGCGCTGCAGGACTGCAGAAGCGTACTGATTGCGATGGCACAGAACCGCAATGAAGTGCTGAATCTTCGTATGGCTAAGATCCTGTCACTCGCTCATGATGTGCAGAACCGGATTGATTCGAGACAGTTATTTGACACAGAGAATGTCCTGGAACGCTATCAAAGAGAAGGGGCTGATACGGCGCTTGCGCACAAGCTGATCTGGTTTTCACTTGTAAATGAAGAATTCTGCGGGGAAAATGACGGGCAGCGGGCGGATTCAGATTATCTTTCCGTACAATGGCGTCTACTTGATTACCTCAGGGATTTTGAGGTGCTCGATCCACGCTGGGTGCCGGATCTGCAGCGGTGGAGGAAGGCACTGTATGGTGAAGGACCGGCAGTTTATCTGGAACGCAAAAAACGTTTTCTTGCCGAGGCACGTGCATGGGAGACAGAGTATGAGCAGATTCTGGTATACTTCCTGTTTGTTTATTTTTGCGGCGCAGTTTACGACGGCGATGCGCTTCGCAAGGCGAAGATGGCGGTGATGAGCGTCCGGATTTTAAGAGAGCTTGTCTTTGCACAGTGGATTCTGGCCGGCGAAAAGCTGGCCGCGGAAGACCGCGCCGAACTGGCATGGCGCTACGCCCGGGAACTCGAACACTCCGATCCAAACCTGAATGCAATGGAACGCATGATGGAAGAATGGAAAGAATCCGATTTCGAAGTGCTAATATTATTACTTATAGGAGAAATGTAACATGTATTATCAGGCCATTTTATGGGATGTGGACGGGACGCTGCTCGATTTTGAAAAATCTGAGCGCCACGGTATCCTTTCCTGCATGGAAGAATTTGGAATCGAGGGCTGCGATGACGCGATGCTTGGGCGTTACGCGGAGGTAAACCGCGCCTGCTGGGAAGCGCTGGAGCGCGGAGAGATGACGAAACCGGAAGTACTGGTTGGAAGATTTCACCGTTTCTTTGCACAGGAGGGAATTACCTGCAGCGATGTAAAAGCATTTAATGACTCATACCAGAGAAAACTAGGGGAGATTTTTTTTGAAAATGAAGATTCAGTAGCACTTTGTAAGAAGCTGCACGGAAAGATCCGCCAGTGTGTCATCACGAATGGAACGGTGGAGGCACAGCGGGAGAAGCTTAAGGGCTCCGGCCTTGGACAATATATGGATGGGATTTTTATTTCAGATGAGATCGGAGTGGAAAAACCAAACATCGGATTTTTCAGGCCGGTACTGGAACTGCTGAAAGGAATTGAGCCGAATCGTATTCTGCTTGTAGGGGATTCACTGACGAGTGATATGAGAGGCGGAAACAATATCGGCGCGAAATGCTGCTGGTATAATCCGAAAAAAAAGAAAAATACAACGGAAGTACATATAGATTATGATATTTCAAAACTCTGTGATGTAGAGAAGATTCTGAAATAGAAAAGAACTCTGTGGAATCGCGGCAGTCGTTTCGAACATACTACAGAAATAGCCGAATTTTTATTACGATATCCGGCAGATTACACAAAACTTACGCAGAATTTACATTCACTTTGCAATTTCCTTACTTTTATGATATGTTATAAATGGATGAAATTTGCGGATACCCGCAAAAAGAAAAGTCTCATCAAAGGAGGAAAGGGAAACCTGGCAAAGGTTTTCTGGAAAACAGCATATGGGAATTAACAGTATTATTGCTCTGCTGGGTGGATTGGGAGCGTTTCTGTTCGGGATGAAGTACATGGGCGAAGGCCTGGAACTTGCTGCCGGTCCAAAAATGAAGGATTTGCTGGAGAAGCTGACACGAAACCGCATTATGGGCTTTCTGCTCGGAGCACTGGTTACCGTAGTCATTCAGTCCTCTTCGGCGACGACAGTTATGGTCATGGGCTTTATCAACGCAGAGATCATGGATCTGGCGCAGGCAACGGGCGTTATCTTTGGTGCCAATATCGGTACCACGATCACCAGTGTACTGATCGCGCTTGATGTTTCCGGAATTGCTCCTGTCTGTATCTGTATGGGAGCGGTGCTTCTGCTTTACGCAAAAAAGAAGCGCACGCGCTATGTAGGGCAGGTCATTCTCGGATTCGGAATTCTGTTTCAGGGGCTTCACACGATGAGCTCCGCAATGTCTCCGCTGAAAGATTCACCGGCATTTCAGAATTTTATCCTCAACGCAAAAAATCCTCTGCTCGGCTTTGTGGTCGGAGTTGTTCTCTGTGCTGTAATACAGAGTTCTTCTGCGGCAGTCGGCGTTCTTCAGGCGCTGGCCATGCAGGGTCTGATGCCGCTTTACTTTGCAGCATTTCTGATCTGCGGTATCAACGTCGGTTCATCCACACCGCCGCTGCTTTCTGCATTAAATGCAAAAAATAATGCGAAGCGTGCAGCCTGCATTTACCTGATCTTTAACGTAGTCGGAGCGATTTTGTTTATTCCGCTGACGATTCTGACCCCGATCACACAGATGATCGAGCAGGTGATACCAGATCCGGTATTTCAGGTGGCGGTTTACCACATTATCTTTAAAGTAGTGACCGGTGTTCTGCTGCTGCCGTTTGTAAATCTGGTTGTAAAATGGACGTATCGGATCATTCCGAAGCAGGCACACGAGAGTGCGTTCCGTCTGGAGTACATCGATCAGAACATGGTAGGATCTCCGGCCGTTATGTCGCTGCAGGTTGGCAAGGAAGTGGAACGTATGGCCGGTATTGTAAAGCAGAATGTGGCTGATGCGGCAGAGGGACTGATCAAAAAGGACATCATGTCCGCAAACATCATAAGAGAGCGGGAGCAGGTGGTTGATTATCTGGCATCTGAGATCACAGATTATATCACCAATGTGAATGCACTGCAGCTGCCACCGACGGTTTCCCATTACATGGGCTGTATCTTCCACGTGATCAATGACCTGGAGCAGATCGGTGACCATGCGATCAAGATTCTGGTTCAGACCGAAAAGGCAGTAGAAATGGGACAGGGATATACGGAGGCAGCACAGGAAGAGCTGCGCAAGGTATACCAGATGGATATGGAGCTGCTCGACGAAACGATGAAGACCTTCCGGGATCAGCAGATGACAGCAGAAAAATGGCTGGAACTGAAGCTCAAAGAGCGCTCGATCATGAAGATGGCCGCCCGGGCACAGACGAATCATATGGAGAGGCTCCAGGAGAAGAAGTGTACATTTGAGCAGGGACTTACATTCGTTGAGGCGCTGAACAGCTTCACGCGAATTGTCAATCATGTGATGAATATCGCAGAGGCAAGCGCGACAGAGCCGATGCTGATCTCGTCGAGAGAGGCTGCGAAGTAAGCGGGAAGTTGCGCTAGGATAAGTATTCCATAGTTTCAAACATGCAAAGCTTAAAAAGGTAAGAGCAGAAGGCGTTGAAGCACCCCATTGACCGGCCATGGAGTGGTTGGGAATGTCCGGGTTACCAGAGTCAGACAAATAGTCTTGCCTGCATTATTTTATTGAATTGCTATAGAAAAAGAACAGAGAGAAGGATCCTCTGAAACAGATCGGATGATATGCCGAAATTTGTTTCAGAGGATCTTTTTTATTGTGCTTCTTTCGAATTTCTTTCGGATTTTTTTCTGCTTTCTTATGAGGAAAGGGATGGAGGTTTTCCGGTTTCACTGGTATGATAGAGCAGGAACAGAAAAAAGATTCTGATAAGAAATCTGCAGGAGCAGACAGTACGTGTACGTGGCGCGGAGTGAAAAGAGGATATTTGTGACCTGCCTGACTCGATTAGAGAATGTGCACAGAGAGGAAAAGAGAAAAATGTATCATATACTTGTAGTGGAAGACGACCGGGCAATTTTGGATGGTGTGGGAATTTACCTGAAAAATCAGGGGTATAAGGTGTTTAAGGCACAGAACGGAAAGGAGGGGCTGGAGATTCTTGCCAAGGAAGAGATTCATCTGGCGATTGTCGATATCATGATGCCGGTGATGGACGGCATTACGATGACGATAAAGCTTCGGGAAAAGTACGATTTTCCGGTGATCATGCTGTCGGCAAAGTCGGAGGAGGTCGATAAGGTGATGGGATTAAATATCGGCGCGGACGATTATGTGACAAAACCGTTTGCACCGATGGAGCTGATCGCGCGTGTCAATTCCCATCTGCGCCGGTATTCGAGGTATCTGAAAATGGCGGGCAAAAAGGAGAACGATCATACGTACGTGATCGGCGGCCTGGAGTTGAATGATGAGACGAAAGAGGTGCGGATCGACGGGGAGACGGTGACGATGACACCGCTGGAATTTAAGATCCTGGCGCTTCTGATGAAAAACCCGGGACGTGTTTTTTCAGCAGAAGAAATTTATGAGAAGGTATGGAATGAAAAGGCAATCGCAACAGAGACGATCATGGTGCATGTCCGGCATATCCGGTCAAAAATCGAGGTGGATCCGAAAAATCCAAAATATTTAAAGGTGGTGTGGGGCGTTGGCTACAAAATCGAAAAACAATAAGGCAATTATTTTTGCAGGGATTCTGATCCTGATCTGTGCTGCGATCATGACAGGAGTCGCTTCGGATCTGTATTATCAGATTTATTATGAATATCGGGCTTCCATGGACAGCAGCCAGAAAACACAGGTGACAGAGGCGGATGCGCCGGAAAACACCTGGCCGTCCTATGACGGCGGAGCGGAAGATAATCTGAAAAGCTTTGCGCAGTTTATGTACGTTGGCAGTTATGTGATGTACTGGCAGCTGCAGGAAAAACTGCAGCAGCGTACAGTGCTTCCTTCGGAAGTATTTTTTTCAGACAAAATAAGGGAGCAGGCAAAAACGGATGAGGATCTGGAAACACAGCTGGCTGATTTTGATGTGGAATTTCAGAGCTGGTACAATGGATTTTCCTCATTGGTCGAGCAGTACCAGATTGAATACCGGATTGTGGATCAGGAAAGCAGCGAGGCAGAGACAAATTCGTTGGAAAATCTGGAGCAGTATGAGAGCGCTGTGGAAAATGCCCCATTTTTCCTTAAAATGACGTTTGATGAAGAAGGCAGTGTGTCGATCGACGAGATGCAAAATCAGGATGGAATCATCTTGTCGGCCGGAGATATCCGGAGGATGACGAAGGCACGGATTCTGAACTGGATCGGAAATACAGAGCTATCACCGACACTTCTGCAGACACCAAAGCAGGTTACAGTCTATATTTACTCGGAAAACCAGGACTGTTATTATACGGGGGTACAGTGGCAGCCGGAAGAACAGGCTTTTGAGACAGCGTATGGAGATCGTGGAAGCTGGTATCTGGAATCGTACATCATACCGCTTTTTCTACTGGCGCTGGCCGCATTTTTGATTCCGCCGTTTAAGCGGCTGCGCAGAGAGAACCGGCTGATTGGGAAAATTCCGTTTGAGGCTGCGGTAGCTGCTGTAGTTCTGGTAATCACGGCACAGGAGGGCGTCATTTCTTTTGCAGTAAGGATTGTACAGTCAGAAAACAGCTGGTATGCGATGTATCTGCTTGTCTGCCTAGGCTTCCACTTTGCGGCCTACAGTGTGTGGTTTGCTGCAGTCATAGCATTGCTGCAAGTGTTGGATGTCGGAGTGGTTCCTTACCTGAAAGAGCGCTCCCTCTTATATCAGAACGGAGACCGGATTTTGGCCTGGCTGAAGAGTAAGATAAAGAAGCTGGTAAAAGAGCTTCAGACAGTCGATCTGACGGATTCCTCCGACCGCTGGCTTTTGCTGGTAATTCTTGTGAATTTTGTGATTCTTGCAGTACTTTGCAGCCTGTGGGTGGGCGGTATTTTCTGGATTTTCCTGTATTCGGCTGTGCTGTTTCTGATTTTTCGGCGCTATCTGAACCGGATCAAAGAAAATTATCGGGTGCTGCTTGAGGAAGTAAAGGAGATGGGAGAAGGAAATCTGAATGCTTCGGCGGACGGTGACCTCGGCATTTTTTCTGCTGCCGGGGAAGAGCTGGAAAAAGTAAAAGAGGGATTTTCTGCGGCGGTGGAAGAGGAACTGAAAAGCCGGAACATGAAGACGGAGCTCATCACAAATGTCTCACATGATCTGAAAACACCGTTGACCGCAATCATTACGTACGTGAACCTGCTGAAAGAAGAAGGAACGACAGAGGAAGAACGGAAAAGTTACATTGAGATCCTTGACCGGAAGTCCCTTCGCCTGAAAAAGTTGATCGAAGATCTCTTTGAGATCAGCAAAGCGGCGAGCGGAAATATCCAGATCAGACGGCAGCAGGTTGATCTCGCCGAGATGGTAAAGCAGGCCGTGCTGGAGCAGGAGGACCGTCTGGCAGAAGCGCAGATCGACTGCCGCGTATCGGTACCGGAAAATCGTGTCCTGATTTTTCTGGACGGGGAGAAGACGTACCGCATCCTGGAAAATCTGATTGTCAATGTGAGTAAATATGCGCTTGCAGGCACGCGGGCGTGGATAACTTTGCGCGAAACCGTCGATGACGTGGAGATCGAGGTCAAAAACACCTCCGCGCAGGAGCTTGCCGAAGACTGCAGCTATTTAACCGAACGTTTCGTGCGCGGCGACACTTCCCGCAACACCGAAGGAAGCGGTCTTGGCCTTGCGATTGTGAAGAGCTTTACGGAGCTTCAGGGGGGAAGCTTCCGGATCGAGACAGACGGGGATCTGTTTAAGACGATTGTGAGATTGAAGAAAGAGACGGAGGGATGGCAGGAAAAAGGTACGGAAGCAGAAACAGGGGCAATTGTGTGTAAAGGAGAGGGAAATCAGTTTGGATGAAACACACAGAAAGCAAAATGATTAACAGTCAAGAGACGAAGAAATTCGTGGTCTGATCAGAATAAAAAAATCACGGAAAGAGAAGAACCGACCGATCTGTTTTTAGAAAACGGATTGGTCGGTTCTTCTGTTGTTAGGGAGAATACGATATTGCTGAATTGTCGATAGGAAGTTGGACGCAGATCGCAAAGCGAATTACGAATGTTCGCTTTACACAGGAAAGTGTAAAAACGGAATCAATTCCCAGTCTCCAGCTGCCGAATCTGCCGCTCTATGATCTGTGCCGCTTCCTCCGGTTCATAATAAAGCTCCGGATCTATATGTTCCAGAAAGTCGTGAAAAACCTGAAGAATCGATGGTTCCGTGACAGCAAAGCGATTCTGTAAATATGGACAACATAGGAACAGAGAAGCGTGCTGTTTTTCTGGTGGTTCCGGATGAAAAGACAACGTATCATTTTCTGGCGGCGCTGTTTATCAGCCAGTGCTATGAAAGCCTGTTGGAAAATGCGGAGCAAAACAATGGAAAACTGCCTATACGTGTAAATTTCATTATGGAAGAATTTTGTAATATGCCGCGGCTGAGTGATCTGGGGCCTATGCTTACAGCTGCACGAAGCAGAAATATCCGATTTCATCTGGTGGTTCAGTCATACAGTCAGATGGTGGACAAGTACGGAGACAGCATCAGCAAAACGATTATGGATAACTGTGGAAATCTGATCTATCTGCATACCAGTGAAATTTCCTTCCTTGAGTACATCAGTCGTCTGGCTGGCACGAATGAATATGGAAGACCGCTGATCTCGGTATCGCGGCTGCAGCATTTGCGGAAGAATGAGACGCTGATTTTTCATGACAGGTGTTATCCGTTTCTGGTACAGGATCTGCCGCTGATCTTTGATTATCCGATTACACTTGGGACAGAGATGCCGGAAGGGCACGGGGCAGGAGTAAAAAATCCGGTTTCAGGCAAAATGAAGCTTTGATTTATCGGAAAATCAGATTAAAATAGAAGAAAATAAAGAGAATATCTGTAAAAAAATTCGGTTAAATGTCGGAAAAAGTAAGAAAACCAAGACTAATAATAAGTAGTGATGAAAAGAAAACAATTGTACAGCACAGAGAGGAGCTTACTATGGCAAAGAGACCTGTATTTATCGCAAAAGAGACTGCACCGTTTTATCAGATGACTGAAATTAAATTTGAGTGGAACGGAGGTCTGGCAAAGGTACAGAAACAGAAGAATATTACCGCACTGCATCAAGAATTTCTGAAGAAAGAGCCGGATAAAAAGATTCTGGAAATTTCAAGCAAATCCATGCAGGAATACGGTGAAGCACTCAGTGCCTTTTTCCTTCTGAAAAATGTGCCGGAGCTTGGAAAGAAGGTTCCTGTGGAGTGTGTATTTCAGGGAGCGAAAACATTTGCGCATGGAGGACCGTACAAGGATCTTCTTGACGTTTCTCCGAGAGAGGCGAAACAGGATGAGAGACTGAAAAACAGTGGAGCGCTGATCTGTTTTACATTCGGGAATCAGATGTATCCGCTGATTCCAAGAACTGTGTTCTATGATTATATCTACATCAATGCGCTGCTGGAAAATGAGAAGCTTGCGGCAGCTGTGCTGGAATACGATGCTTTTACGGATATCGAATTTAATCCGGACAGAAGCCTCAACTGTCAGGCAAAAGCGGCGGCTTGCTTTGTTGGTTTATGCAGAGCAGGTCTGACAGAGAAAATGAAAACGTTTGAGACGTTTGCGGAACTGTTTGGACCGGTACAGAAGGTGCAGGTGCAGTCAGAGGAGACCGAGACGAAGCCGGAGATGGAGGTGAAGATTGGAGACAGAATCAAACATAAGCTTTTTGGAAATGGAACAGTTGTGGCGGCAGGGGAAACGTCGCTGAGTGTTGAGTTTGAAAAAGTCGGCAGAAAGAAGCTTGGAAAGCAGTGGTGCCTGAAAAACTGTGAGGTAACAAGTGAAAATAATAAGTGAGTGAGAGTGATACAGTAAAATAGTGCGGATAGCCTGGCGCAGCAGTGTGCCAGGCTGTCTGTATGGAAGTGAAAAGGAGGTTATAGAATGTATGACAGAAGAGCAAAGAATGTAGCAGTTTTTGAAGATTCAATGGGGCTGATGAACGGAAATGAAATGCTTCGTCAGGCGATTCGGACATCAATCGAAAAGCAGAAACTGTATCTGGAGGGAGAAAATGTTAGTGTACCGGAGGATAGAAGTCTGGTATGCAAAACCGTCGTTTCGAAAAAAAGAAGTTTTGAAGCGACAGCAGAGTATGCGCGTGATGGGAAAAAAGTGTGTGTGCTCAATTTTGCTTCATCAACGAATCCAGGTGGTGGCGTAACACGCGGAAGCTCTGCGCAGGAGGAATGTCTGTGCAGATGCAGTACGTTATATCCCTGCCTGAATATTGAAAAAATGTGGGATGCATTTTACGGACCGCACCGGGCAGCAGGAAATCCGCTTTATAATGATGATTGTCTGTATACCCCGGGCGTTGTTGTGTTTAAAAGCGACGTTTCTTTCCCGGAAAGAATGGAAGAGGCAGACTGGTATCAGGTGGATGTGATTACATGCGCAGCACCGAATTTGCGAAGTGTGCCGAGTAATTTTATGAACCCTTGTGCGGGAGAAACACCGGCAGAGATTGAAAATGAAAAACTGTATAAGCTCCATCAGCGGAGAATAGAGCGGATATTCAGAATAGCAGCGGCAAATGGAGCAGAGATTCTGATTTTAGGGGCGTTTGGCTGCGGAGCTTTTTGCAATCCGCCAGAAGTTGTTGCAAAAGCTTTTAAGGCTGTTCAGGAGAAATACGCTTCTTATTTTGAAATGATTGAGTATGCTGTGTTCTGCGGCAGATATGAGACTGAGAATTATCAAGTGTTCCGTAAAGTGTTTGAGAAAGAAAATAAGAAAGAGGAGACCTGTGATTTAAGCAGATTTCTTGAGGCGCATGAACGTGATTATCAGAATGCGCTTAATGAATTGAGAGCTGGAAATAAACAAACACATTGGATGTGGTACATTTTTCCGCAGATTGCCGGACTTGGAAGAAGCAGTATGTCACAATTCTATTCTATTGCAGATTTGAATGAGGCGAGAGCATATCTGGAAAATCCGGTTCTTGGAGCACATACGCTTGAACTCTGCCAGGTTTTACTTGCACTTGACACAAATAATCCGGTAGAAGTATTTCATTGGCCGGATACTTTAAAATTTAAGTCGTGTATGACCTTATTTGAAAAAGCAGATCCAAATCAAAAGGTATTCGGAATGCTCCTGGATAAATTTTTTGGCGGGAAAAGAGACCGGGAAACACTGGAGCGTCTGTGACAGGTGCAGGAAAAAGAAATGCTATAAAAAGAGATACTATAAAAAGAGTATCTGCATAAATTTCCAAAATCCTGCATCATTCTCCATTTTTCCTCAAATCCCTTCAAATCCCCCTTGCAATTACCGTGATAAAGTGCTAAAATCCTGTTAATGCGTTTATAAAAAATTAAGAAAGTTATATCTTTTATAATTTTTTTAGGCAACGGGGCCTGGTACTTTGAAAATGAGGCAAGTCATTTTGAAAGCTTTTGTCGGCATCTCCGCGATGCCGGCTTTTTTTCGGATTTTTGAGGCTGGCTCTGAACAGTTCCCGCATTTCACAGGGGCTGATGATTTTTTTTCTCAATTATGGCGATAAAAAGGATAATACACCCTCTGTATGGCAGACTCTGGTTTATCTTTTGGAAAAGGCAGGGAAGCACACGGAGAAATAGAAAAGGAGACTGCAGATGCCAGATCAGAAACAGACCAGAGAGGAACTGCTGGAGCGCATGCTGAAAGGATATCAGGCGTATTTTGATATTGAGCGGTACGAGGAGAGGGAAGATGACCTTCCACTTATGGCGCACTGCCGGTTTTACGTACATTCCGAGAAGTATGTGCTGGTGAAGAAGGCGAAGCTCTGGGATGCGGACAGCAATGAATATGTCTATATTTTTTCTGTGCCGGAGCTGACAAAGGAGATTTTCGAGCGGTGTAAGGATTATGCCTATGAAGAGGGCATGAAGCTGATTGATCCGAAACCGGGGCATATGTACAGCTACATTACGCCGGTGTTTATCTGCGACACATGCACGAAAGAGGCAGAGAAGGCGCTTATGAGGTGCCGCATTTACAAAAGTTTTCATTTTTCGTGGTATGGATGGATGAACGTCCATACGGCGGCGGTCATCCGGAAGGGCAATCGTGTAATCACGAACCGGATGGGACGCGGTAACGCGAAATTTATGAAAAATATACTAAATTCATGAAAGAGAAAAATAAGGAGGGCAAAACATGAATGCAGTAGTAATCTTACTTGTAGGATGTGCGATTCTGATTGCCGGCTACGTTTTCTACGGAAAATGGCTTGCCGAGCAGTGGGGCGTTGACCCGAACAGAACGACACCTGCGCATGAACTGGAAGACGGAAATGATTATGTACCAGCCAAAGCACCGGTACTGATGGGACATCACTTCTCATCGATCGCAGGTGCAGGCCCGATCAACGGACCGATCCAGGCAGCAGTATTCGGATGGGTTCCGGTTATGCTGTGGGTTCTGATCGGAGGTATTTTCTTTGGTGCAGTGCATGACTTCGGTGCACTGTTTGCTTCTGTCCGCAACAAAGGTCAGTCAATCGGTGAGGTTATCGCTGAGAGTATCGGGCCGCGTGCGAAGAAGCTGTTCCTGACCTTCTCCTACCTGACCCTGATCCTGGTAGTCGCTGCATTTGCTTCCATCGTTGCAAATACATTCAAGGCTACATACGATGAGTCTGGCGCACTGGATAAGGTGGCAAGCTCCGCAAATGCATCTACTGCAATGATTTCGATTCTGTTCATCCTGATCGCGATTGTATTCGGTATGATGGTATACAGAAGAAACGCAAGCCTGGTTGTTTCAACCGTAGTTGGCGTACTTGCTATCGTTGCATGTATGGCAATCGGATACAACTGGCATCCGATTTACTTAAGCGGAAGCACCTGGATGATCATCGTAGGTATCTACATCGCGATCGCATCCGTAACACCGGTATGGATCCTGCTTCAGCCGCGTGATTACCTGAGCTCTTTCCTGCTCTATGGTATGATGATCATCGCTGTTGTTGGTATCGTAGGCGCTCACCCGACACTTTCTATCCCGGCATTTACCGGATTTGTTGACAAAGCTGAGTATGGTTCAGGTGTATCTCTTGGAAGCCTGTTCCCGGCACTGTTCGTAACGATTGCCTGCGGCGCAATCTCCGGTTTCCATTCACTCGTTGGTTCCGGTACGACTGCAAAGCAGCTGGACAAAGAGGGAGATGCCCGTCCGATCGCTTACGGCGGAATGCTGATTGAGTGTGCACTGGCTCTGATTTCTCTGTGTGCGGTAGGGTATATCTGGTCTGAGTATGTTCCGGGCGGAATTACTACTCCGACCGCTGTATTTGCAACCGGTATTTCACGTATGTGCGCAACGATTCCGTTCCTGGCAGGCGCTCAGAATGTCATTTACTCCATGCTGATCCTTGCAGTATCTGCATTCTGCCTGACTTCTCTGGATACGGCAACACGTCTTGCACGTTACATGTTCCAGGAGTTCTGGCTTGAGCCGGGTCAGACCTACAAGGATGCAACGGGATTTAAGAAAGTGGTTACGAATCCGTATGTTGCAACGATCATCACGGTTGTACTTGGCATCGCACTTGGTATGACCGGATACGCAAAGATCTGGGCTCTGTTTGGAGCGGCAAACCAGCTGCTTGCAGCTCTTGGTCTTCTGGCTGTCGCTGCATGGCTTGGAACCATGGGCAAGAACAACAAGATGTTCCTGTTCCCGATGGCATTCATGCTCATCGTAACGATCGTATCTCTGTGCCAGACCATTCTGACAAACTTCAACACTGCAATGGCAGGCACCGGCGAGACAATGTGGTGCTGGATCCGTGCAGGCATCGGTACGCTGCTTGTAATCCTGGCAATCGTACTTGCCGTTGAGGGTGTTCAGACGATCGCAGGCAAGAAAAAAGCTGCGAAATAAAAGATAATGGTAACTGTTCAGAGCCAAGCAGATTTTCATGCAAAAGTGTGAATCATGCTTGCATGAATGAACACTTTTACATGGAAATCTATTTGGCGGATACGCCACACCGACGAAATGCGTAGCATTTTGGAGGTTGGCTCTGAACAGTTACAAGAAAATAAAAATTGAGGCGAGAGCTCAAAATTCCACGTATGTTGCTGGAATTTCGGGCTCTCGTTTTTGTTGGACAAAAGTTAAGGAGATGCTCAAAACAGATACTTGCGAATCCGCAAAGATTAGGGTATAGTATGGAAAAACGGTACATGACAGGAAAACGGCAGCAAATGTCCTCTTTACATTGTTGCCATGCATTATAATAAGGAAAGGAAACGTATGTCGAAGGAAGAGTTTCTGGACACTCTGCGCAAGGTGCTGGCACGGGAGCTGTCAGAGAGCGAGGTCGCAGATAATATTAATTATTACTGGAATTATATTGAGCAGCAGATCGCTTCTGGAAAAACGGAGGAGCAGGTACTGCAGGAGCTTGGCGATCCGCGGCTGATTGCGCGGACCATTCTTCAGGTAGATGAGAAAAGAGAAGAGGAGCCGTATCAGGACGCGGCCGTCTATACAGAAGAGGATGGTACGTATCGGAAAGATACACCGGAGTCGGAATATACAGACCCGTTTACCGGTGCACACGTCGAGGTACGCCGCATGACAGCGGGGGATTGGGCGAAGATTGTGCTGGTGATTGTGATTATCTGCATCGTGCTTGGCACGGTATTCCATATTTTGTGGAAACTGCTGCCGGTGCTGCTTGTGATTGCGGCGGTCTTGTGGATTTACCGAAAATTCACACAGAGATAAAATACGCAAGACTTGCAGGTTGCGAAATATATTGGAAAATGCTATACTAAAAGATATTTGGTCTTTATCAAAGGAGGGATCCGCTTGCGGGAGGATCCCTTATGATCCTGTAAGCAGTGAATCGGATTATAGGTATTCATTTTGCTTTAATAGGACGGACAGAATAATTCACAAAGGAGCGGGAAAAATGAAAAAAATAGAAGAGTATGTCAGAAGTATTCCGGACTTTCCGGAGCCGGGAATTATTTTCAGGGATGTGACGAGCATCCTGCAGGATCCGGATGGACTGAAGCTTTCGATAGACCTGATTCAGGAAAAGCTGGAAGGACTTGATTTTGATGTGATCGCAGGGACGGAGTCAAGAGGATTTATCTTTGGCGTTCCGGTTGCTTATAATCTGCACAAGGCATTTGTGCCGGTTCGCAAAAAAGGAAAACTTCCGTGTGAGACCGTTTCTATGGATTATGATCTGGAGTACGGCACAGCGACGATCGAGATGCATAAGGATTCGATCAGGCCGGGACAGAGAGTCGTTCTGATCGATGACCTGATTGCAACCGGCGGTACGATCGAGGCTGCAATCAAGCTGATCGAGCAGCTTGGCGGTGTAGTAGTCAAGGTAGTATTCCTGATGGAGCTTGCGGGTCTGAAGGGCCGTGAGAAGCTTGCAGGATATGATGTGGATTCAGTAATCTGCTACGAGGGCAAATAATCCTGTAGGCAGAAAACAGATTTTGAATGCCTGTCCTGTCTGTTTCAAAGCGATGAAAAAGAAACAAAGAAATGCTTCTGTGAGAAAAGGAACAGACTGCAAAGTGGCGATAAGGGACACATTTTTTTCTGATAGGTGGTTAGAGAGCCGCGCAAAGCACAGAAATTACGGAGATGGTGAGACGGATGCCGATGGATACGAAAACAAAACAGGAAAAAATTGATGAGATCAAGCGGGCGGATGCCAATGTAAAGACAATGGAGGATTTTACCAGCCCGGATAAACTGTATCAGGAGCTGATTGCGGGAATCCGCAAGTATCATCCGTCGGATGATATCTCACTGATCGAGAAAGCCTATAAGACGGCGTATGAGGCACACAAGGATCAGAAGCGGAAGTCGGGTGAGCCATATATTATTCATCCGCTGTGCGTGGCGATCATTCTGGCGGATCTGGAGCTCGACAAGGAGACGATCGCTGCGGGACTTTTGCATGATGTCGTTGAGGACACGGTCATGACGACTGAGCAGGTAAAAGAAGAGTTCGGTGCTGAGGTGGCTCTTCTGGTGGACGGTGTCACAAAGCTGACGCAGCTGTCGTATTCGGCTGACAAGCTGGAGGTACAGGCGGAGAATCTCCGGAAAATGTTCCTTGCAATGGCAAAGGATATCCGGGTCATCCTGATCAAGCTGGCAGACCGTCTCCACAATATGCGTACGCTGAAGTATCAGTCACCGGCGAAGCAGAAGGAAAAAGCGCGTGAGACCATGGATATCTACGCGCCGATCGCACACCGGCTCGGTATTTCCAAGATCAAGGTAGAACTGGATGATCTTTCCCTGAAATATCTGGAGCCGGAAGTCTATTACGATCTGGTCGAAAAAATTGCACTGAAAAAGGATGCACGTCAGGAATTCGTCAATGAGATCGTAAAAGAGGTCAGCGAGCACATCGAGGCAGCCGGAATCAAGGCGCAGATCGACGGACGGGCAAAGCACTTTTTCAGCATTTACAAAAAGATGGTCAACCAGAATAAGACGCTTGACCAGATCTATGATCTGTTTGCCGTGCGTATCATCGTTGATACGGTCAAAGACTGTTATGCGGCGCTCGGTGTCATCCATGAGATGTACAAGCCGATCCCTGGGCGTTTCAAGGATTATATTGCAATGCCGAAACAGAACATGTACCAGTCCCTGCATACGACACTGATCGGACCGAACGGCCAGCCATTTGAGATCCAGATCCGTACATTTGAGATGCACCGGACTGCTGAGTACGGTATCGCTGCGCACTGGAAGTACAAGGAGAGCGCGGACGGAAAGAAGGGCGGCACAAAGAGCGAGGAAGAGAAGCTGAGCTGGCTGCGGCAGGTGCTGGACTGGCAGATGTCGGACAACCGCGAGTTTATGAGCCTCTTAAAGAGTGATTTCGACCTGTTTTCCGAGAGCGTTTACTGTTTTACACCGGCGGGCGATGTGAAAAATCTTCCGGCCGGTTCGACGCCGATCGACTTTGCCTACAGCATTCACAGTGCAGTCGGCAACCGGATGATCGGAGCGCGGGTCAACGGCAAGCTGGTAACGATCGACTACGTGATCCAGAACGGTGACCGGATCGAGATCATTACCTCGCAGAATTCCCGCGGACCGAGCCGTGACTGGCTGAAAATCGTAAAGAGTTCTCAGGCGAAAAACAAGATCACGCAGTGGTTTAAGCAGGAGCTGAAGGAAGACAATATCATCAGGGGCAAGGAGCTGCTTACAAACTACTGCCGTGCAAAGGGAATTGTCCAGTCAGATATTTTAAAGCCGGAATACATGGAGCGGGTGCTCACAAAGTACGGATTCCGGGACTGGGATTCCGCACTGGCGGCGATTGGCCACGGCGGTTTAAAAGAAGGCCAGGTGGTCAACAAACTGCTCGAGGGCTATGAAATCGATCACAAGAAGGCGATGACGGACGAGCAGATCATCGAAGCGGTGCAGGCTTCGAAGGATGCATCGCCGGTGCAGATCGCAAAATCAAAGGGCGGCATTACCGTGCAGGGTATGGATGACGTGAGCGTCCGGTTTGCAAAATGCTGCAGCCCGATCCCGGGGGACGAGATTGTTGGATTTGTGACGCGCGGACGCGGCGTGACCGTACATCGCACAGACTGTATCAATATCATCAATCTTCCGGAGGAAGAGCGGGCGCGTATCATCGATGCAGAGTGGCAGCAGGAAGCGCAGAAGGGTGAAAAAGGCCTGTATATGGCAGAGATCATCATTTATGGCCATAACCGGACCGGTCTGCTGGTTGATATCACGAAGATTTTTACGGAGCGGAAGATCGATGTAAATTCTGTTAATTCACGTACGAGCAAGCAGGGACTCGCGACGATCGCGATGGCGTTTGAGGTGCCGGACAAGGCAGTGCTCAACTCCCTGATTGAGAAGATCCGCCAGGTGGAGAGTGTCATTGACATCGAGCGTACCACCGGCTGAAAGGAGAAGCGATGGGTAAGATGAAACTGGAAAGTATGGTGCTTGGACCGGTGCAGACAAACTGTTATCTGGTGCTGAACCGGGAGAGCGGAGAACTGCTGATCGTGGATCCGGCCGATGATGCGCTGCGGATCCGGGAGCGGGTTGCGGCGATGGGAGGCCGGCCGGCGGCGATTTTGCTGACACACGGCCATTTTGATCATATCGGTGCGGCAGAAGAGCTGAAAGCGTATTACAATGCGCCAATCTATGCGATGGCAGAAGAAAAGGAGATCCTGGAAGATGCGCAGAATAATCTTTCAGGGCTTTACGGAAGAGGTTACACCGTGCATGCGGATCATTTCCTGAAGGATGGTGAAATCCTGCGGCTTGCCGGATTTGAGATTCATGTGCTTCATACACCGGGTCATACCGTCGGTGGTGCCAGCTATTATTTTCCGGAAGAAAAGGTGGTTTTTTCCGGCGATACGCTGTTCCATGGAAGTGTCGGCAGAACGGATTTTCCGACCGGAAGCATGGGCATGCTGCATGAGTCGCTGCACAGGAAACTGTATGCGCTGCCGGATGATACGGAAGTATATCCGGGACACGACGCGTCGACTGACATAGCATATGAAAAACGGTATAATCCATATTGAAGCGGGATAAGAATATGATAATCGTACAATTAAACAGACAGATTTTTGAATATGACGTCCACTCTCTGGTAAAGTCGTTTTACCCGGGGGAGGACGTAAAAATTGTGTATGAAACCTCGCCGGAAGAGGCGGACGCGCAGCTGGTATGCAGGCTGGAGTTTTTGAAAACGGTAAGCAATTTTAAGTCAGAGGATACTTTGCCAGAACAGGCCTGTGAAAAGGAACAGGTTCCGACTTCGCATATCCGCTTCCAGATTCGAAAGAACGGAAAAACAGAGTCAGAAGAAACCGCCGTCTGCACACAGCCGGACGACCGCAAGGAACTGAAAAATGAGGTGAAGCGTCTCGTTTACCGCCAGCTCTCATCTTACACCAGGCAGAAGCTGCCGTGGGGCAACCTGACGGGAATCCGTCCGACGAAGATTCCGATGGCGATGCTCGGACAGGGATACCGGAATGTCGAGATCGCGGATTACATGCGGAAAACGTATTATACAAGCAATGAGAAGACATCACTTGCGATCGCGATCGCAAACCGGGAGCGCCATCTGCTAAAGGACATTAATTATCAGAACGGTTACAGCCTGTACGTCGGTATTCCGTTCTGCCCGAGTATCTGCCTATACTGCTCGTTCAGTTCCAGTCCGATTGGCATCTGGAAGAATCAGGTGGATGCGTACCTGGATGCTCTGTGCAAAGAGATTGATTACGCCTCGGATGCATTTGCGGAAAAAGAGCTGAATACGGTATATATCGGAGGCGGCACGCCGACGACACTGGAGCCGGATCAGCTGGAACGATTGCTTTCAAAGCTGGAGGAGCGGTTTGATTACAGCCAGCTGCTTGAATTTACGGTTGAGGCAGGACGGCCGGACAGCATTACGCGGGAGAAGCTTGCGGTGCTGCGTGCACATGGAATTTCACGTATCTCGATCAATCCGCAGACAATGAACCAGAAGACGCTCGATCTGATCGGCCGCCGCCATACGGTGGAGCAGACGAAAGATGCGTTCCATCTGGCGCGGGAGATGGGATTTGACAATATCAACATGGACCTGATCGTTGGACTTCCGGGGGAAGAAAAGGCAGACGTGGAACACACGCTGCAGGAGGTGATATCACTGGATCCGGACAGCATCACGGTGCATTCCCTTGCAGTCAAGCGTGCGTCGCGGCTGAAAATGTTTCATGATGAATATAAAGAAATGACGTTTACGAACAACCGGGAGATCATGGATATGGCGGCGGAATATGCGGCGCGGGCCGGACAGAGTCCGTATTATCTGTATCGGCAGAAAAATATGGCCGGCAATTTTGAGAACGTCGGTTATTCGAAAGAGGGAAAAGCCGGTATCTATAATATTCTTATTATGGAAGAGGTGCAGAGTATTCTGGCACTTGGCGCCGGTGCATCGACGAAGATGGTCTGGGCAAGTGACCGGATCGAGCGGATTGAGAACGTAAAGGACATCCGAAATTATATTGATCGGATTGATGAGATGATTGAGAGAAAGAGGTCTGGGATCCATGAGTGAGACGGGGCATGAATACCGGAAACAGTATCCGATCATAAGACCGAGTGTCTTAAAGGAGCTGGCACACGGGATCTGTGTCAGCAACCTGGCGTTCCATACGGGAAAACAGATGAACTGCAGTGAAGAAATGTGCCATAAGCTGGCCATTGCCGGATTTTTACATGACATCGGAAAGCTGGAGCTGGCCAGGTACGTAAGAGGCCACGAAGAAGAGACGCTAATCATCGAGGAAATGAAGTATGTAAGACGCCATTCCAAGCTGGGCGCGGATTTCCTGCAGCAGTTTGGCTATCCGGAGGAGATTGTGGAGATGGTGCGGTTTCATCATGAAAACTGTGACGGTTCCGGTTATCCGAACAACCTGACACGGGATGAAATCCCGCTTGGAGCCAGAATCATCCGTGTCTGTGATGTATTTGCAGCGCTGACGGCAGACCGTCCGTACCGGAAAGCATTTGACGTGGATGCAGCAATGGAACTGATGATCGATGAGTCCAGGTATTATGATATTGAAGTGTTTCTTGCATTTATGCGGGTCGTGAATGAGGACGGCCTGGAAAATATGATGGATAATGAAGAACTGGAAGATGCGCTGCGGTCACTGTAGCGCATCTTCTGCGTCTGCGCAGGAAAAAGACCATGATGCCTGCAGGAGCAGGCTTCACCAAAAGACCGTGGCTTACGTGCCCTGCTCAAATTCAGTGAGTGCGGCAGACAGATCCCCCATAAGTGCGTTGGTAAACGCCTCGTCAAAAGAGATTTCCCACGTCTGCCCATTGTTGGAAAAGGACAAAGAGAGATCCGTGGTGTGGGTTCCGGCCGTGTTTTTCAGTGCTTCAAGCAGAAGGCGTGATGTTTCATCGGACTGTTCCGACTGACTGTCGCGGATGGATTTGGCGGTGGCGGCATAAGAAAGCAGGGATTCTTTATAGGCCTGCAGCGTAGCGGCCATATCGGGGCCGGTGATGCGGATTGCCGCTTCAGCCTGATCGCCGTCTTCATGACAGGTCAGGATCTCCCAGCCGTAGCTGTCTGCAAGCAGGGCGGCAAAGGTATCATCGATCTGCGCGGCGTACGTTTCATTACAGGTAGAAAAGACATCGTTTAAGTTCAGGTAGTCCTTCCATCCGGCACCGTCAAGAGAGGTCAGCGCATCGAGATGCAGGCCGAGAACTGTCTTTGCGGAGAGGATATAGGGATCATTCATGCAGGTGATGAAGCCGCCGACAAGTGCGTCTTCCAGTTCGTCGTCGACAAGGATCGTCCAGCCCTGCTCCTGACGGGCAAGGTGAAACCAGGCGGTTGTCACAACTTCATCATAGGAATTTTGGGAAAGGGTATCACAGAGCAGCTGATAATAGTCTGCTGTGGTCATGGAGACGGAAGAAACGGCGACAGCACGTTTTAAAATTTCACGGCAGAGATCCTGCGCCAGCGCATGCATATCAATGTTCGTAAGGGTTGCGCTGACCTCTGCGGTGTCGCCGTCAATTTGTTCGTTGTGAATGTGGTATTGAAAGTGTTTGAAAAAAAGAGAGACAGCTTTTGTGGCCTCGTCTCCGGGAGAACCGGAGGCGATGTGGGAATTGGTCAGATTTTCATAGGAGACAAAGGACTGGATCGTCGCATCGTCAAGTTCCTCAATGCGTGAGAGCTCCTGCTCGACTGCGAGAGAAGGCTGTCCGAGGCGGCGCTCATTCCAGAAAAAAAGAAGACCGGCAAGGAGCAGCTGAAGTGCAAGAATGGCCGGGATCCCGAGCCGGAATGACAGATGCCTTGTCTTGTGGCGAAACACGTACATGCCAGTCAGGATTCCGATGCTGCCGAAGCAAAAGGCGGTGCCGAACAAAACGCGTTCGGGGACGCGCCACCTGTGACGGATCGCACGGCGTTTGTCGATTCCCATGACGGAAAAGCCGAAGAGATTGATCAGGATCAGATATAAAATAAGGAAGAATTTCATATTAAAACAGAGCTCCGTTCTTTAAAGATGGTATTAACTGTTCACCTGGCAGAAGTAAAAAGAATATTCGCAATCCGCTTCGCCGCCTGCTCATAGCAGAGGCTGAATTATGAATATCCATCTTAACAGATTGTACATGAAAAACAGAGATATGTCAATAAAATGGAATATGTGACTATGAAATGAGGTTTTGTGTATTAAAAAGTGACAGTAAACGACATTTGGTTAAATGTGAAAAAACAGTGACTTTTGGAAGTATTAAGAAAATATCTCTTTCTTTTGCAAAAAGTTGTGGTATCATGTTAAAAGTTAAAAAGATAAAATCAGAATTAGAATTGAAGGGGAATTGATTCATGAAAAAAGCAGTAATCGCGTTTCTGGTGATCGGTATTGTCGGAGCAGGCGGCTACGGTGTCTATCATCATTTCTTTGAAAATGCAGCGCAGGAGCGTGTCTCTTCCACAAGCGAGGATGCGGTCTATGTTGATCAGGTATCGGTGATCACAGGCTACGGGAGTACGGGAAGCACAGTAGCCGACCGCTATGCGGGCGAGGTGGAGCCGCAGGCTACTCTTGAGGTGAAGCTGGAAAATGAGCGTACCGTAAAGCAGTGTTTTGTAAAAGAAGGTCAGGAGCTTAAAGAGGGGCAGCGCCTGTTTGTCTATGACACGAAGGACGATGAGGATAAACTTGCACAGGCAGAGATCGACATTGAGCGCGCCGAGGGCGATATTGAGCTGCTGAACAAGAGCATTGCACAGAACGAAAAAGATAAGAAAAATGCGAGTGCGGATGACCAGCTTTCTTATACGACACAGATTCTGAGTGATCAGAATGAGATCAAGCAGAAAGAATATGAGATTAAGTCAAAGCAGCTGGAGATCAAAAATCTGAAGGAGACGATCTCAAATGCGACGGTGACAGCTGAGATGGCAGGTATTGTGCAGTCGATTTCGGATCCGAACAGTGATTCCGCCTCCTCTTATTCTTCATCAGGAGATTCCTCGGTGTATATCAAAATCCTTGCAGCGGGAGATTACCGGATCAAAGGAAGTGTCAACGAACAGAATCTCCAGAATCTGCAGGCACTGTATGACTCTGCCACTCCGGTGATCGTGCATTCCCGTGTCGACGATTCCAAGACCTGGAATGGTACGATTTCTGAGATCAAGACGGACAAGGCGGAAGACAACAGCGATTCTTCTTATGGCTGGGGAAACAGTTCCGATTCCGGCAGTTCAAACTATACGTTTTATGTGGAACTCGACACATCGGAGGGGCTGATCCTCGGACAGCATGTTTATCTGGAAGCGGACGAGGGACAGCAGGAAGAAAAGACCGGCATGTGGCTTGGGGAGTACTATATTGAACAGGATGATGACGGTACGGCCTACGTATGGATGGCGAATAAGGACAACGTACTGGAGAAGCACCCGGTCACACTGGGCGATTACGATGAAGATCTGATGGAGTATGAGATCAAGGACGGATTGTCTGAGGATGATTATATCACGGTTGTGCAGGATGGCCTGACCGAGGGTACACCGGTTATCTACAATGATTACAGTTCCGATGGAATGTCAGGATTTGACAGCCTGGACGGCTCCGGTGAGATGATGGACGATCAGGGAAATCTGCTCGGTGATTATAGTGACGGCGACAGCGCGGACCTTGGAGCGTATGATGAAAATTCTGTGGATGGTTCCGATATGGGATCTTATGATGAAGGTTCGATAAACGGTTCCGATATGGGATCCTATGATGAAGGTTCGATAGATGGTTCTGATATGGGATCCTATGATGAAGGTTCGATAGATGGTTCTGATATGGGATCTTATGATGAGAATTCCATGGATGATTCCATAGACAATACGTATGATGCGGATCAGGAAGACGGCACCTATATAGACGGAGCCAGCAATCTGCTGTTAAACGGTGGAAATTCGCTTGGAACAGTTGGATGAATGCAGGGAGGTAACGGTTGTGATCCTGAAACTGGAACATATTTATAAGGATTATATTCAGGGGAAAATGACAGTCCCGGTACTCAAAGACGTCAGTCTTTATGTGGAAGAGGGGGAATATGTGGCGATCATGGGACCGTCCGGTTCCGGAAAATCCACACTGATGAATATCATTGGCTGCCTGGATCTGCCGACATCCGGAAGCTATGAGCTGGCGGGCAGTGATGTGCTTTCTCTGAATGAAAATAAACTGGCGGACCTGCGGCTTGGTACGATCGGATTTGTATTTCAGAATTTCCAGCTGCTGCCGCGTATGTCAGCACTGGAAAATGTGGCGCTTCCGCTTGTTTATGCGGGTATACGCAAAAAAGTGCGCAGGGAGCGGGCGAGGGAGGCACTTGTGCGTGTCGGGCTGGAAGACCGTACCTCCTTCAATCCGACACAGCTTTCCGGTGGCCAGAAGCAGCGTGTGGCGATCGCGCGGGCAATGGTGAACAAGCCGAAGATACTGCTTGCGGATGAGCCGACCGGAGCGCTGGATTCCAGGTCGAGCGCACAGGTTATGGAGCTTTTCCAGAAGCTGAACGAAGAAGGAGTAACGGTCGTTATGATTACGCATGACCCGGGGATTGCACATCATGCGAAACGGATCGTGGATATTTTTGACGGAGAGATTTCAGAACACAGGGAGGCGGTTCAATGAAAAAGGCAGGAATGATAGCAATCAGCCTTGTAGTGACGGCGGCTCTGGTAGGCGGAGTCGGATATGGTGCGTATTATACGATGCAGGGGAAAAAAGACCCGATCGAGGTAGTTCCGGTTGTGAATGTGAATTACGGTTACTGGGATGATGAGGAGATGGTATACGGCACCGTTACCTCACAGGTGGCGCAGACAATCACACTGAACGAGGAATATCAGATCGACAAGATCTATGTCTCCGCAGGAGATACCGTAAAGGAAGGGACTCCGCTTTTTTCCTATGATATGACGCTCCCGGAGCTTGAACTTGAGATGGCAGAGCTTGACCTGCAGGCAAAAGAGCTGGAAAAGGTCAAGCTGGAAAAGGATCTGGACAAGCTGAAAAAAACGAAGACGTCCGCGGCACTGGAGCAGGACGCGGCGATAAAGACCGCTTCTGCGGATGACGTGATACTGGACGGTGGAGCGGATGCGCCGGATGAGGGAAAGCAGACACAGGACGAGGATGAAGCCGGCAGTAATGGCGGCCTTTCGGTAGAAGGCGTAGAAACGGTCGATGAGGTGCCGGAAGATGCCAAGGCCGGAGCAAAGAGCGGTGAGAGCGGCGCTGTAAATGCAGGTAATACGAAGGAAGCAGCAGTGTCATCTGCGGTGTCCAGCTATGAGACACTCGTATCCATGATTGATGTGCTGTTTCAGGCGCACGGTGATTCTCTGACGGCGGAGGAAATCGGCGATGCAGTAAAGGAATGCGTCAGCTATTACCGCAAAAATCTGGCAGAGGAATGGAAATCAGAAGATGGACAGGTTTCTTACGTGTTAAAAGACAGCGTAAAAGAAGCACTTGGGGAGGATGGCACGAAGGCGCTTGAGGAAAGTACAGCGCTGATGGAAAAATATCAGGTACGTTACGTGGAGCTTCTGATCCGGGAACTGGATCCGGAGAATCCGGGTGATTTCAGCCAGGATGTAAAAGAAGCACGTGCGCAGTACGAAGCCCTGACAACGGCAGCAAAGGCGGAAGTAGCAGACGAATCCCGCCTTACAGAGATGGAAGGAAAGGCCGCTGCGCTTGCGGCACAGGAGACGCTTCCGGAGAATGGGCAGGAAGTCGAGACGGAGACAGAAACACAGACAGAAACGGATCCGTCCGGACGTGCGACGGAATTGGAGACTGAAGTCAGTACAGAAATCAGTACAGAAACGAATCCCGGTACGGAAAACCAGACCGAGACGGAGAGTGGTGTGCAGACAGAAAGTGAAACAGATGCACAGACGGAGACAGAAATACAGTCAGAGACGCTGACGGAGAGCGAACCGGAGACTCAGACAGAAACGCAGACCGAGACCGAAACTGAAACTGAAACCGAAACGGAGGCACCGCTTCTGTATCCGGTGACGATCACAAACGGAAAGATTAACGGCGGGGAAGCAGAGACCGTTGAGATCGCGGCAGGCGAGACAGTAACGATCACAGCGGCGGCGGAGAAGGGACAGACCTTTATGGGCTGGAAGGTGATACCGGCTGATGTGAAACTGGCGGATCCGGCAGAAGAGACAACAACCTTTGTGATGCCGGAGCATGCGGTTGAGATCGAGGCGCTTTTTGCGGATCAGGTGGATTCCTGGATCACGGGATTCGTTTCGCTGGCAGAGACGGCACTTGGAGCGGACGGCGTGACGCTGGAGCATTATGACACGACGGCGGTAGAAACGGCGCTCGTCTACTATCAGACGAATCTTGCAGAGGCCACCGATGATATCGTGGATGGGACGGCTACTGCGATGGACGAGTATGTGATTGGAAAAACCATTCAGGATTACCTGAAAAAAACGGGAAAAGAGGATCAGATCGCATATCTGCAGAAGCGCTATAAACAGCTGTGTATGATCGATGTAAAAACGCTGGTGGAGGATCTGGAGACAGCGCTGAAGGATGACAGTGTCTCACTGGAGGAAAGGCACGGAGCACTGGAAAAGGCAAAGAAAGCCTATGAAAATCTGGGCGATACCTGGCGCGAAGAGCTGGATCAGAGTGTATACGGCGGAAGTGAGACGACCGATCCGGATGGCGATATCTGGAGCCACAACGGCGATACCACTCCGATTTCGGATGGTACCACTCCGGCAGATGGCCAGTCCGAGAGTGAAACAGAAGCTCCGGCGCCGACCATTCTGACGTACGGGGAGCGCCTGGCGGTATGTGAGGTTATTTTGACGATTCAGGAGATCGATCCGACGATTCAGGAGGATCTGCTGATTGAAAAACTGAGGGCAGCAAGGGATGCCTATCTTGCCTTAAGTGACGGACAGAAGGCGGCAGTCTGGAATGCGGATACGCTGATTGCACTGCTGAAACAGTACGGGCTGTGGGAGGAAGAACCGCAGACGGAGCCGTTTGATCCGGGTGACGGTGGCGGCGACTTTGACGGCGGAGAAGACGGCATCTATACCCCGGAAGAAATCAAAGAAATGATCAGTGACAAGGAGCGGGAGATTAAGACGTGCGATCTGGATATCCGTGAAAAAGAACTGAAAGTCGAGCAGAGCAGGCGTGTCGTAGACGGAAAAGTAGTCAAGAGCACGATGGATGGCACGGTCATCAGCATCGGAAGTGCTGACGGCACTTCTGACACGGAAGGATACTTTGCAAAGGTGGCAAATACATCCGGACTTTACCTGAAAGGCACGATCGATGAACTGTCGGTCAGCAATCTCCACGAAGGAGACACCGTGACCGGAAATGCATCAAACGGAATGAGCTTTACGGCTGTGATCAAAGAGGTTTCTCAGTATCCGGATCCGAACGGAGCGGAGAATCTGATGTATTTCAGCGGATCGCAGAATACGAATGTGGCGTATTATCCGTTCTATGCGCTGATCGAGGATCCGGAGGGAATCGAGGAAGGCCAGGCGACATTCCAGTTTACGGGAAGCGGATCTGATTCTTCAGGTGATATTTATCTGCCGAAATACCTCATACGTGAGGAGAGCGACGGAAGATCCTATGTGTATAAAGATGAAAACGGAAAACTGAAAAAGCAGTACGTATCGACTGGAAAGACAGTTTATGATTATGCGATCCAGATTAATTCCGGACTTTCCATGGATGACAAGATTGCATTTCCGTACGGTGACGGCGTGACAGAGGGTGCGCAGACGAAGGAAGTAGACAATCTTACCGCGCTGTCGGAGTAAAAGAGGAGGAAATGGAAATTGTTAGAGAATGTAAGACTGTCCTTTCAGGGCATCTGGTCGCACAAAATGAGATCGTTTCTGACGATGCTCGGTATCATAATCGGTATCGCAGCGATCATTTCAATCGTATCGACGATCAAAGGAACAAACGAGGAGATCAAGAACAGCCTGATCGGAGCCGGAAACAATGCGGTAAATATTCAGATCAATCAGCAGGGGTATCCGCTTACGATTTATTCTTCCTCGGATATCCCGTTTGGTATACCGGAAGTGACCGAGGAGACGAAACAGGCGATTCTGGATCTTGACTCGGTTGAGAACATGACGAGCTACAAGGAGCGTCAGAGTCCGGACAGTATTTTTTATCAAGACAAGGCAATGTCAAGCGGGTGCATCCGCGGAATTGATACCAGCTATTTTGAGACAGCAGGCTACGTGATCAAAACAGGCCGGAATTTCGTGGATGAGGATTACACGGAGTTCCGCAAGGTGCTGATCATCGATACGAATGCAGCGAAAGCACTGTTTGAGGATGAATTCCCGATCGGGAAAACGATCGAGATCGGCAAACAGCCGTATACGGTCATCGGCGTTGCGGCACAGGCCAATACTTATGAGCCGACGATCACAAACCTGACGCAGTATGACAGCTATGCGAGCAGCAAGATCAGCTATCTGTTCATGCCGAAGACCTGCTGGCCGATCAGTTACTCCTATGACGAGCCGGAAAATGTAATCGTAAAGGCAATGAGTACAGACGATATGGAAAATGCAGGACAGAGCGCGGAGAAAATCCTGAATGCGACGATCTCTTCCTCGCAGACCAGTGTAAAATACAAGGCGGACAACCTGCTTGAGCAGGCAAGAAACATGCAGAAGTTAAGTGCAGCGACCAACAATCAGCTGATCTGGATCGCAAGTATCTCACTTCTGGTCGGCGGTATCGGTGTTATGAACATCATGCTGGTATCGGTTACCGAACGAACGAGTGAGATCGGACTGAAAAAAGCGATCGGTGCGAGAAAGAATACGATCCTTGGCCAGTTCCTGACTGAGGCAGCAGTGCTGACAAGCATGGGCGGGATCCTTGGTGTGGCCGCAGGTATCATTATGGCGCAGGTGATCAGCAGGATTTCCGGTGTCACGGTCGCGATCAGCGTACCGGCGGCGGTGATTGCAGTACTGTTCTCGATGCTGATCGGAATTGTCTTCGGACTGCTGCCGTCGATCAAGGCGGCGAACTTAAACCCGATCGACGCATTGCGGAGAGAGTAATGCGTATTCTCCAGATGAAAGTCAAAGCGGATATTCGCAATCCGCTTCGCTGCTCGATTAAATCATAAAAAAGGGGCTTGTCAGATGACAGGCCCTTATGTTATAATACAAAAGTTGCAGATTAAACACGTATGTGGATTTCGGAGATGGTGCCGAATGGTTCCTCCGAACATGAGGCATGCGGAAGAAAACAACCAAAAGGAGAAAAGACATGAGTGTAATTTCAATGAAACAGTTACTTGAGGCAGGTGTTCATTTCGGACATCAGACCAGAAGATGGAACCCGAAAATGGCTGAGTACATCTACACAGAGAGAAACGGCATCTACATCATCGACCTTCAGAAGTCTGTAGGAAAAGTAGATGAGGCTTACAAGGCAGTTGCTGATATCGCAGCAGACGGCGGCACAATCCTCTTTGTAGGTACAAAGAAGCAGGCTCAGGATGCAGTACAGACGGAAGCTGAGAGATGCGGTATGTACTACGTAAACGAGAGATGGCTCGGCGGTATGCTGACCAACTTCAAGACCATCCAGAGCAGAATCAAACGCCTCAAAGATATTGAGACCATGCAGGAAGACGGAACCTTCGACGTACTGCCGAAGAAAGAAGTCATCGCTCTGAAGAAAGAGATGGAGAAACTGCAGAAGAACCTTGGCGGAATCAAAGATATGAAGAAGATCCCGGACGCAATCTTCGTAGTAGACCCGAAGAAGGAAAGAATCTGCGTACAGGAAGCTCATACACTGGGAATCAAACTGATCGGTATCTGCGATACCAACTGTGATCCGGAAGAGCTGGATTATGTGATCCCGGGCAACGACGATGCAATCCGTGCTGTAAAACTGATCGTTTCCAAAATGGCAGACGCTGTTATCGAGGCAAAGCAGGGTGCAGAGGAAGAAGTTGCAGAAGTATACGATGAGGAAGCTCCGGTAGAGCCGATCGCTGAGTAATCAAAACCAGGAGGAACGAACAATGGCTATCACAGCAGGAATGGTAAAAGAGTTAAGAGAGACAACTGGCGCTGGTATGATGGACTGCAAAAAAGCCCTGACTGAGACCAACGGTGATATGGAAGCAGCTGTAGAACTTTTGAAGAAGAGCGGTGCAGCTAAAATGGCAAAGAAAGCTGCAAGAATCGCAGCAGAGGGTATCTGCCGTGTTGCAGCTGACGGAGCAAAGGCTGTTGTAGTAGAAGTTAACTCTGAGACAGACTTCGTTGCAAAGAATGAAGTATTCCAGGAGTTTGTTCAGGCAGTTGCTGATAAGGCACTGGCATCCGGCAAGAACGGCGGAGCAAACGGTGAGGACGTACAGGCACTTCTGGATGATGGTCTGACAGAAGAGTTCGCTGACAAGACTCTGAAGATCGGTGAGAAGCTTTCCTTCAGAAGATTTGAGAAGGCAGAGGGAGACTGCGTAGCTTCTTATATCCATGGCGGCGGAAGAATCGGTGTTCTGGTAGCAGCGGAAGGTGCATCTGATGATGCAGCAAAAGAGGCTCTTACCAATGTTGCAATGCAGATCGCAGCAATGAACCCGCAGTATATCGCAAAAGAGGATATCTCTGCTGAGGAGCTTGCAAAGACAAAAGAGATCACAATTGACAGCGCACTGAACGATCCGGCATCTCTTCCGAAGCCGATTCTGAACAGCCTCTTTGCAAAGGCAGTAGAAGGCAACGTATTCAGCGCAGAGGATGCTGCTGCATACGAAGAGCAGAAGAACAACAAATATCTGTTCAACTTCCTCTCTGAGGCTGCAAAGAAGAGCCTTGCCGAGCTGGCACTGGCTGATAAGGCTGCAATCATTGAGAACAAAATCTTCAATGGCCTTGTAGAGGGACGTATCTCCAAGCAGCTCAAAGAGATCACTCTTCTTGAGCAGCCGTATGTAAAGGCAGAAGATGGAAAGCAGACCGTAAAGGCTTACCTTGCATCTGTAAACAAAGACCTGAAGCTGACCAAGATGGTTCGTTTCGAAGTTGGCGAGGGTATGGAGAAGAAAAACGAGGATTTTGCGGCTGAGGTTGCTGCTCAGATGAACGCTTAAGCGAAGTTTCGATTGTAAACCGAACCAGAATTTATAGAGGCTCTGAAAGCCTCATAAACACTTTATTTTCTAGTGATTATGAGGCTTTCGGAGTCTTTTTCTATATTTTTCTAAAAAAGTCCTAAATACCGCCAAGCATCGCTGGAAATCACCAGGAAGTAGCCATGCAGTGGACAGCAGAGCAATATATCTTATTTCAGGATTGTAGAAAGATTCAGTGTGTTTGCTGCGACAGGATATAATGCATTTCTCCAGTCATAGGAGGCGTGATTGGAGCGTTGATTGCTAAAGGCTTATGGATGTTCGCTGATAATAGGCGTTTATGATATCCTGTAAAGTAATCGTATTCATTTTTTTTTCGGCAGCCTTTTGAATTTCATTATAAAATCCCTGCAAAGATAATTGAATGTTAATGCCAACACCACATTCTGGATTGGTATGAGTGTCTAAATGAAGCAGTGGTTTCTCGCCTTCAACTGCTTTATAAATATCCAGCAATGTGATCTGGTCTGCTGGTTTTGAAAGAGAAGGACGGGCATGTCCGGCTACACTGGTCATAAGTCCGGCTTTTTTTAGTTTTAACATAAGCTGGCGTACAAAGCCGGGATTTGTATGGACAC
>ERZ824473.1398-NODE-1398-length-34707-cov-9.238312_pt1 | contig 34707 bp, 30 predicted proteins | sample MGYA00519874_ERZ824473 | MGnify/ENA primary metagenome ERZ824473 (study PRJEB31778, sample SAMEA3449151) | human gut metagenome | biome: human gut; feature: human-associated habitat; material: faeces | place: United Kingdom | collected 2010/2012 ... | reverse complement strand
TTTGAAAGCTGGAACAAACATTTCTTTTAATTATCAGACAACAGCTGCAAAACCGGAAACAAATACTACTTTTAATAACAGTGGATTTTTCAATAATCAATGGTTTGGTGGAAATAATACTTATAAGCCAGATGATTATATTGTTGTAAGAAAAGTAGATGCTAATAATGAAAGCGGTGGAAGCAATACAAGCCATGATTATAATGATGGTAACATTAAAGGATTACTCCAATGGAAGATACTGGTGAATTTTAATGATGAGGTCAGAAAGAGTAATAAGATAATTGTTACAGAACATCTCCCAAATGGAGTGAGTTTATCTTCTTTAAGCTGTGCGGATCAGCAGATATTTATCTGGAATGGAGATAAGGGTACGGCTACTATATGGTTTAATGATCGACATATTCAGATTACAGCCACCAAAAAGTCCAATAATGAGATTGAAATTGAGATTCCCAAAGAAGCTTATGAGGGAAATAATACAAGCCAGATAGCCTTTAAGATAGCCGTTACTTTAGATAATGCAGACAGCATTGATTGGACACAGGCTAAAGTATATAAAAATACGGTTACTGTTACAAATGAGAACAATAAGGAACTTGGAACTGGTGAACAGACCCAAACGATAACAAATAATCGTAAAGAAGATCTCGTAGAAAAAGGAAGTAAAAGTGTAGATGGTACTAACATTATTGAATATTCTGTTGCGGTTAATAAAGACGGAAAAGATTTACTTCAAGATGGTGAAGGTGGAACCCTTACAATTAAGGATGAACTAAAATATGAACATAATCCAAATGATAGTAAGGCTAAAATAACTTTAGTTCCAGATAGTGTAAAGATATATAAACGGAATGTAGACGGTATGAAGGGAGATTTACTTGCTAGCAGTTCATATTCTTATACTTATACAGAAACGGGGATAAGAGGCGACTGGGGTGTTGGAGATGACTATTATGAAAAGAGAATAAATACGCTTACTGTTACTATCCCAGATAATACAGCATTGATTCTTGAATATAGATATAAAGTTGATGGTGTTGTTGGTAAATGGGTAAATTCATCTAATAAAGCTACACTTATTGGAAATGGAAATTCGTTGGATGATGGTAATAAGGATCATGGTATACAGATAAAAGAAAGTTCTGCTGGTGCAGATATAATAGGAATTAATGTATATAAGGTAGATAGCAACAATTATGGAACTTATCTTGCCGGAGCTAAATTTAGCCTGTATAAGTGGGATGAAAATGAGAAAGATTATATAATAGATAAGAATTATAAAGAACTTGTCTCAGATGATATGGGTAAAATAGATTTAGGTGAACTTACACATAATCAGGCTTATAAACTTGTAGAAATTAGTCCTCCAGATGGATATGCGATGACAGAAGGAGTTAAAGACGGCTATTACTTCTATATTGTAGACAGCAACACCAATAAATATCCGGTATGTAAACCAGATAACTTCTCGGGAACATTACTTTCCGGCGGACAGACTGTGTATTATCCGAATACAAAACGTCAGGACTACACTCTGCCAGAAACAGGAGGCAGCGGAACATTACCGTTTATAACAGTAGGTGCATCTCTTATGGGATTTGCCCTGTTATGTGGATATTCCATGAGGCGCAGACGTGGAAGGAGGGTAGAGTAAAGCTCTGCAACTTTCAACACGGCGAAAAAATCTGCGTCGTAAGAATATCTAAATAATAAATAATACTATACCTAAAGAAAGGAAATGAAGAATATGAAAAAGATGAAACGATTAGTGGCATTAGCACTCAGCGTAGTGATGGTGCTGGCAATGAGCGTGTTTGCGTTCGCGGCAGAGCAGACATTTACTATTACAGCTCCAGCGACAACTCATCAGTATGAGATTTATCAGATTTTTACAGGTGATTTAAAAGAGGAAGATGGTACACTTTCCAATGTAAAATGGGGAGCAAATGGTAGCGAAACAGCAGGTGATGCTGTTAATGAGACAGTATTAGATGCTTTAACAGCTGTAAATTCTAAAACTGATAGAGAAAAATTAGATGTTATTGAGAAATATGCAAAATTAAGCAATCCAGTAGCAACGATTTCTGGAGGACAGACTTATAGTGCAGTAGCAGGTTATTATTTAATTAAAGATAAAGATAACAGTGTAACAGGAAACAATGATTTTTATACTACATACATTGTAAAAGTAGTAGGAAATGTAACTATTGAGCCTAAGATAGGTGTTCCTTCTTTTGAGAAAAAATTAAAAGATACTAACGATACAACTGGAGAAACAAGTGGTTGGCAGGATTCAGCAGATTATGATATCGGGGATGATGTTCCTTTTAAATTAGAAGGTACAGTAGCTTCTAATTATGCAAACTACAAGCATTACTACTTTGCATTTCATGATGTAGAGGAAAAAGGATTAGCATTTAACAATGACGCAAAAGTTTATGTAAATGGAAAGAAAATTACAAGTGGATATACGGTAAAAACAGACGGTATTACAGACGGCTGTACTTTTGAAGTAGAATTTGAGGACTTAACGAAGATTGACGGAGTTAAAGCAGGTTCTAAAATTACTGTAGAATATACATCTAAATTAACAGACGAAGCAAATTTAGGAAACCAGGGAAATGTCAATAAAGCTAAATTAGTATTCTCTAACAATCCTAACCAGGAACAGAATGGAACACCAGATACAGGTGAAACCCCATGGGATAACGTTATCGTATTCACTTATAAAGTAGTAGTTAATAAAGTAGATGAAAAAGGTGATTCATTAAAAGGTGCACAATTTACTTTAAAGAAAAAATTAAAGGATGGAACAGAAAAAACGATTGCAACTGTAGATCCTATAACAGAGAATACAATAAAATTCGAATTTAAAGGTTTAGATGATGGCGATTATATTTTAACAGAGACAGGAACACCTGCAGGATATAATACTATTGATCCTATTAAATTTACTGTAAACGCTAATCATACAATTACATGGGAAAATGAAAATCGTACAGATCTTCTTATTGGTTTAACAGGTACAGTAGAAACTGGAGATATTACATTTGCACCTAATGATGACAAGAGTGAATTAGTTACAAACGTAGTCAATAAGAAAGGTTCCACTCTCCCATCCACCGGTGGTATCGGTACAACAATCTTCTACGTTGTTGGTGCTATCTTAATGGTTGGAGCAGCAGTTCTTCTTATCACAAAGAGACGTGCTGAGAACTAATCCGTTCTGAATGTTTATAACAACAATTTGATATTATGAGATTTTCAGGGGCAGGGGCTTTTAGCTCCTGTCCCAATCTTAAAGGTAAATATATGCCTGCACAGTTACACAAACAAGATTTTGTGAGAGCATAAATATACAAAAGGAAATGACATCAGGGAGAGAACTATGAAGTCTGGAAAGAAGTCAGAGAAAAAATCAAAGAAAACATTGAAAAAAAAGAAGTTGAGTTCGAATATTACTACTATCATTTTAATATTGATTTTCCTCGTGGGGCTGTCCGTGATGTTATATCCGACCGTGAGCAATTATATTAATCAGAGGCATCAGTCAAAGGCGATTGCGGCATACGATGAAAAGGTGTCGGAAATGAAGCCGGAGGATTATACGAAGTATTTTGAAGCGGCGGAGAAGTACAATAAGAAGCTCGCGAAAAATCCATCTGCATTTTATAACCCGGATGAAATTAAAGGTTATGAGAAAATACTTGATATCAGTGGTACAGGTATTATGGGTTATATCACGATCAAGAAGCTTGGTGTAGAGCTTCCGATTTATCATGGAACAGATGAGGGTATTTTACAGATTGCGGCCGGACATTTGAAAGGAACCAGTTTTCCGGTTGGCGGAGAGAGTACGCACAGTGTTATTTCTGCCCACCGTGGCCTGCCGAGCGCAAAGCTTTTTACAGACCTCGATAAAATGGAAGTAGGAGATACATTTACTATTACGATTTTGAATCGAGAGATTACTTACGAGGTTGATGATATTTCTATCGTTCTTCCAGATGAAACGGATAGTCTGCAGATTGAAGATAAAAAGGATTACTGTACCCTAATGACCTGTACACCGTATGGTATTAATACACATCGTCTGCTTGTGCGTGGCCATTGTATCGGAACCGGAGAGCCGCAGCATATCCATGTTACAGCAGAAGCGTTCCAGATTGACCCGACAATCACGGCATCCGTTATGGGAATTATTCTTCTTATTCTGCTTTTAATTCGTGTCCTTATCCGTACACGGAAAAAAGGACAGGAAGGAAAACATTTAAAACGTAATCAGGTGTTTCTTCATCTGAAAAAGGGAGATCTGATAGGCAATAATAAAAAAACAAAATAATAAAAGGTATTTAAAATGAAAACCAGCCACAAAGAGCAGATTTTCTCTTGAAGGAAAGAGATTGCTTCTTGTGACTGGTTTTGTATTTTGTAAGTTTTGCATAATTTTAGCGTGCTAAAGATTATTTTCTCAAAAATTGTCGAAAAATATATTTACATTTAAAGGAAAATATGGTAATATAATTCTTATAAATAACCGTTAGGTATATAGGTGAGAAAGGGTGGTGTCTATTGGCAACAGAATTGGGATTAACATTAGGTTCTGTTGTGAATTCACAGAGAATTATTAACCAGATAATGGAAGTAAAAGAGAAAGGAGATGACCCTGATATGATTGATCCATTTGACGAAATGTTAGAGGAAATGAAAAGACGAGAGGGAGAAAAAGCGAGAAAGGAAGGCCATCAGAAGGGTCTTCAGGAAGGCATACAGGAAGGTATACAGGGAACAATAAACACTTGTAAAAAATTTCGTATTAATCAAGAAGAAGCACTGAAAAATTTAATAGAAGAGTTTGCATTATCAGAAGATAAAGCCAAAGAATATATGAATTTGTATTGGTAAGTTAGAGCGTGCAGATTGTAGGAATGATTTTTAAACACGTTTTAATAATTGAAATAATCGCTGTGTATTGGCTTTTTTTCGAAAGCTGTAGCACAGCGATTTTATCCAAAAGAGTCTATGAAGACAAAGACAGAAAGTCAGGCGCCTCTATTATGTAAAAATGCGTCTGACTTTCGTCTGCTCTCCCTATGCTTCCTGAATGTTATTAATTACTTCCTGCTGCTGATTAAGCAGATGTGTTTTCATCAGTTCCTTTGCCTTTATAGAATCTCTGCTGGAAATGGCATCAAGCAATTCCCGATGTTCCTCCACAAGATTAGAGCGCTGGCGAATATCTTTCACATATTCCATGCGGTAACGATAGAACTGTTCGCGCAGATTATTGATAATAGAAATAAGGCGGTCATTGTTTGTTGCGCGGAAAATGGTATCATGGAAAGTCTCATCTTTATCTACGATATCGAGAATATCCCCATTCTCTACGGAACGGATGAAGTCCTCATGAGCCTGACGTAAATCATGAAGCCCAGCCTGATCAATTCGTTCGCAGGCAAGAACAGCAGCGAATTCTTCAAGAACAGTACGGATTTCGATGACATCACGAAGATTTTTTTCTGTGATTCTGGCTACTTGAGCGCCTTTTCGTGGAATCATGATAACCAGGCCTTCCAGTTCTAACTTACGAATAGCTTCTCTTACAGGAGTACGGCTTACACCGAGGCGGTTGGCAAGAGAAATTTCCATGAGACGTTCTCCCGGTGCGAATTCACCAGTAATAATTGCCTGTCGAAGTGTGTTAAATACAACGTCACGAAGTGGCAGATATTCATTTACATTAAAGTTAGTGTCTTTCATTAGTTGTTTCTCCTTCCCTTTTTCGCTGTATATTTATCCCCCTGTGTCAGCGAACTGTTTTTTTTCGAAAAATGATTATGATTTTTCTGCGATTTCGACCGTGGGAGATTTTTACTAAATGGGCGGACAACGGCGGTCTGCCGGATTCCCGGGTCATTATGGAAAAATTCAGCTGCCTTTCCGGCGGCTTCTCTTGAGGTAAATATACCAAATACGGTGGAGCCACTTCCGCTCATAAGCGCATTGACAGCTCCTAATCTTCTCATATCTTTTTTTATCTGTACGATAGTTGGATAATGTTTTTCTGTAACCTGTTCCAATACATTACCCATACGGTCGGTGATACCTGTAAGGTCACCGTGGCTGATGGCCTGAATCATTCCGTCTATGTCTGGATGGGCTGTCTGTTCATCGAGATGCAGGTGCTCATATACAAACTTTGTAGACATAGAGAAAGATGGTTTTACAATTAAAAACCAGCATGGCGGAATAGAAGGAAGAGGAGTTAATATCTCACCGATTCCTTCAGAAAGTGCGGTTCCTCTCATAATGCAAAATGGAATGTCTGCGCCAAGGGTAAGCCCATGTTTAATAAGCTCGTCCTGTGTTATTCCAAGAGAAAATAGCTGATTCATGCCTACCAGAGCAGCGGCAGCATCGGTACTTCCGCCGGCCATTCCTGCTGCAACAGGGATGTGCTTTTCAATTGCTGCATCAACACCGTCTGAAATATTATATGCAGTACGTATCGTGTCAATGGCCCGATAGACAAGGTTCTTCTCATTGAGGGGGAGGTAAGGCAGATTCGAAGAAAGACGAATCTGTCCGCATGTATTCTTCTGTAAAGTAATGTAGTCAAAAAGCTTCACTGTCTGCATAATCATTCTGACTTCGTGGTAACCGTCTTCCCGCCTTCTAAGTACGTCCAGTCCCAGATTCACCTTGGCATATGCTTTCAAATGTAAGGGCTGAGTCATAAAAATTGTACCTCCTCTGTATCTTGTATACAATTATTATAACGCATTTTTGGAAAAAATCAAGAAAGAAACACCTGTATAAAAAAGAAAAAATTTCTCAATACTAACAGAGTATTTTTGCGGAAAATATAGGGAGAAATATTCTTAATGTTATGTGGGTATAACAATTTGAGATTCCAGTAAAATATTAAAAGTTGATAAGCCCGCAGGCAAAAGTTTAAGAATAATAAATAAGAGATTTTAGTGGCATATTTTTAGTGGCCTATTAAAAAGAGCTGGAGGGGAAAAGTGCGAATAAAGTATAACAGAGACCAGAAAATAAAAGGAAATCTTACCCGGAATTTTGATAAAGATTATGCATTTTTGGAGAAAGCATTAGATCGGAGCGGGGATATTGTAAAGAATGTATTTTATGTAGGAGACACCGCTGATATACAAAGTATTATGGAAGAGCAAACAGATGCAAATACGGACAGTGACGCAAACAGTATTATGGAAGAGCAAACAAATACGAATACAGACAGTGACATAAGCAGTGCTACGAAGGGGCAAACAGATGCGAATACAGACAGTGACATAAGCAGTGCTACGAAGGGGCAAACAGATGCAAATACGGACAGTGACATAAACAGTGATATAGGTAGAAAAACAGTTTCGAAAAGAATAGTGAAAACTACGCAGAACAATAAAAAAATAAAGCCTAAAAAAGCAGCAGTCATCTATGTCGATGGAATGACGGATGCAGATATGGTGGAAGACTTCGTGATCCGTCCTCTCCTTAAAAATAAATGTGAAAAAACAGGGCAGGATTTCCTCTCTTATGTAGAAAATCATGTGATGGAAACAGTGGACTGGAAAGAGGATGAAAGTTTTGAAGATATTTTAACAGATATCTTATCAGGAAATACCCTGCTTTTGCTGGAAAGCTGCCCGAAAGCAATTATTTTATCTACAAAGAAATACCCATCAAGAGGGGTAGGGGAAACCCAGCAGGAAATGGTTATCCGCGGTCCGAAAGATAGTTTTACAGAAAATATGCGAATAAATACGGCATTGATTCGCCGCCGAATCCGTGATTCTCGCCTGAAAATGGAGCATACGATGGTTGGGGAGCGCTCCAAAACAGATTTGGCAATTGTATACATGGATGATCTTGTTCAGCCGGAACTTCTTGAAAAGGTAAGACAAAAAGTAAATGCACTCAGCTTTGATGGTATTTTAGATGGAGGAATGGTAGAGCAGCTTTTAGAAGAAAATGTATGGACACCATTTCCACAATTTCAACATACAGAACGGCCGGATAAGGCGGCAAGTGGATTACTGGAGGGGAGAATCGTTCTTGTTGTGGATAACTCTCCGGGCGTGTTAATTTTGCCCGTCACTTATCAAATGTTTTTTCAGGCAGGTGACGATTACTATACCCGATTTGAAGTGGCATCATTTGCCCGTTTGCTTCGCTTTGCAGCTTCATTGTTTGCGATAGGATTTCCGGGATTGTATGTTGCCATAGCAGCATTTCATACAGAAATGCTCCCAACCTCCTTTTTGTTATCCATTGCAACAGCACGAACTGGCATCGTCATTCCAGTTGCTTTAGAAGTTTTGCTTATGGAATTTCAGTTTGAATTATTAAAAGAAGCAGGAATTCATTTGCCCGGACAGCTCGGAGGAACAATCGGTATTGTCGGCGGCCTCATCGTAGGCCAGGCAGCAGTGGAAGCGGGAATTGTCAGTACAATCGTTGTTATCGTTGTATCTTTTACAGCTATTGCATCATTTATTGTGCCAAATGAATCCTTTGGCGCCGTATTTCGTTTGTTAAAGTTTCTTTTTATTGTTACTGCAGCAATATGGGGAATTTACGGCTATCTTCTCACTTTTGCCGCATTATTATTGCATTTATCTCAGATAGAATCCTTCGGTGTTCCATATATGCTGCCTTCTGTTTGTGGGGAAAACTTAAATTATGATGATAAAAAGGATCATTATGTTCGCTATCCATTTGCTTATATGAAAAAAAGACCAGTATTTACGAGAGAGGGCCGGAGAATTCGAAAAAGATAGATACGCTATCAAAAAATTTACAGGCAGAAGATGTGATGATTCGTGTAGGTGTGTTTGCCTGGTTCGGATAGGAGAATTGAAAAAATTTACAGGCAGAAGATGTAATGATTCATAAAAGGATGAAGAAAAGAAAACGAAAATAGAATGAAAATAAAATGGGGGACGGTCAAAGAGGAGGATGTATAAAATGTATGAAAATAAGATTTCTGCAAGGCAGTTACGCAGAATGATCTTTATAGAAACATTTGGAGCGGGAGCATTATCTATACCGGCATTTGCCTGCTATAAAGAACAGAATGGCTTTTGGAGCCTGATTTTTTATGGGGTGTTTTTGACGGGAACGATTGCCTTTTTTATTATTTTTTCTGGGAAAATAAGTGAAGAAAATTTTGAAAACAGAAAAATAGGTAAGACAGGTCTGGCAAGGGATGCAAATATTAATGTTTCAAAAATGCAAACAAGGCTTAAATCTATAAATTTTCCGGAAGTTTTACCACAGCCAATAAAATTTGTATACATGATTCGTTTTTTCATAAATGCAGTAGCACTTTTTTATTTCTTTGGTAAGACAATTCAGACTGTTTATATGCCAGAAAGCAGCTTTTTATTTATTATTTTTCCTGCTGCGATTTTGCTTTGCTACAGCTTGTATACAACATTACAAAAAAGAGCCAGATTTTTAGAAATCATTTTTCCGTGGATTATCACGACGTATTTTATTGCTGTGATTTTATCATTTATCGGAATTGAAAAAGCAATGCAGATAGGGAATGCAGGAGAATTCTGGCAAGGAATTCTTTCAGATAATATTTTCCGAAGCATGGGAAACGGATATTTGATGTTACTGTGCAGCAGTCCAATAGAATTTCTCTTGTTTTTGAGGTCTGCTGCCGAAGAAAGAGGAACCGAAACAAAAAATAGAAAAGTAGAGGACAAAAATAATAAAGAAGGTAAAGATGATAAAGCAATACGGGACATAATAACAGCCGTCGCAGGTGCAATTCTCTGTAATGTTTTATTTTGTTTCCTTTCCGTGCGAACACTTGGCCCAACTCTCACAAGCCAGTCAGAATGGCCAGTCATCAAAATGATGCAGCTAATCCGAATGCCGGGCGGGTTCTTAGAACGATTTGATATCCTGCCGATTATATTTTGGATACTGTGCATGATGGCGGTTTTAAGCGGTTATCTCTATTATGGATGGAGTATTTTTCAAACACGCTCTAGAGGATGTTTGAAAAATTTTTTAGGAATTACTTTTGTCTGCTTAGTGCTCTTGACTTGCGTTGTGGAAAAACACACTCTTTTGTGGACGTTTTATCTCAAATATAAGGCATTTGTGGATTTCCCGCTGTCCTTAATATTGCCACTTGTAGTTTGGCTTTTTAAAAGACAGAAAGATTTCAATTATCAAGAAAAAACAGAAAAAGATAAAGAAGAAAGAAAAAATATCGCAAAATATAAGAACAATAAGCAGGTAAAGTATTTTGCAGGAATAACTCTTTTAATCTTTCTCCCAATTCTTTTTTCCTTAACTGGCTGCCAGCGCCTTACCGATGTAGAAGAAAAAAACTATATCTTATCCATGTACGTCGATTATTCCTCTGATGAAGAAAATGCTTATCAGTTTTGGATAGCTCGGGCAAATTTAAGCGAAATGGAGGGGCAAAGCGACGAAATTCCCTGCCAGATCACAAAAATAGAAGCCCGGAATCTACAGCAATTAGAAGAAAAATACTTGGAAATAGTCCCCGGAAAAACCGAGTGGAATCATATTTATACAATTTTCTTAGGCTCGGGAATAGCAGCAAATAAAACAGCATGCACTCATCTGCTAAAAGAATGGGATAATGAGTGGCAGAAATCTCCGAATGTTCTTCTGGCACTATGCCCCGAAAACCCGAAAGAACTATACAAAATAAAAAATATTCCTGCCGGAGCAGCAGGACAGGAAATAAACCTTCTCGCAGAACAAAACAAAGAAAAATATTCCGGACAAATCTGCGAAACGCCAATAGACTACCTTCGTGCCAAACAGCAGCAAGAGGATAAAATTACACTGTACCGGGTTACTATAGAAAACGGGAATTTAAAAATAATGACAGACGAACTCTGAAAGATACCGCATTCCTATTTGTGGCCTCGGAGCAAGGTTTGGATGTGAGCGTATAAGTGAACATTCAAACCGCCGTGACTAAAGTCGCAAATATAGGGGATAGGTTCTCTTCGGTGGCGTCTGTTTATTCTTCGAATTAAATGGTAATACTCCACCTATGAAGACTTTTAATAAAATAACAATATCATTCACACTTTTAATATGTTTACTATTTAGTTACAGCCTGCTATATCAGGTATATTTAGAACAAACTGGTCCAATATACGATAACACTCTGCGATTTCATGTGAGAGCAGATTCTGATAAAAAGGAAGCCCAGAAAAGAAAGCTTATTGTCAGAGATGCGGTACTGCGTTATGTAAAGGAGGATGTATACAGAGCAGATTCTGCACAGGAATTGAAACAGAATCTTGCAGAAAAAACAGAAGAAATCGCACAGGTAGCAGCGAACGCTTCAGACGGGAAGCCTGTCCGTGTCTACTTTACCAAAGAAAGATTTCCAATACGCCATTACGGAACTGCCATTTTCCCCGCGGGAGAATATCAGGCACTCCGGGTAGATATTGGCAAAGCTGCCGGACATAACTGGTGGTGTGCATTCTATCCCAACCTCTGCTACACCCCGGAAAAAAACTTTACCCTCTCCGAAAGCGGAAAAAAACAGTGGAAAAAGATCACAGAATTAACTCAGGGAAAATGGCTGAAAAAAACAAAACATTATTTCACCAAATTAAAGAAGTTTCTGCCCTATTGGGCGAAAAGGAGCGTTTAGCACAACAGAATAAAACCAATACATTCTTCGGATGCTTTCTTCGTTACCAATAGCTTTAGCAAGCCGGCAAAAACATCTGTTTATTTCTTGGAACTTTCCACCAAATGCGGTATAATCTTAAGTAACATTATCATAGGACGGTAACGTGAGAATGAAGAATAAAAAACAGATCATTTCTCGTTTATTATGGATGGGAAACATTTTTTTACTTATATTTTGCCTGGCAGGATGTGGGACTTCTGGGACTGGAACATCAGAGTCAGGAACAGAGCAACAGGAGAGTTCCAGCTCTGTTCCGAATTACTATCATAAAGGAAAGATTTTTCTTCCACAGGCAGATGGAAAAGTGACAGAAGAACATGAGGGCGTGAAGCTTGATTTATCGCATACAGATCAGGGATATTTTATGGCAGCGTATACGGGGAGTGCAGACAAGCTGTTGATTCAGGTAGAGGGCGGCGATAACATTCCGTATCGATATTATTTTGACCCAGATGGGAAATACAACGCTTTACCGCTGACTGCCGGAGATGGAAGTTATGCAGTAACAGCATATGAGAATGTGGGAGATAACCGATATGCTGTTGTTTTTACCAAGATAGTAGATGTGACACTGGAGAATGAAGTTCTTCCGTTTTTATATTCTAATCAGTATGTGAATTTTGATGAGAATACAAAGACTGTTGCGCTGGCGAAGAAGCTTACAAAAGGTAAGACGGAGATTGAGGCAGTGCAGGAAGTGTATGAGTATGTTATAAAGAATATTGTTTATGACGATGAAAAGGCAGCAACGGTAAAAAGTGGTTATCTGCCGAATGTGGATGACACACTGAAGACCAAAAAAGGAATCTGTTTTGACTATGCGGCGCTGATGACAGCAATGCTACGCTCTTCGGGAATTCCGACGCGCCTTGATATTGGCTATGCAACGAACATTTACCATGCATGGATCAGTACTTATTTAGATGAGCAGGGCTGGGTAGATAACGTCATTAAATTTGACGGAAAGAACTGGACGATGATGGATCCGACTTTTGCAGCAGGAGGCGGCGAAGGAATTCAGGATTTTATCACCGATTCCTCAAATTATAATATAGAATATATACATTAAAACAGATTACTAAAAAGTATTATTGTCTAATTCAAGAATGCCCCGGCATTCTTGAATTACTTAAGCGATTATTTGAGTCTAAAAGAGCTGGTTTCTATAAGGTGGATAATTTAAATGAGAATTTGCAAATATTTTTGATTTGTAAATGATTACAAGATAAATATAAAATAAATACATATGAAAGGACGCAAAATGTTATCAAATAGCGAAGTAGCTGTATTTTGTGAGCAGAGCGGGATGATTTTGGAGTCGGGATTATCAATGCTTGAAGGCATTTCCATTATGGAAGAGGATGTGGAGCCGCACAATACAGAATATAAAAAAATGTATGAGGATATGAGAATGTGTCTTGAAGAAACAGGTATCTTTCATGAGGCACTTACAAAAACTGGACTTTTTCCAAGTTATGTGATTCAAATGACGAAAATAGGAGAGGAAACAGGTAATCTGGATGTTGTGATGAAAGGGCTTGCCGCATATTATGAGCGGGAAGAGAATACGATGCAGGATATTAAGAGTGCGATTTCTTATCCTTTAATGATTCTATGTATGCTTCTTGCAATTATGCTCGTGATGGTTGTAAAGGTTGTACCGGTATTTAATCAGGTGTATGAGCAGCTTGGAACGCAGATTACTGGGCCAGGTGCCGTTCTTTTAAAGGCAGGAGAAGCTTTGAAACAGTACTGGATTATTCCGACAGTACTTCTTTGCGTATTTGCAGTCGGGGTATGGTGGCTCTTAAAAACAACAAAAGGCAATGTGGCATTACGCAGACTGACAGGAAAGGTTTTTTCTACAAAGTCTATTGTAAAAAGACTGAATAGTGCCAGAGTATCGTCTGCTTTTTCTATGGCATTACAGAGCGGTATGGATTATGGACGTTCCTTTGACATGGCAGCAACCTTGCTTGAAAATGATGAGGAAACGAAGCAAAAGTTAATGAACTGCAAAGAAAAAATGTTTGAAGGAGAGTCTTTTTCTAAAGTAATCAGGGAAACAGAAATTTATTCCCCGCTTCAGTCAAGGATGATCATGATTGCAGAAAGAACGGGAGAGGCAGATCAGGCACTTTCTAAAATTGCAGTACAGATTGATGGTGAAGTAACTGCAGATATTCAGAATTTTGTATCAGTTATTGAACCAACACTTGTCATTGTGCTTTCTGTGCTTGTCGGAGGAATGTTACTATCCGTAATGATGCCTCTTATGGGGATACTTTCTGTGATTGGATAGCAGGTGATGAATTACGATGGAACAGAATGTAGAAAAAAAGAAAAAAGATTATAAAAAAGGATATATTTTGCCGGTATGCATTTTCATTTTGATGATGGTAATGTTATTTTATGGAGTGAATTCTGTGACGAATGCTACAGCACAAAAAGAGCAGGAAAGCCTGAAAAATGCAGTAGTTCAGTCAGCAGTACATTGTTATTCTGTAGAGGGAGCCTATCCAGATTCACTTGATTATCTGAAAAAGCATTATGGAATCACATGGGATGAAAGCAAGTATAAAGTGACCTATGAGATTATTGCTAAAAACATCAGACCGGAGGTCAAAGTGATACCTTTACAGGAAAGTAAAAAATGAAGAAGAAAAATTATGAGGGCAAAAACTTATTGAATCAAAGATAATTATGAAATTAAGAATTTATTAAATCGAAGATAAAAAGTAGGAGAATTGAAATTTAGAAGGGAAAAAGTCAATAAGTTAAAATCATGAGAGTAAAAGTATAAAAATAACTATAATAAAAAGAAAAGGGAAGCACTATGAACAATAAACAAAAACAAATACATACAATTGATACGGTTTTTCCTTTGATTTTTATTCTTCTTTTTGGATTTTGTGCACTGGCATTGGTTCTTTCCGGTGCCCATGTATACCAGGATACAACGGATGGATTAAAGCAGAATTATACTATTCGGACAGCGGCAACGTATTTGCAGGAAAAGGTGCGGGAGTACAGCAGTGAATCTCAGGTAGAAGTTCTTTCACAAGACGGGCAGACAGTAATTGCACTTTATGAAGAGGGCGATAGCGACTATGTGACATACATTTATTTGTATAAAGGCAAGCTGCGGGAACTTTTTACAAAAAAAGGGCGTGATGTTGTCTGGAGCAGCGGGCAGGAACTTGTTTCAGCAGATACATTTTCTGTTACGAAGCAAAAGGAGGATTTGTTGCAGATAGAACTTAGCGGAGACGGACAAGAAGAATTATTGTATATAAGAATATACGGGGAAGATAGCAAATGAAACGAGTAAGACATTCCAGATCGGGATTATTTTTAATTGAATTAATGATCTGTATTTTATTTTTTTCCATTACAGCGGGAATTTGTATACAGTTTTTTGTAAAGTCCCACAATATGAGTCAGGATGCAAAAAATCTGTATCAGGCTCAGCAGGAAGCGGCATCTATGGCAGAAATTTTAGAAAAGGATATAGATTCTCTGGATAATATTTCTGTTTATTATGATAAAGACTGGAATCAGTGTGATAAAGAAGAAAAGATGTACTGGCTGGAAGTAACGCAGGCACAGAATCAGGCGCAGGAAGACGATTTAAAAAAGGTAAAAATTGCGGTGTATTCTGGAGAGAATTCTAAAGGAGAAAGTTCGAAAAAAGAAGAAATCTATCATTTGAACCTGAGTATTTATATACCCTAAAAGAACGAGATATCATGGACAAGTACATTCCAGAGTCAACTACCCACGACCTAAAGGTCATGGGCTTGTAACTGCCCAGTCGTACTAACGGCTTACACCTCCGACCTTTAATCTCCGATAGATATTGCTAGCATATTGGGTAACAGTTAACAAGGCTCCTCCCACCACCTAAAGGTAGTGGGTTTCCGCCTATGGCAAACGAAAGGATTTTATTTATGAAGAAAAGAGAAATCCCTGTAATGAATGTCGGTATCTCACTTATCATTTTAATTTTTATGAATATTTGCCTTGCTGCATTTGCTGTTCTGTCTCTGGAAAATGCAGTTTCAGACTATTCTCTTAGTAAAAAGACAGCAAAGCATACCACACAATATTACGAGGCAGTGAATAATGTGCAGGAGCAGCTGGCGAAGGAGAATCAGGAACTTCGGGAAAAAGCAGAAACAAAAACTACAGAGGCTAAGAGTAGTCAAAAAAAAGCAGAAACAAAAACTGCGGAGACTAAGAGTACCGAGAAAAAAATAAAAGCGGAAACTGTAAAGAATATGCAGTTGCAGAAGGATATTAAAAAAGTTGCGAAAAGCCAGATAAAGTTGACAGAAAGCGTTTCAAAGAGCCAGCAGCTCGTTGTTACATTACAGCTAGATGAAACAGGAGGTTATCCACAGTATTACATACAAAAATGGAAACTTTGCTCATCAGATGACTGGCAGGCCGATGATTCTCTGGATGTATATCAGAGTGGCGAATAACATTATAACATTGGAGGGGAGACGAAATGGGAATACAGGAATATTTACAGGAAGCAACGGGAAAGGGTGCATCCGATTTATTTATCGTAGCCGGATTACCTTTAACTTATAAAATTAATCGAAAGATGATAAGGGTGGGGGATCGGCTGATGCCAGAGGATACCCGTAAGTTAATAGAAGATATTTATGTGATTGCGCAGGAAAGAAAGATAGAAACATTAGAGAAAAATGGAGATGATGACTTTTCCTTCTCTATTCCAAACTTAGGAAGATTCCGTGTTTCTACTTACCGTCAGAGAGGCTCTCTGGCAGCAGTAATCCGTCTGATTGCATTCCAGCTTCCAAATCCAGAAGAGCTTAGTATCCCATCTCAGATTATGCAGCTTGCAGAATACAGAAAGGGTCTTATTCTTGTAACGGGTTCCGCAGGAAGTGGAAAGTCTACAACACTTGCCTGTCTGATTGACCAGATTAACAGCACGAGGGAAGAACATATCATTACATTGGAAGACCCTCTGGAATTTTTGCATCGTCATAAAAAGAGTATTGTAAGCCAGCGTGAGGTGAGTTCTGATACAGAAAGCTATAAAGTAGCGCTCAGGGCTTCTCTTCGTCAGAGTCCCGATGTTATCCTCCTTGGAGAGATGCGTGACTATGAGACTATTAATATTGCGATGACAGCCGCAGAAACGGGACATCTTGTTTTTTCTACACTTCATACACTGGGGGCAGCTAACGCGGTAGACCGAATTATTGATGTATTTCCGGCTAATCAGCAAAGACAGATTATCGTACAGCTTGCCTCCGTACTGAATGCGGTTGTTTCCCAGCAGCTTTTACCGGATAAAGAAGGGAAACTCATTCCGGCATTTGAACTTATGACAGTCAACCGTGCGATTAAAAATATGATTCGAGATAATAAAGTGCATCAGATAGATGGACTCATCGGTTCTTCTGGGCAGGAGAAAATGTTCTCAATGGATTCGTATATTACAAAGTTATATAAAGAAGGGAAAATAACGAGGGAGACGGCAATGGATTATGCAATGGCTCCGGAATTAATGGCACAAAAGCTTCCAGGGCATGTCTGAAAAATGTTTTTTAAACATTTTCTGGGTGAAAGGAATCTCAGTTATATGTATTTATAGAAGAACAAAACAGTAAAGCATAAATTCACGATCAAATAGTGTTTACTAAACACGTGAATGTAAACACGCTCTAGCTAAAGAAGACTTCGACCTCTAAGGTGGGAGATGAATTGTTTTTGGCAAAAAATATTGACGTGACGAATCCTCTGTGTTATTATAAAAATAATAAATTAATATGTTCTAGAGGGCAAACCTTGTGAAAGCAGGGGACGCAAAGCCAGGGGTCTAAGGGCATAGCCTATGACAGCCGGTTGCCGTGTTTTAATGCGTATGGATAATATTATCGAATATTATGAGCGGCCGTGTGTATCTGCTAGAGATATAGGCGGTTTTTTTGTAGAATTAAGAGGACATAGTCCTCATCCCCGCATATTCTCATAATAAACTCGTAACATTTGATAATGCCATAAGCGAGGCACTTATCAGAAAAGGAGGAGTTTTTATGAAGAAAACAAGTAACAAGTCGTTTTTAGCTTCTGCAGCTTATTTAGTAGTAGCTCTTGTTTTATGTGCGGGGGTTATTTTTTATACAGGTAATGGCGGTACAGGATTAACAGTTGCAGATATCACAGATACTATGCCGGAGACAGGTACAGATGAGATCGTAGCTGGTGAAGAAGAAGTACCATTAGCCAGCGCACCAAAGGTTTCTGTTAAGAAGTCAACTAAGACAACGACAAAGAAGAAGATTTTAAAGAAAGCAGCGAAAAAGACTAAAACAACGACAAAGAAGAAGACTTCTAAGAAGAAGAGTACAAAGAAGACAGCTACCGTACAGACTGTAACAGAGACAACTGTTCAGACTACAGAGAAGACATCTACTAAGAAGAAATCCAAAGTACAGACAATTCGGACTACAGTAGTTACAACTGTTAAGACAACAACCCAGACATTTGGAACAACTACAACAACTACAACGAATAATGCTGCTTCTGTAGGAGCTTCTACAGCAGTTTCCAGTTCAGGATTTGCAATTTCCAAGTTCAGTGATATTAAAGGCCATGTAGATTCTAAAGTTTATGATGCCTTTGTAAACCTTGGATTTGAACTTAAGATTAATTCCAAATTAGCAACAACTGGTGTGTTTAGTACAAAGAATCATAATATCCAGTTAAAGAGAGGTCAGTCCTCATACTTACTCCATGAGTTAGGCCATTTCGTATCTGCATTAAAGGGACGCAATGGTAAGAAGATTGATCAGTCCTCAGAATTTACAAGAATTTATAATGAAGAGAAGTCCGCTTATGTAGGCAACAATAAAGCATATGTAACACAGGATGCAGCAGAATACTTTGCAGAATCATTCCGTGATTACACAGAGAATCCATCTGCATTAAAGAGCCAGCGTCCTGAGACATACGGCTATATCAGCAAGATGGTAAGCTCCCTTTCCAGCAGTGATGTGAACGCTTTCCGTAATGCATATGGATGGTATTGGAGTATCAACAAATAATATGAGTTAATTATTCTAATTTTAGATTAATTGAATAATTAAAAGGGTCAGGTAATGTAGTACCTGGCCCTTTAGTAATTTTTTAGAATAAACAGACGGTCCCAGAGAAGGACAATATATAAAAATGATTCGTTTCACCGCACTCTTAACACTTGCTTACCGCACTCGTGTTAAGAGCTTGCTCAAAGGCACATTTTTATATATTGTCCTTCTCTGGGACCTGCTCTTGTATGGAGAAAAAATTATTAAAGGGCTGGGAAAAAATAGAGGGATGAGAGAGAGGCATGTTATTTGTTGATTTTTTGCTTTCAGGATGCTTTTAAGGAGGAGTATGTATAAAAATTCATATAAAATATAAAATCTAATGAAAAAACCTTGACATTTTGTATAATGTGGCATATAGTTGTATATACAAGAACGACACGGAATATTTAAGGTGTTGGAGGGGGAGAAAGATGAGAAGGGAGACTATACGCTGTTTGAAAGAAACAGCAGCGAAATGCAGGCTGAATGTAGTTCGAATGTTGAGAGCCAGTGGTCATGGTCATATTGGAGGAACGTATTCTTCTATAGATATGGTTACCGCATTATATTTTTACAAGATGAATGTAAATCCAGAGAAGCCTGATTGGGAGGACAGGGACAGGTTCCTTTTATCAGCAGGACATAAGAGTATGGTACAGTACGCAGTCTTAGCTGAAAAAGGATATTTTCCAAAAGAAATTCTGGATACATACGGACATTTACATTCTAAGCTGGCAGGACATCCGAATATGCATAAGCTTCCAGGAGTAGAGGCAAGTACTGGTGCGTTGGGGCATGGCCTTTCTATTGCGACAGGAATGGCAATGGGATTACGGCTGGATAAGAAGCCATCTAAGGTATACACCATTTTAGGAGATGGCGAATTAGCGGAAGGTTCTAACTGGGAAGCAGCAGCGGCAGCAGCGCATTATAAACTGGATAATCTTACAGCAATTGTAGATTTTAACGGATTACAGATTAGTGGTAAGGTTACCGATGTAATGGATTTTACTCCAATTGGAGATAAGTTTAGAGAATTTGGCTGGGCGGTAAGAGAAATTGATGGAAACAATATGGATGAAATCGTGGAAGCATTTGATGCATTACCATTTGAAGAAGGAAAACCATCTATGATTGTTGCTCATACCGTAAAGGCAAAGGGACTGAAAGAAGGAGAAGGCAAGGCGTCCTATCATTACTGGAATCCAAGTAAGGAAGATTGTGATGCATTAGAAAAAGATTTGATGGAACAGCTTAGGGGGTATGAAGATGAAATTTGATAATTACATGGACCCGAGAAAAACATTTGGAAAAGCTGTGACACAGGAGGCGGAAAAGAATGAGGATATTGTTGTTCTTTCTGCCGACAGTGGTAAAAGTTCTGGATTTGGAGAATTCATTGAGAAATATCCAGACAGATATTTTGAATGTGGAATCATGGAACAGGGAGTCATCGGAATTTCCTCTGGACTGGCCACTACAGGAAAAGTACCTGTTTTTTGTGCAATCGCACCGTTTGTAACGGCAAGACCATTTGAAATGTTTCGAAATGATCTTGGATACATGAACCAGAATGTAAAGGTAGTAGGCCGAAACTGTGGAATCACTTATTCCGATCTTGGTGCGACACATCATTCGTTAGAAGATTTTGCAATTGTTCGAATGATTCCGGGAGTTACTATTTTAGCACCGCAGGATCCATATGAGATTGAAGAAGCAGTAAAAGCAATGCTTTCCATGAATGGCCCGGTTTATATGCGAATCGGAAACCCAAAGATTCCGGTACTTTTTGAAAGAGAACCATTTGTCATTGGAAAAGGACGTAAGATTACAGAAGGCGAGGCACTTACGTTAATCACAACAGGTTCAATGACAATGGCAGCAATGGAGGCAGTAGAGCGATTAGAAGAGGAAGGCATCCAGGTGGAACATATAGGAATGTCGACTGTGTGGCCGATTGATGCAGAGCTTATTTGTGATTCTGTAAAGAAAACAGGCAGAGTCATGACGATAGAGGAACATTATATCAAAGGTGGATTGGGAACAATTGTCATGGAAACATTGAATGATAATGGTATAAACGTTCCGATAAAAATGCATGGAATTCCGCACTGCTATGCTAGCAATGGCCCTTATGATGAGCTGATGGCTTATTATAAGTTAGATGCAGATGGAGTTTATGGGGGTATAAAAGAATTTTTAAAAAATGAGGAGGGTAACAAATGATTGATTTTTCAAAGATTAAATCCAAAAAAGAAGTAGGAAAGTGTTTTGACTATGCTATTTTACCGAAACAGACAACAGAGCAGACTATCCGTGACTGCTGTAAAGAAGCAATTAAGTATAATTGTAAGGCATTTTGTTTTTCATCTTCTTATTGGACTCCAATTGTAGCAGAAGAATTAAAGGGAACGGATATCCTGGTTGGAGCAGCGATCGGATTCCCATTTGGACAGCAGACAAGTGCAGTAAAAGCATTTGAGACAGAAGAAGCCGTTCGTATGGGTGCAACAGTGCTTGATAACTGTATGAATGTTGGAGCATTAAAAGATAAAAGATACGATGAGATTAAACAGGAATTTAAAGAGTATGTAGAAGCTGCACAGGGCGTAATGACGAAGATGATTATTGAAGTATGCTACCTGACAGATGACGAGATTAAGGCAGCATGTGAGCTTTGTATTGAGGCTGGAATTGACTGGGTTAAATCTTCCACAGGACAGTATGCAGGACCAACTCTCGAGCAGGTAATCTTAATGGCTGACTGCTGTAAGGGAACAAATACAAGAGTAAAAGTATCTGGTGTAAAAGATCCAAGACCACAGAACGCATATGTATTCTTAAGAGCAGGAGCAGACCTTATCGGAACAAGACAGGCTCCACAGATTATTGATTCCTTTGATACAATGAGAAAGATTGGAATTATTCCTCCATATGAAGGAGAATAAATAACAGCAAAGTATAGATGATTTGAAGATATGAAAACGGGAGGGCAAAGTTATGGTTGATTTATCTAAAATGACAAAATGGGATATGGGTAAATTATTTGATTTCTCTGTATTACCAAAACAGTCAACAGAAGCAGACATCAGAAGAGGGTGTCAGATTGCAAAAGAATATAACTGTAAAGCATTTTGTTTTTCATCTTCTGAATGGACTCCAATTGTAGCAGAAGAGTTAAAGGGAACAGATATCATGGTCGGAGCAGCGATCGGATTCCCATTTGGCCAGCAGTCAAGTGCAGTTAAGGCTTTTGAGACAGCTGAAGCGGTACGTTTAGGAGCAACAGTACTTGATAACTGTATGAACGTTGGAGATTTAAAAGATAAAAAATACGATAAGATTCTTGCAGAATTTAAAGAGTATGTGGATGCCGCACAGGGCGTAATGACAAAAATGATTATTGAGACCTGTTTCCTTACAAAAGAGGAAATCGTGACGGCAACAAAGTTAGTCTGTGAAGCAGGAATTGACTGGGTTAAAACATCTACAGGCCAGTATGGCGGGCCATCTGTTCAGGATGTTATGCTCATGGTAGATGCAGTAAAGGGAACAAAGACAAAGGTAAAGGTTGCGGGAGTGAAGGACCCAAGACCACAGAATGCGTTCTGTTTCATTCAGGCGGGGGCTGAATTGATTGGAACAAGAGCCGCAGTAGAAATCCTTGATGCAGTAGATGATTTAAGAAAAATCGGCTTAATACCAGCGTATACAGGAGATAAATAAGAATAAGCCGATAATTTAATATAAGGCGGCAGGCCGATATATTAAGAAAAAATACGGTTTATACATAAGGACAATATAAGGTGCTTGAACCGAGATAAGGTATAAGGGAAATACCAGTAGAGATACAAACGATATATCTTTGGAGGAGGTATTCGTTCATTTACGGAGACGTTAATTGAATAGGGAGGAGTTACATATGGCACAGTATTTAGTAGGATTAGACGGGGGAACTACAGGTTGTAAAACATGTATCTTTGATCTTGATGGAAAGTTAGTAGGAAGCGATTATCGTGAATATCCTTCTTATTATCCAGAACCAGGATGGGTAGAGCAGACTACGGAAGACTTACTTCCTAACTTTTATGACAGTATCAAGACAGCAATTAATAAATCTGGAATTAATCCGGAAGATATTATTGGATTTGGATTCTCAAGCCAGGGTTCCGTAATCGGAATGTTAGATGAGAACGGCGAATTATTAAGACCTTGGGTTGGATGGCAGGATCTTCGAGGTGAGGGCGAAGGTATTGAATACCTGACAAGCCGTATTCCAAGAAGCGAGATCTACAAACAGACAGGTGACCCGGTAGGAACTACTTTTTCCAATGCAAAACTGGCATGGCTGAAATTACATGAGCCGGAAAACTGGGAAAAGACAGCATTATTCTCCACAATGCAGGACTATTTCTTAAAACAGTTCGGAGCAGATGATTACTATACCGATTATTCTTCTGCAAGCCGTGAGGGAATGATGGATATTGATAACGAGTGCTGGTCAAAAGAAATGCATGATATTTTGGGAATCGACCTTTCAAAACGTGCAAAGATCGTGAAAGAACCAGGAAAAGTTGTAGGTCATATCGGAAAAGAAGTTTCGGAAAAGTCAGGACTTCCAGTAGGCACACCAATCTGTATGGGCGCACATGACCAGAACTGCTGTACATTCGGTGCGGGCGCAGTTGATGACGGAACTGCTGTTTTGGTAATGGGAACATTTGGCTCCTGTTTCGTAGTATCTGATAAATCCATTCGTGATCCAAAAGAAAGACTTGTAGTAAAAGGAAATCATGGATGCGGAAACTTCACCATTGAAGCATTTTCCAATACCGCTGCTTCCTCATACCGCTGGTATAGAGATACGTTCTGCGACTATGAAAAACTCATGGCAAAAGAACAGGGAGAAGACCCATATGATTTAATTAATAAACAGATCGCAACTTCACCGATTGGAGCAAATGGTATTACCTTCCTTTCATTTCTTCAGGGTGCTGGAGGAGCAAGAATCAATGGAAAAGCAAGAGGAACTTTTGTAGGAATGACACTTGGAACAAGAAAAGCAGACATGGCCCGCGCCGTTATGGAAGGAATCTGTTATGAAATGTATGATATTATTCGTGCAGAGGAAAATTCTGGAATTAAGATTGACAAGATTCGCCTGGCCGGTGGTGCTGCAAAATCCCCATTATGGTGTCAGATGATGGCAGACATTTTCAAACATCCAATCCAGATTCTTGAAAATGGAGAGGCAGGATGTCTTGGAGCAGCTCTTTACGCAGGTGTTGGAGTAGGCGCTTATAAAGACTGTCATGAGGCAGCAAAAGTAGCCAGAACTACAAAAGAATACACCCCTAATCCAGATAACTACGCAGCCTATGATGCGGCTTATAAGAGATTTTGTGATGTATATGATGCTTTAGATAAGAAGATTTTCTAAAAAATAATAGCATTTAAATAATCGTATTTAGTATATCTGATTTTTAAAAAGAATGAAAAGCCGCGCCTGGGTATCATGTGCCTGGGCGCGGCTTTTTGATATATTTATTCATTTATTTATAAATTATATTACAGATAACTATGAAAAAATGTCAGATATATTAGTATAACTTGACTATTATTAGATATTATTTTATAGTTTATTATAAGATTGTACAGGTAAGGAGAAAAATATGTTAGAGAAAAATAGTCCAAAACCATTGTACCAACAGTTAAAAGATATTCTCGTTGATGCAATAGATTCTGAAAAGTGGAAAGCGAATGAAAAGATTCCATCAGAGAATGAATTGAGTTCTATTTATGGACTGAGCAGAATGACGGTCCGTTCTGTACTTACCGATCTGGTAAAAGAAGGCCTTCTTTACAGAGTGCAGGGAAAGGGAACGTTTGTTGCAGAGAAGATTGTGACAGTCAGTCCATCCTATATCGGTATCCGTGAGCAGTTAGAGAAGATGGGATATGAGGTTGAGACAAGGATTGTTGAATGTCAGGAAGAGCGTTCAAGTGAGACAGTAGCTAAAAAGCTCAATCTTTTACCGGGAGAGTCTGTATTTAAGATTAAGAGAGTTCGTTATATTAAGGGAGATCCGATCAGTCTTCATATATCTTATATTAATGCAAGATACAAAGAAAAGCTAACAGTAGAGATGTTAGAGAAAGAACAGCTTTGTGTGCTTTTGAGCGAGAACTATGGGATTCACAAAAAGAAAGTATCCGAAACATTAGAATCTGTGGTTGCTTCTAACGAAGAAGCAGAACTTTTAGCGGTAGAAAAAGGTCACCCATTATTATTGTTAAGGGATGTTCTTTATGATGAGATTAGCCGCCCATATGAATATACGAAAGTCGTATTTCGTGGAGACCGAATTAAAATCCGTTTACAGTATGAGGAATAAAGACGATAGAATAGATGTATTAATGATTAGAAAGAATAGCGTCAGAGCGTGTTTGAAAAATCATTCCTACAACCTTCACGCCTCAATTTGCAGAAAGTATTCTTTAAATATGCTGTAGTGTGAATTTATATATTGACTTGTATATACAAGTATGATATTATGAGACTATCAAAAGAGAATATAAGTTAAATATTGTTATGGGAATATGTACTCGTGGAGTCTTTCCCACACTTGATTTTACGGCTGATTTTCCGCCAGCTGCACCCGGATCTCATCAACGTGCGCACTCGCATACACCTCAAAAATCTGGGCACAACTGACAAAAATCTTCTTACAAAATCAAGCACAAAAAGATTCCGAGAGTGCATGACAAAATAAGGAGGAAACATCATGAAAAATAACAGATTTATGAATGTGCTGTTAAAGGCAAAAGAAGAGAATATCGCAGTAGGAGCAGTAAATATTTTTAATTATCTGACAGCAGAGGCAGCAGTAAAAGCAGCAGAGGAAATCGGTGTTAACCTGATTATCCAGACATCTGCAGGGACAGTAGAACATTTTGGAGCACAGAAGCTTTATGATATTGTGGACGCTGCGAGAAAAGGTGCGAAAATAGAAGTTGCATTACATCTTGATCACTGCCGTAATAAAGAACTTGGAAAGCTTTGTGCAGATACTGGATGGGACAGCATTATGATGGACTTTTCTCATCTGCCATTTGAAGAAAATATCGCAAATACAAGAGAGATGGCAGAATATGCACATAGCAGGAATGTTGCGATTGAGGGAGAAATCGGAGTTATTTCCGGTGTGGAAGAAGACATTGTAAGTGATGAAGCCGTTGGTGCTGACTTTGAAGAGACGATGGAATTTGTAGAGCGCTCCCAGATTGATGCGGTAGCACCGGCAATCGGTACAGCGCATGGTATTTATCACGGTGTTCCTAAAATTAATTTTGAACTCGTTGAGAAACTTGGAAAAGAAAAAACTCCAGTCGTAATTCACGGCGGTTCTGGATTATCCGCAGAAACATTTACCCGTCTTATCGAACTTGGCGGAAGAAAGGTAAACATTTCTACATTAGTAAAGAATGCGTACCTTGATAAGACAAAAGAACTCGTTCTTTCCGGTGAAAAGTTTGCGCCGATTCCATTTGATACCGAAGTGGAAAATGCGGTAAAAGAAGAAGTGAAGAAGCATCTGGAAGTATTTTCGGGAAAGAGAACAAGTTTCTAGTTTAAAATACACGTTTTCAGGGAGGGAAAAGTATGCTGGCAAATTATGAATGCGATTTACATGGACATACCAATCGTTCTGATGGAAATGACAGTCCTGTAGAGTATATTCGACATGCGGTACATCGCGGTGTGAAGATTTTGGCAATAACAGACCATGATATTGTTCCGCCAGAGATGATAGAATTAGGCGGGGGCAAAAGACAGGAGATTACGGCCTACGCAAAAGGTATTGGAGTCGAACTTCTCAGAGGAATTGAGATTTCCTGTGAGACATATATTGATGATGTACATCTTGTCTGTCTTGGCTGTGACTGGAATGCCCCATATTTTAAAGAATTAGATGAATTTACGATTAACAGTAAGGTCAACAGTTACCGTAAGCTGATTGATCTTCTGAACGAGCAGGGAATGGAAATGACCTGGGAGGAAGTTCTTCAGAATAACGGTTACCCAGTCCAGGAGCAGTTTGTTCAAAAGAAAATGATTTTTGAACTTATGGCGAGAAAAGGCTATATGGAAAGCTGGAAAGAAGCAAAGTTATATGTGAAAAACAGTAAGGAAGTTAGCGTGAAGAGAGAGAAGCCGGATGCGGTTTCTGTTATCAAAGAGATTCATAAACTTGGTGGTATCATTATACTGGCGCATCCGTATCTTATTTCTGAGCCGGTATCTTATAAAGGAAAAGAGATGTCCAGACAGGAGTTTATAGAGATTTTAATTGAAGCTGGACTTGATGGAATCGAAGCTTCTTACACATATGATAAGACCAGTTACGGCGGCACGATGACAAAGGACGAGATAAAAAAAGAAGTGATAGAACGTTATGCAGACCGTGGCTTAATTATTTCCGGCGGTTCCGATTATCATGCGGATGGAAAGAAAGGTGTAAAGAATCCCCGGGAAATTGGAGAGTGTGGAATTACCAGAGAGGATTTCATGAAATATGAGAAGTTAGTGAGGATTTTGCCGTAAAAAGGGAAAATTTTTGTAAATGTTACATCTTAATTATTTTAAAATTCTGTGTTCAAAAGCTTTTCAATGTGCTAGAATAAGGCGTGAAATGAATTAAAATGAGCTTTTGAAAGGATGAATTATATTGGCTAATAAAAATATAGTAGTGCTTATGGGAGGAAAATCCTCTGAACATGATGTTTCTCTCGTTTCAGCAAAAACAGTAATCGAAAACATTGATAAAGATCTTTATAACGTAATTATGGTAGGAATCACAAAGGATGGACAGTGGAAGTTAGTTGACAGACTGGATCATCTTGAGGATGGTTCCTGGGTGAATAGTAAGACGAGTGCTTATATCTGCCCGGATACAGGAAGCAGGGAACTTCTTTTAGAAAGAGATGGCAAGGTTGATCGTATTTCTATCGATGTTGTTTTCCCTGTCCTTCACGGAATGAACGGAGAGGACGGAACGGTTCAGGGGCTTTTAGAGTTGGCAGCAATCCCATATGTAGGATGTGGCGTGTTAGCTTCTGCATGTTCTATGGATAAGTTCTACACTAAGATCGTTGTAGATTCCATCGGGGTACGTCAGGCAAAGTTTGTTGGCGTAAGAAGACATGAACTTACACACATGGATGAAGTAGTGGCAAGAGTAGAAGCAGGTGTTCCATATCCTGTATTCGTAAAGCCTTCTAAAGCTGGTTCTTCTCAGGGTGTCAGCAAGGCAGAGAACAGAGAGGAACTGATTGATGCACTGAATCTTGCAGCAAAACACGATTCTAAGATTTTAGTGGAAGAGACAATCGTAGGTCGTGAGATTGAGTGTGGTGTTCTTGGAATGAATGAGCCTAAGGCTTCTGGTGTTGGCGAAGTATTATCTGCTGAAGAATTCTACAGCTACGATGCGAAGTACAACAACGAAGAATCCAGAACGGTTGTAGATCCTGAACTTCCAGAAGGAAAAGCAGAAGAAATCCGCAAAGATGCCGTAGCAATCTTTAAAGCATTAGACTGCTCCGGATTATCAAGAGTAGACTTCTTCCTGACAAAAGATACAAACGAAGTTGTATTTAACGAAATCAATACACTTCCAGGCTTTACAGCTATCAGTATGTATCCAATGCTCTGGGAAGCAAGAGGTTTAAGCAAAAAGGCTCTTGTCCAGAAACTTATCGATCTTGCAATGAACAGATACGACGTGTAAAGTTATGGCAAGAAAGGTCTGGCTTACGATAACAGGTATCCAGAAAGGGTTCGATCAGGAAGAACCCGTCACCCTGGTTACCGAAGGAAGTTATATTCATAAAAATGGTGTGCATTACATTTTTTATTCAGAGCGGACAGAAGAAGGGGCGGTCATTAAAAACCGCCTCACCATTTCTCCGAGTAACGTAGAACTCCGCAAAACTGGAGCGGGCAACTTCAACTCTGTGCTCGTATTTGACACAGAGCATAACAAGAACTGCCTCTATCAGTCCCCGGCAGGCCCGATGGAACTGGTGTCCGACACGAAGAAAATCCGTGTATTACACGGAGATGCACATTTTAAATTACAGCTTAAATATTCTCTTATCATGAATGGAATGTTGGTATCAGATTATGATTTGACGGTGCTGGCGAAGTTTATGGAGTAGGAAGAAGAACTATGGCAATACTATAAATACTGCAAAGCATTTAATATTCCAAGACGTGAATTACTAATCTATGTATCATTATTTGTCTGGCAGTATTTTGTGAAATGACTTATAGAAGAAACTAAAAAAGAGGTAACAATGGCGATAATATTGGAAGAAATCTATGAGGTGGCATTACACCGTTACAATATGAAGCTGGTTGCCGGAGGAAGAGGCTTAAGAAATCTCGTTGACTGGGTACATACCGTCGAGGAGATGGATTATGTCTCTTTTTTAAAAGGCAGAGAGCTGATTGTCACAACTGGAATCAGGGAAAAGGACGAAGAGACACTCGTCCGATTTGTAAAAAGCCTGCATGAAACAGGCGCAAGCGGTTTGGTTATTAATATTGGAAAATACATCACCAGAGTACCGAGGGGCGTTATTGCATACAGTGAAGAAGCAGGATTCCCTGTCTTTACATTACCGTGGGAAGTCCATCTCGTAGACTTTAACAGAGATTTATGTAACTTAATCTACAAAACGATGCAGGAGCAGGACGGATTGGAATCGGCACTCCAGAAAGCAATCTTTTCCCATAAAGAAGAACAACAGTATATGCCTGTCTTGCATGAGAATCATATCCATAAAGACACAGAATTCTTCATGATTCAGTGCTATTTCCCAGCCAATAAAGATATACAGGCAGACGATAAATTCGACAATACCCAGTTCTTCTACCGCTTTATCCGACAGTGCCAGCAAATATTTGCTGAGAAAAAGGTACTCTCCGTCGTTTTTCAGCGAGATTTGTATATCACACTCGTAGCAAAAATGCCCGCAGGCACAGAAAGGGCAAATGTAATCCAACAGATAAAAACATTTTCAGAAAGCTTTGCCCGGCAAAAAGAACTTTACATGGCAGTCGGTGACGAAGAAACTGTGGTAGAAAACCTGTGGGAAAAATACAGAGACTTATCCTATTTATGTCGCTGGGGAAGACAAAAAGGCAAAAATATCTGCCAGGAAGAAGAACTCGGCATAAGCAGGCTCTGGCTCTCAATCGGCAATATCAAAAAACTGGAAAAGTATCGAGAAAAAATGCTTGGCGAATTAGAGCGATTCGATCAGGAAACCGGCAGCGAATACATCCGTATTTTAAAATGCTACCTCGAAACTAACGGAAATATCGGGGAAGTCGCAACCGAATGCTATCTGCATAGAAATACTGTCTCCTATCATCTGAAAAAAATCGCTGAAATCACGGGGAAAACACTCAACTCCACGAAAGATAGAAGCGACTGGTATCTGGCATATCAGATTGATGAATTTTTGGGATTGATTTGAGGGCTGACAGTGGCTGGCCTGAATCAAATCAAAGCTTTCAACTTTCATCCTCAAATCATCCTCCCCGCAGCATCTCATCCCTTCCTGTCTAATTCAAACAAAATCCAGCCAAAGACAGCCCGAGAAGAGAACCTTGCCCCTATATTTGTGGCCTGGGAGCAAGGTTTGAATGGGAGCGCGCAAGCGAGCATTCAAACCGCCGCGACGAAAGTCACAAATATAGGGGCAAGGCTCTCTTCTCGGGCGTCTGTCCTTCTACTTTTGCTCCTGAATTACTCTCCAATTATGAATGCTGCACAACAACCTTGTGTATTGTGACGATGGCAATATCAAAGAATTGTGTTATAGTAATGCCATGAAATAAATAAGTAACAAAAATAAATAGGAAACAAGCAAAGGTGCAATAACAGCAAACGTTGGGATTGCACCTTTTTCTTTTAAAATTAAGGAGAAATTCGATATGTTAAGAGAAGCATTACCAGAAATAGTTACAGGAAGTGTACCAGGAGCAAAGGCAAAGGCTATTTTAGATAGAAGAAATGAGTAAAAAAATACTGGCAAAAAATAAAAGCTGGTGTTAAATATATTTTAGAAACATAATATTTGCAAAGTAAAGAAAGAAGGAAGCATCATGGAATTTAATTATTTTCTGCCGGTAAACATTGTATTTGGTTCTGGAAAAGTTTTAGAGACAGGAGAACTGACCAGACCTTATGGTAAAAAAGCATTGATTGTTACTGGAAAAAGCAGTGCAAAAAAGTCTGGACTTTATGATAAGGTAAACGACAGTTTAAAAGCAGCAGGTTTAGAAACAGCTCTTTTTGACAAAGTAAGCCAGAATCCACTTACAACAACAGCGCAGGAAGGCGCAGATTTTGCAAAGGCAAATGGTTGTGATGTTGTCGTTGCCATCGGTGGTGGAAGTATCATGGACTGTGCAAAAGCGATTGCATTTTTAAGTAAAAATGATGGGGATATCAACGATTACATCTATAATCGCCTGCGTAGCGATGATGCCCTGCCATTAGTGCTCATCCCTACAACCTGCGGTACCGGTTCAGAAGGAAATGGATTTGCTGTTCTCACCAATCCTGATAACGGGGATAAAAAGTCTCTCCGCTGTAATGCCATCGTAGCCAAAGTGTCCATCGTAGACCCGGAATGTATGATGACAATGCCGAAAAAAGTACTCGCATCCGTTACATTTGACGCATTATGCCATAATATTGAAGCATACACATCCAAAATCGCACAGCCACTCACAGATGCACTGAGCTTATACGCTATTGAACTCATTGCGAATAACCTTGTTTCTGTATACAACGGAACTGGAAACAAAAAAGAGTGGGAAAATATCACAATGGCAAGCACAATCGGCGGTATGGTAATCAACACAGCCGGAGTAACCCTCGCACATGGAATGGAACATCCAGCCAGCGGACTGAAAAACATCGTACACGGCCAGGGACTTGCAGCCTTAACACCAGTAGTCATTGATTCATCCTATAAAGGAGACGAAGAAAAATTCGGAAACATCGCGAAAATCTTTGGTGGAAAATCTGCAGCTGACTGCGCGGATAAAATCCGTGAACTCTTAAAAGCCATTGGTTTAGAATGCAAACTGTCCGACCTCGGCATCGCAGAGGAGGATATTCCGTGGATGGCGGAAAACTGCATGAAAGTATCCGCCGCAGGCGTAGCAAACAATCCAGTGGTATTTACGCAGGAAGAAATCGCTGAGATATATAGAAAGGCTTTGTAGTAATTCTGAGGTATCGGTTTTCTGACTTTGGCGGGGTCAGGGGAATTACTACAAAGATTTTATAGGGATTCGAGAGGATTTCTTCCTGTTTGGGGGTAGATTTGTGGGAGAGGACGAAAGACACAGATGAGGAGTCTGCCGCTGCCTGGGGTCGTCTGATAAACAAATGAACAATATAATAGACAAAATGCAATGGAAAAACCAAAAACATTCGAATTTAGGGTCTGAAATCTACAAAAAATCTTTTTAAATTACCTGTTGACAGATTAAGAGAGACGTGATATTGTATAAGCGTACAAAATAATAGACAGTTAAAGCAAAGGTGCTTACAACAATTTGTAAGTGTCTTTGCTTTTTTTGTTTCATGGGGAAGATGTCATTTCCCATATGATAAAAACCGGTTTGTAAAAAGAAAATGAAAGTTTTAGATAATAAGGAGGATTTTATCATGAAATTAAAAGATACAGGACTTACAGTACAGGATATTAAGGACAAAGTAAATAAATATATGATCGAGACTTACGAGCGTTTTGATTTCTTAGCTGAGACAGCAGAGGGAATGTATATTTACGATGAGAATGGTACACCATATCTTGATTTTTATGCAGGTATCGCTGTAAATAACGCTGGTAACAGAAATCCAAAGGTTGTTGCAGCAGTTAAGGATCAGGTAGACGATATTATGCATACATTTAATTATCCTTACACAATTCCACAGGCATTACTTGCTGAAAAGGTTTGTAAGACTCTTGGAATGGATAAAATCTTTTATCAGAACTCCGGTACAGAAGCGAACGAAGCGATGATTAAGATGGCTCGTAAATATGGTATTGAAAAATACGGCCCTAATAAATATCATATCGTAACTGCTAAGATGGGATTCCACGGAAGAACATTTGGTGCCATGTCCGCAACAGGTCAGCCGGGTAATGGATGCCAGGTTGGTTTTGGTCCAATGACTTACGGTTTCTCCTATGCGCCATATAATGATTTAGAAGCATTTAAGAATGCATGTACTGAGAATACAATCGCTATCATGGTTGAGCCGGTACAGGGCGAAGGTGGTGTTCATCCTGCAACACCAGAGTTCTTAAAAGGACTTAGAGAATTCTGTGATGAAAAGGGAATGCTCTTATTGTTAGATGAGGTACAGACTGGATGGTGCAGAACCGGAGCAGTAATGTCTTATATGAATTATGGAGTAAAACCAGATATCGTTTCTATGGCAAAAGGTCTTGGCGGCGGAATGCCAATCGGTGCTATCTGTGCAACAGAAGAAGTATCTAAAGCATTTACCCCAGGTTCTCATGGAACAACTTTTGGTGGACATCCAATCAGTTGTGCAGCAGCTTTGGCAGAAGTAGAAGAACTTCTTGACAAAGACTTAGCAGGAAATGCAAAGAAAGTTGGAGATTATTTCGCAGCAAAATTAGAGAAACTTCCACATGTAAAAGAAGTAAGACATCAGGGACTCCTTGTTGGTGTAGAATTTGATGATGAGATTTCCGGTGTGGAAGTAAAACATGGCTGTCTTGACAGAAAGCTTCTTATCACAGCAATTGGGGCACATGTCATTCGTATGATTCCACCACTGATTGTTACAGAGGAACAGTGTGATGAGGCTTGTGCCATTATTGAAGATGCTGTAAAAGCATTATGTTAAGACGTTATTAGGCAAGGGTGTCACAAGTGAGTTTGTGATGCCCTTTTCTTTTTCTAGTTGAAAGAACAGAAAAAGTAGACAGAGATAGAAACGTCGCAGATATATTTGGCGAATGAATTCTGAATAGTTACAAAGTTTTAAAGATGACATTTTTATAAAGTAAGCATTATAGCCGACATTTATATTAAAAGATTATAGAAGTTAGAGAGGAAAAAAATATGGCACATCTTGTTATTACGATAGGATGCGAATATGGCGCGAAAGGCAACATGATCGGAAGAAAAGTTGCAAAGGATTTGGGAATAAAGTTTTATGATCGTGATACGGTTGATAAGATTATCAAGGAAGTTGGTATTCCTAAAGACATCATGGAAAAGGTAGAAGAAGGTGGAACAATCGCCGGAAAAGGTGCAGAAGGTGATGTTCGAGGTTCTTTCTCCAAATATGCGGATTTAACGCAGCGCGCGATTCACGTCCAGAAAACAATTATCCGTAAACTTGCAGACAGAGAATCCTGTGTAATTATCGGACGTTCTGCTGATTACATTTTAAAAGAGCAGAAACCAATACTGCGAATCTTTATTTATTCACCGGAAGATGTTCGAATTGAAAATGTTATGAAGAGCCATAACTTTTCTGTAGAGGATGCAAAGTTATTTATTACAGAAAAAGATAAACGTTATCATAAGAGACATCTTGCTCTGACAGGAAGTAACCGTGGTGATCGTCATAACAGAGATATGCTGATTGACAGCAGTCTTTTAGGTGTTGACGGAACTGCAGAACTCATTGAAGAAGTAGCAAAGAAAGTATTTCACGAATAGGAGGGACAGGATATGAACAAGAAAGAATCGGAATTTAACAAAGTATTTAGTGCCTGGGATATCCT
>ERZ824473.1395-NODE-1395-length-34754-cov-5.627050_pt1 | contig 34754 bp, 48 predicted proteins | sample MGYA00519874_ERZ824473 | MGnify/ENA primary metagenome ERZ824473 (study PRJEB31778, sample SAMEA3449151) | human gut metagenome | biome: human gut; feature: human-associated habitat; material: faeces | place: United Kingdom | collected 2010/2012 ... | reverse complement strand
CAAGAACAACAACTGAAAGAACTTCATCAGAAAATCCATTAACACAAATAACAGAAAAAGGAACAAATCCAGTGTATAATTATATAACACAACAACAAGCAGCAAGCCAAGCACAAAATATGTATAATAATAATAAATTCACAAGTGATTTAATAAATAGTTATGCATGGGATACGGCCACATTATTTTTACAAAATTGTGGAACAAATAAAGAATATTCAAGACAAAGTAGTTTAAATATAGGTTCAGTATCACAAACGGGAACAACAAATGATATACAATGTAATGTATATGATATGGCAAGTAATGTAAGAGAATGGTCAACAGAAACGTCTAACAATTTAAACAACCCTTGCGTTAGTAGCGGTGGTCTTTACTATCGCAGTGACCTTTACACAAGCAGCCGCGTTCCATACATCACTTCTTACAGTGAAGTTTTCAATGGTTTTCGTCCAATTTTATATATTAATATTTAAGGCTATTTTTGAGTAGAAACTAAAATTAAGTGTATAATTAAAAACATATATGTTTGATTATACACTGTTTTTTCACTCAATAGCATATAATAAAAAAACTCTGGCAGGATATCACCCCGCCAGAGAAACAAGAAATTAATTGTTTGATTCGTCAACTAAGTCCGGCCAGTCTACACAGTAGACAATTCTGTTGTCCGTTGTACGCAAACTATGTGGTCTGCGATTATTTTTATCGATTGCACTGTCATTCACAGTCGACGACGCAAATTTCGGAGTCTTTATCTCATTTGTGCAGGTTACATCACTGTAAAACTGCACCTCTGAACCTTCCCTTAATACCCAAGTTCCGTCTCTTGGAAATACAGAATCGATGTATTCCTGATACTTTGGAATCTTAGACTTTTCAATCGTCTCTTTTTCTTCAGTTACTTTGTCTAACTGTTTCTGAAGACTCTCTGCTTTTTTCTTATACGCCTCAATCTCTTCTTGAGAAGAATTGTTGATAGAATCTTTGATTTCTTCGACGGATTTGCTTATTTCTGTGACCTCTGTTGACATTTCTTTAACGTCTGTGTACGTACTACTTGTTGTTAACTGTATATCCCGATCTACTTCAGGATCATAGTTGCTTCCACATCCGGCTACTCCAATAATTACCATACAAAATATTAAAACTATACAAAATTTTTTCATGCTTTTTTCCTCCTTTTGAATGATATAGTTTTCTTGTTTTTTGTCAGTACTTATGTTAAGTATATCATATTTATGGTAATTTGTCCATATTTTAGTCGTCAAATAATAGTTTGATACCCCATATTCCAGAAATACCTACTAGTGCATAAATAATTCTAGAAATTACAGACATACTTCCAAAAATTGTATCAACTAGATTAAATTTAAAAAATCCAATTAATCCCCAATTTATGGCACCTATTATAATTAGCACTAATGCTATCTTGTCCACAACTTTCATACTAATCCTCCTATATCTCTAATTTTTCCATTAGTATTATATGCTATTTTTTTTGATTTATTCCTTTTATATAATAAAAAACAAGATTTCATATATATTTTTTATATAAAATCTTGTTTTATTTATATTATTTAAGTTTGTTTGTTGTTGTATTTTTCATTATATTTGTTATTGTATTTGTTGTATTTCCTTTTATGTTATTGCTTAAATTGTTTTTTATTTCATTTGATAAATTTGTTTTATTCTCTGTTTTGTTTGTTTTTGCATCATTTGGATTTATATTATTTTTTTTGTTATCTTCTTGCTTATTTCCGTTGTCTTTTTTTGTTTCTTCTTGTTTTCCTTCCTGATTCTCATTTTTGTTTTGTTCTGTATTGTTGTTTGTTTCATTATTTTGAGATGGTGTTGGATTTTGTGCTGGTGCTGATGTATTATTTTTGTTTTTCCATTGGTTATTTGGATTTGAGTCTGTTGGGTCCCATCCTCTGCATACAGTGTTTCCTGAAATTTTTGCTGCACCTGGTTTTCCTAGTGGTCCTGGGTTTGAATCATAGTAAAATTCTACTATTGTTCCTGTTGTTATGTTGTTATAAATCCATGCTGCATCTTGTACTGTTAGTCGTATGCATCCAGCTGATGCTTTTGTTCCTAATTTGTCATATTCTAAGTATTCTAATGATGAAGGATCTCCTTTTGTTGTATATGGTACTGAATGGAATAATATATTTCCTACTATTGCTGTTGTATATTGACCATATACATATGTTCCTGGTGTATGTCCAAATAGTGTGTGCCATCTATGTTTTGTTCCGTTTAGTTTGTATTTTCCCCCTGTTGGTGTTGAGGTTCCTATTGAACAAATCATTGCTTTTACTGGTACTGTGTAATTTCCTTCTGAGTCTTTTGTGTATATTGTTACTACATTTGCTTGGTTGTTTACTTTTACATAGTATTTGTTTGTGCTTTCTTTTACTTGATTTTCATTTGTTACTTTGCTTTCTTTTATTGCATTCTCATCTATAACATTTTCATCTAATGGTTCTGTTTCTTCTGATATTTCATTCTCAATTGTTTCTTCTTCATTTTCTTCTATGTTTGTTTCTTCTATTGCTTGCCCATCTGTTTGTGTTGTTTGGTTTATATTTCTTCTAATGTTTATTGCTGTTATTATTGCTATTATTAGTATTATGCTTATTAATATGCTTATTGCTGTAAACATTTTTTTCTTATCTTTTATTACTATTTTTTTCATAATTGTTCTCCCCTAATATTTTTTATAAGTATATCATTTTATAATTTTTATTTCAATTTATTTCTTGAAAATTTTGTCGTTTTGTGGTAATTTATAGTTATTATTTACAATTTTTTTCACTTTCATTTTTGTGGCTGTGAATTGTAACAATTACATTACGGATTATTTTAATAAAAGGAGATTTTTATATGAGAAGAAACCAAAGAGTTAAAAAACAAAGAAATTTTAAGTATCAAAAGATTGCAAGAATAATTGAAGTTATTCTAATTGTTTTAATAATTATTTTTTGCATATGTATTTTTAAAAATTCACATAAACCTACTAGTGATTTTACAAGGTCTTCTTCTGAAAATGTGGTTAATTTTTCCTCTAATTCAGAAAATATGATTCAAAATAATACTATTGAAAATGCTGATAATTCTAGTGTTTCTACTTCTTCTGAGGTTGAAGAAAATAAACCTATCAATTTTACTCTTACTGCTATTGGTGATACTTTGTGCCATAATACTCAATATTGGGATGCTTATAATAGTGATACTAAGGAATATGATTTTTCTTATGTATATGATGATATAAAATATTATACAAAAGTTGCTGATATTACTGTTGGTAGCTTAGAGACTACTTTTGCTGGCGAAGATAGAGGCTATAGTAATTATCCTACTTTTAATTCTCCTGATAGTTTGGCATATGCTTTGAAAAAAATTGGGGTTGATGTTATTTCTTTGGCTGGTAATCATGCTTTAGATTATGGCTATTCTGGTCTTTGCAGGACTATTGATGTTCTAGATGATGCTGATATTTCTCATTTGGGTACTTATAAAACTGCTGAAGATCAAAATAAGTTATTGGTTAAGAATGTTAAGGGTGTGAAGATTGCTTTTATTAATTATACTTACGGCACTAATGGAATTCCTGTTCCAAGTGGTAAAGAGTTTTGTTTGAATTTGATTGATAAAAATTTAATTTCTAAACAAATTGAACAAGCTAAAGAACAAAATGTTGATATGATTGTTGCTTGCATGCATTGGGGTACTGAATATAAGACTTCTGCTAACTCTGAGCAAAAAGAACTTGCGGATTTCTTATTTAAAAATGGTGTTGATATAATTATTGGTAATCATCCTCATGTTTTAGAACCTATGGAAAAGAAAACTATTACTTTGGATGATGGTTCTACTAAAGATGTTTTTGTTGTATATGCTTTGGGTAATTTTACTGCTGACCAAAAAGATGAAATTACTAGGGATTCTGCTATTTTGAATTTGAATATTACTAAAGATTTGGATGGTAAGATTTCTATTAATAAGGTTGATTATGTTCCTATTTATATGTATAAGAATTCTTCTGCAAAGTCTCATAAGTTTAAAATTTTGGATATTGAGAAGTGTATTGCTCAATATGATTCTGGTGATACTTCTTATATTGATGCGTCTTTGTATAGTAAGCTTAAGGTTCAGTTAGATAAAATTAAGAGTATTTTAGGTGATGAAATTAATTAATAATAAAATCGTAGCTATGTTTAAGCTACGATTTTTATTTTAATTTTAATCAAGCATGTCTTTTCTTTTTAACCACCATGTTACTATTAATGTTAATGTTACTGATATTAGTATCATTATTGGAAAACCAAATCTGCTGTCTTGGAATGGTAGATTTACGTTCATTCCCCAGAAGCTTGATACCATTGTTGGTACTGCAAGTACTATTGTTATGGATGTTAAAAATTTCATTACTCCATTTAGGTTATTTGAAATTATTGATGCGTATGCATCCATTGTTCCTGTTAGAATGTCACTATATATTTTGGCCATTTCTATCGCTTGTTTGTTTTCTGTGATTGCATCTTCTAGGATGTCTTCGTCTTCTTCATATAGTTTTATTATTTTACCTCTCATTGTTTTTTCCATGACTAATTCGTTTGATTTTAGAGATGTTGTAAAGTATACCAAACTCTTTTCTAAACTTAGTAATTTTAATAATTCTTTGTTTTTCATTGATTTTTTTAGTATATATTCTGCAATTTCTGTTTCTTTATTTATTTGTTTTAGGTATGTTAAATAGTATGATGAGTTTAAGTATAGTATTTGGAATATTAGTTTTGATTTTTTGTATGTTTGAAAGTTTTTTATTTTCATTTTTTCGAAGTCTTCTATTACTTTGTTTTTTCTTAATGATATTGTTATGAAAAAGTCGTCTCTTACTACTATCATTCCTAAAGGCATTGTTGTGTAAACATCGTTTTCTTCATTTTTTTCTATTATTGGTACATCCAATACAAATAATGTTGTTCCGTCGTCTTCTTCATTATCTATCCTGGCTTTTTCTTCAAAGTCTAATGCGTCTCTTATGAAGTCTTCTTGTATTTTTACATTTTCACACACTTTTTGTATTTCTGATTCCGATGGGTTTACTAAACTTATCCAGCTCCCTTTTTTGAATTCTTTTATTTGTTCTATTTTATTTGTTTCTATGTTTGTATTGTATATTTTTAACATATAACCCACCCCTTTTATTTTTTATATTATAGGAGTTTTGTGTTGTTTCGTTTTAAAAAATTTACATAATTTTAGTTTGCTTTGGGAATATGTTTTTTGTTTTTTATATTATGTAAAAAACATCTCTATTTTGACTAATGGAGATGTTTTATTTTTTGTTTTTGCTTTGTTTGGTGCATCATCTCGGTTTCGAACCGAGGACCTTCAGATTAAGAGTCTGCTGCTCTACCAGCTGAGCTAATGATGCATTAATTTTAGCTTTAACAACTCAAAACTACTTTTTTATTATAGCCTTTTTGTGCTTATATGTCAATAGTTTTTGGCAAAATTAAGATTGAGTAAAATATAAATATTTTTAATTTTGTGTAAAATTAAAGATTAGAGATATTGTGTTTTCTCTAATCTTTTTGTTTTATTTTTTTGTTCCTCTTAATATAATTCTTGGCATAGCACTGTATGTGTCTTTTGAAAGTAATGTATTTGAAACTACTTGGCCATTTAGGCTTTTTATTATATATGTTTCTGTAACACTTCCGTTTGCTCCTTTTTGTTTTATTTCTTCTGTCCCTACGGGTAATGTATTGTCATCTGTGTATTTTGTTGTAAATGGTATTGTTGAAATTGTCTTTGTATCAAATGTAATTTGATATTCTGTGTCTTCTTTTATTCCGTAGATGTCTATTGTTGCTACTCCATTTGATGCTGTTGCTTTTATTTTGATTGCATATTTTCTACTGTTTTTGAATTTAAAGTCTGTTATTCCATATGCTACTGTTGCATCTCTTCCTTCTGGTACATATGATGTTATAAATTGATGATTTCTTCTTTCCACTATTTCTAGGTTTGCTTTTAATACTGCATTATATAATGTGGAAGATATTTGACATATTCCTCCTCCTATTCCATCTACTACTGCTCCATTTTCATATACTTTTGCTGTTTTGTATCCTGCTGCCGTTGTTCTTGCTCCTAGCGTTTTATTATATGAAAATGTTTCGCCTGGTAATATTATTTTATCGTTTATTTTTTCACATGCTATTTCTAAATTGGTTGATCTGTTTTCGTCTCCTCCATCATATCTTGTTGTATATGTGCTTAATTTGTTTGGAAATGCTTCAGATCCTAAGTCTATTGTTGTTACACTTGGTTTTGTTATTTTTAGTGGTATTTCGTATTTTTCTTTGTCTTCTTCTAGTATTTTTTTTGCTTCTTCTATGTCAAAGTCTATTCCTTTTACTTCTGGATGTATTGTTATTGGATCTCTTGTTAGATAAGCATCTTGCACTTCTTTATATATTTCACTATGTATTTGTTCTAAATCTATTTTGTTTGGCCATGCTTTTTCAACTGGTATTTCTACATATTCTTCATTTGTTGTCATACTTTGTAGATTTTTTTTGATTTTATTTATTAAATTTTCTGTGCTTATTTTTAGTCCTTCTTTTCCTGGTGTTATTATTAATTTGTTTTCTTCTATATAATAGTCTGGCTCTTCTATAGTCTCTGGTAAGTTTGTTTGTATATCTTCTATTGCTTTTTCTGTTTGTTCTTCATTTATTGTCATGTCTATTTTTATGTTCTTTTTTCCTATTAATGCAAATAGTATATTATAGTTATTTGTTATTATATTACCGTTTTTTCCTGTTGTTATTGCTTCATTTACTGCTTTTTCTATGTCATAGTTTGTTTCTAATATGTCTTGGCTTAGTGTTGTTTCGAAGTCTTTGTATTTTAGTGTGATATCTTTTTGTTTTTTATCATTGTATACCGCTTCTATTTTTGTTTTTGCTTCTTTTCTTGTTAGCCCTGAAACGTCTATTCCTTCTATTTTTATTCCATTTATTATGTTGCTGTTGTTTATGTTTAGTATTGCAAAAATTATTGAAAAAATCATTATTGCTATTACTATTATTACACTTATGATTATTAGTGTTGTTTTTTCTATGTTTATTTTTTTTGTTGCTTTTTTGATATTATTAGTCTTGTTGCTTGCTGATTTTTGTTCTGATTCTTTAGTAGTGCCTTTTTGCTTTTGTTCTTTTTTTGTATGTATTTTAGGTGTGCTTTGTCTTGGTTTTAGACTTATTTTTGTTTTTTTGTTGTCGTTTGTTTCTTCTATTTCTTCATCTTCTTTTTCTGGTGTGTATATTGCTTTTGCTTCTAGTTCTTCCCAACTTAATTTTTTTTCTTTCATCATATGTTTTCTCCTTATTTTCATTACTTAAATAATATCATATTCTTTTTGCTTTTACAATATGTATGTTTTATATTGAGAACAAAAATTTACAATTTTTCTAATTTTTTTACAAAAAACTCTTGCACTATATTGAATTTAATATTATAATACTTGTAGCAAAAGATAAATAAGGAGAGAGTATCAATGGAGTTAGTTAAAAATATATTCTTTAACACTGATAAATTAGTTGAAAATAGTAATATAAAAATATCTTATACAGGAAAATTTTTTCAGGAGAATTCTGAAGAAGTTTTTATTCATTATGGTTTTGGTCTTAATTGGGATGGTTTAAATGAAATTAAAATGGAAAAAACAGAATTAGGTTTTCAAGCTGAAATCTTTTTAGGTGAGGGCGATTCTTTTAATTTCTGTTTTAGAAATGGTAATAATGAATGGGATAATAATAATGGTCAAAATTATTCTTTTGAGATTGAAAAGAAACAAAATGAGTTATTGGTTCTAGAAGATGAACCTGTTTCTTTAGGTAGTGCAAGAAAATTGAGAAAGTCTTATTTGTGGAGCAAAAAGATTCGTTTGGCTGTTTATAAGATTATTACATATTTTCCAAAGATTCTTTCTGGAAATTATAAAAGAAAATTAAGCGAAAATTAATAAAAAATCGGGATTGTGGGGTTACTACATTTATTCCCGATTATTTTTTATTTAAAAATCGGGATTTTGAGTCCTGTCCCCTTAATCCCGATTTTTTTATATGTTCCATCCACCGTTTATTGATATTATTTGTCCTGTTGTGTATTCATCTTCTATTAACCATTCTACACATCTTTCTATATCTTGTGTTTTTCCTATTTTTTCTAATGGTATTTCTTCTTTTAATTCTTCTAATTCTTCAGGTGTTAGGTGTGAGTTCATTTCTGTATTTATTATTCCTGGTGCAATTGAGTTGATTCTTATGTTTGATGGTCCTAGTTCTTTTGCTAGTGATTTTGTTAGTGCGTCTACTCCTGCTTTGCTTACGCTGTAGTGTACTTCACATGATGCTCCTGTTATTCCCCATATTGATGAGATGTTTATTATGCATCCTTGTTTGTTGTGTATCATGTTTGTGCACACTTCTTGTGTCATGTAAAATACTGAGTTTAGATTTGTATTTATCATGTTGTTCCAGTCTTGGTCTGTTATTTGTGTAAATTCTTTTATTTGTGATATTCCTGCGTTGTTTATTAGTACGTCTATTTTTCCGTATTTTTGTATTGTGTAGTTTACTATTTTTTTTGTTTCTTCTCTTTTTGATATGTCTGCTTGGAATATGTCTATTTTGATGTTTTGTTTTTCTAGTTCTTTCTGTAGTTCTTTTATTTCTTTTTCTGATTTGTTGTAGTTTGCTATTATTGTGTTTCCTTTTTTTGCTAGTTCTTTTGCTATTTCTCTGCCTATTCCTTTTGATGCTCCTGTTACTATTATAATTTTGTTCATAGCATACCTCCTATTTTTATAAAAGAACAAATCTGAAAAAATCAAATATTTTTTCAGTAAATTTGTTCGTGCGCTAAAATTTATGAAATAAATTTTCTGTGCAGTGTAGTTTTATATATTAGGAAAGTTGCATAATTTTCTTAATATATAAAAAAAAGCCAATAATTAAGATTTAATCAAAACTACTGACCTTTTATATTGGAGCCACTTCTCAGATTCGAACTGAGGACCCCCGCATTACAAGTCAGTGTGCTCGTTTATAAAAAGCAATTTTCTGAAACCCTTTATATAAACGATTATACTCGATTTTTGTTGATATTTCAATATTTATAGGAAGAAAAACAAATAATTAATAAAAATTAAAATAAATTAGAAAAAATTAATATGAATTATTATAAGTAATATTTTTGGGGGAGTAATTGGGGGAGTAGATTTACTTTTTTCCAATTATTTTTCCTTATAAAAAACAAAAAAATTAGGAGGTTATTTTTATGATATTAAATATAATTTTATTTTTTTTAGGGGCTATTACTAGCCTCTTTTTATATGCTTGTATTTTAGTAGGGGCAAAAGCAGATAAGGAGGCTTCTAAATGTCAGAAAAAAGATATTACTGGTTAAAATTATACGATACATTTTTTGATAATAAAACAAGTAAATTTCTTCGTAAATTACCTGATGGAGATAGAATTTTGTTAATATATTTGAAATTACAGCTTAAATTATTAAAAAGTGAAGGGATTTTCGTTTATGAACATTTATGCGATACAATGGCTGAAGAAATTGCTTTAACATTAGATGAAGATGTAAATATTGTTAAATTATTATTATCTGCATTAGACAAAACAAAAACAATAGAATTTTTTGATGAAAATACTTTTATGCTTTCAGAAATGCAAGATTTAATAGGCAGTGAAGGCTCAAGTGCTGCAAGGGTTAGAAAATATCGTGAAAAATATCAAGCGTTACAATGTAACGCGCATGTAACAAATTGTAACACCAATGTAACAAATCTGTTACGGAGAGAAAGAGATAGATATAGAGATAGATAATAAGATGATAGATGATATATTTTATTTAATTATAAATAAAAGCCCTGAAATTTCTGAAAATCTTTATAAAATTATTAATAAATTAGAATTTAATTATACAAAAGATATGATAAAAACATTTAAAGACGATAAAATAAAAATGTTAAAAGATATTTTATTTGTATTATATGAATTTGAAAAGGAAAAACAGTACAATATTATTGAAAAAATAAAGCGAGATGACTTAATTAATTTTCACACTGTATGTAAATCATATAAAATAAATAACTTTATCCCCTATTTCAAAAAAACAATTATTAATAATTATACTAACTCAAATAAATAAAAGGAGATTAACCATATGGATAATTATATAAATAATTTTGAAAATGTTTTATTTTCCATCTTCTTTGCTAGTTTTAAATTTATACTTATTTTTTTAACAATTAGTCTAATATTTTCTTTAATAATGCTAGCAATAGGGTGTTTAATAAAATCACAAAAGATAAAATCAAAATTTTTAATTACAGTTCCAAGTTTAATAATTGGTACTTTCTTTTTTTTAATAGCACCAGTTATATACATGTATTTTAAAAATTTAATATAAGTAAAAGTGCTTCATTTATATGCCTTTAATACAACAAAAGGAGTTGATAAAATATGAATTTAATCAAGAAAAAAAATTCAAACAAACTAGCAGTTTTAGGAACAACTGCAACATTATTATTAGCAAGAAGTAATATTTGCCTTGCAGAAAGTGGTATTGGTACATCAGAAGTTGCTGCCGCCACTGAAAATATAAAAAGAGTAATAACATCTATTGCAATGCCACTTGGTGGAATATTAATTTTTGCAAGTGTAGTTGTAGCAGCAATAAAAATGATTGCGAATGCAAATAATCCTCAAAAAAGAGCAGAGTCAATAGGCTCCCTTGCTTGGATTTGTGGCGGTGGAGTAATACTTGGTGCAAGTTTAATTATTTCCGGAATTATTATAAATGTTGCTACTAACAACACAGGAAGTTTATTAGGTGGCTAGAAAGGAGAAAAATTATGAGAGTATTTAAAATTCCTTTTGACATCAAGCGAGAAGAAAAAATTTTTGGTGGCTATTTAAGTTTAAGACAAGTAATTTATTTAATGATTTCGGCATCCAGTTTTGCTATATGTGCTTTTAAAATAAATACCATAATAAAAATTATATTTATTGCAATTATATGCTTGTTTTTTTTATTATGTGCATTTTTAAAAATTGGTGAACAGAACTTTGATAAGTTCTTTTTTTATTGGTTAAAATTTCTATTTCGTAAAAAAAATTTTATTTATGAAAGGAGTTCTAAATGATATTAATGATAGTATTTCTAGTTTTAACACTATTATTTATAATTGCAACATCAATTTATTTAAACAATAAAAAGAAAAATATTAATAGTGATATTAAACAATATAAAAAACAAGAAAAAAATAAAAATTCAAAAAGTAAATTATCAGATATATTAAATATTAAAATTTCTGAAAACATAATTTCATTAGGTAATAGATTTTCACAGGTAATCAGATTAGGAAATATTGATTACAATATGTTATCTATTCGTGAACAAGATGTAATAGAAAATATATTAATACAGTCTGCATTATCAATAGATTATCCTATACAATTTTTTTCAACAACAGAATTTATTGATACAAGTAGAGTTGTAACATTATTAAAAAAGAATAATAGTCAAAATCTAAAAATTGAAGAATATAAAAAATATTTAATAAATTATTTGGAAAGTTTAATGGAAAATAGAAATATTTCCGTTGTTAAAAATTATGCAATTATTTCTTATGACGGTACATATGAAAATGCGATTGAGGAATTAAATAGAAAGGTAATGTCTTTAAAAGGCAATTTACTTCGTGCGAAAATAGTTTGTGAAGTTTTAGATGAAAATGAGCTATATAATTTAATTTATAGAGAATTAAATAAAAATTCAACCATTAATGCTGGAAATTTAAAGAAGGGAGGAAAAAATTTATATGTTGGGAAAAAACAAAAAAAGAAAACAAATAAACATATTTAAAAATATGCCAAATTTAATGGATCTTATTTCCCCTGATGAATTACAAGAAAAAAAAGATTATTTAATTTTAGGTTATAATAAATTTTCAAGAATATTTGTAATGACAGTATATCCAGAACAAACTTGGGTTAGTTGGTTAGACGATTTATTTAATATTGGAAATATTAATATTTCAATAAAAATAGAGCCTTCTTCTAATGGAAATGTAATAAATCAATTAACAAAAAAATTGGTACAAAGTCAGTCTGAATATTCAACTTATTCGAGACAGGGAAATATTTTGCATTTACCAGAGTTAGAAAAACAAATAAACGATTTAGAAGAATTAAGAATGTTAATTCAAACTAATCAAGATAAGTTATTTTTTGCAACAATATTTATTACATTAAATGCAGAAAATTTATCTGAATTAAATGAAAAAACAAAAATATTGGAAAGTGAACTAAATAAAAAGACCGCAATGATAAGGACATTAACTTTTAGACAAATGGAGGGTTTAAAAAGTATGCTACCAATTGGAGAGAATCCAATTCCAAATTACGAAAGAAATATGGTTGCTGGTGGTCTTGCTACATTAATTCCCATTTCAAATCCTAATTTATCGCATGATACTGGAATTTTTGTTGGTAGAAATATGTTTACAAATGCTCCAGTCTATATTGATACCTTTTGTCGGACCTCCACAACTTCCAAACCCTCATGTTTTTATATGTCGGAACATCAGGTGGTGGGAAAAGTGTAGCATTAAAAACATTAGCAGCACGAAATATTGCAACAACTGGATGTGGTGCATTTTTTATTGATGTTGAAGGTGAATATAGCAATTTAACTAAAATGTTAGGTGGGAAAGTAATTAAAATTGAACAAGGAAAGCCGGCTGGTATTAATCCATTTGAACTTGAACCAGATATAAAAGGAAATCGAAGTTTCTTAAACATACTAGATAAAGTTGCTGAAATAAGGGCTCTTCTAGCAACAATATGCAGGAATTATCAAGCTAGAACATTAAATTCAACAGAAATTACAGAAATAGAAATCGTAGTAAATCAACTATACAGTGAAAAAGGTATTACTACTGATGTTGACTCATTATATGAAAGAAAAGGTGGAAAATTAGAAAATGGAAAATATGCTGTCGGAAAAATACCAAAAAAGATGCCTACCCTATCAGATTTTCAGAGAAAATTAAAATCAAGAGGAAAATGCAATGAATTAGCAAATTTATTAATTCCATTTTTAAATGGCAATTCATTAGGCTTTTTTGACTGTGAAAGTAAAATCACATCCAATGAAGATATAATTTGTTTTGATATGTCAGAAATAAAAGATGAATTTACAAAATTGTATTCTTCTTTTGTAATTCTTACTTGGGTTTGGCAAAAATATGTATTAAAAAACAAAAATAAAAAGAAAATTATAATTTGTGATGAGGCATGGCTATTTTTAAAATTCAAAGAATCTGCTGAATTTCTTGTAAATGTTGCTCGTAGACGGTAGAAAATATAATGTTCCGTTATTTATTGGAAGTCAATTTATAGATGAATTTTTAAATTCAGAAGAACGGAAAAACAATTATAAACATCTGCCCTACTAGATACATATTCAAACAGACTTCAGGTTGTGTTGATGAAGTTGTAAACTTCTTCAATTTATCTGAAGGTACAAAAAACTTTTTAACTACTGCTAATCCTGGTGAGTGTGTCATAAGTCTTAATAATAGTGTAACAGCAATAAAATTTGTAATTACAGATTATGAAAAAGAATTTGTATTTACTTAAAAGGCGGTGATAATATTGAAAAAATTATTTAAAATATTTTTAATTATGACTATTATTTTTACCATTATCTCCCCTATTTCTTTTGGTGCGGATGATGTTAAATTTAAGGACCAAATAAAACAAGAAGATGGATCTTTATTTGAAAAAATAATTGCTGAATGTATTCGGTGGAATAGCCCAAACAATATTTGATTTTACAACTGGTAAAGAGGCTAATGTTGGATTTAAAGACTATGATACATTGATATTTAATAATAATCAACCAATAGATAGTTTATCGCCATTTACAGAAGATTTATGGAACAAAACTATGGACTGGTACAAAGTTTTTGCTGGTATTTCTGGGAGTTTAATTTTAATTGCAGTAATAATATTATCTTATAAGATTATGCTTGCTGGTATGAATACTAGCAAAAAAAATGATGCAAAAGAAAGTTTAACTAGATTATTATTTGGTGGTATTGCAATATCACTCGCTCCCCTATTCATTAGATTTTTACTATTTTTTAATAATAGCCTAGTTTATTTATTAGTTACATCAGTTAATGGTTCTTTAGATGGATTTTTAGGAAACAGTATGTTGACTTCAATAAGAACTGGTAATGCAATAACAACGGCATTAGTAATTTCAATGTTTATATATCTTTTTGTAAAAATAAATATTAAATTTATTGTTAGACAATTTACAATTATAATATTTACTATTTTTACGCCTATTGCAACAGGACTTTGGATAATAAACAAAAATGTTACTGCTGCTAGTATTTGGGCAGGACAAATTATAATGAATATATTTATGCAATTTATATATTGCTTTTTATTCCTTATATATCTTGCATTTCTTCCCTCTGGTGGTGGTTGGGCTATTTCTTTAATATGGGCTATGATGATACTACCTTTAGCCGATACATTACAAAATTGTTTACAAAATTTAACAAGTCGAATTGCAGGAATAGATAATGAACAAATGTCTAATAGAGTTATTGGAATGGGTGCAATGCTTGGTTTTGGTTTAGGTGCAATAAAAGAACAATTTAAAACACCAAAACAAAATACAAAAGACACAGACAATACAAATACAGGTTTTAAAGGTTTTGTAGATAGAGCAAAATCTATTATTAGTCCTGGAATGAATTTAAGTTCCGAAAAGGACTATAACGGAAATGTAAATCCTATTAGAAATGTAATACCAAAAGAAATGCCAAATACAAATACTGAAAAGCAAGCCAATAATGTAAATAATAGTAGTAAATTAAACACAGTAAAATCAATTACTGGAACAACTATAAAAACAGGAGCAAAGGCTACAAAAAGCTACCTTGAATTAGGTGCAAAAATGGTTGAAGGTGATTTTCAAAAAAATCCATATAAAATAAATTACAATAATTCCAGAAAAGAACTCAACAATACTGAATACATGAATAATATTTCAAAGGCAAATAATGATGAAATAATAAAAAAAGGTGATGACAATGAACTTTAAGAAAAATGTAAAAAATAAAATTAACAAAAGAACTAAAAAAATTATACTTAAAGTTCTTAAACCTTTCCTTCCATTTATAATAATTATTGTTGGACTATTTTTTGCAATTTGTTTTATTATAGATGCAATTTTTGTTCAAGAAGTGCAATCTGATAGTTCATCTATGCCAGAAGCACAAATTGAAATAAAAAATAAATGTATTTCAAAAGCCGAGTATCTAAATACTTGCAATAATTTTATTGGCTCCGAATCAACAAATTACCTTTTAGATGTAGATGATAGAGAAAGAGATAAATGTGTAGAATGGTCTCATTTGTATAGTTTAATGGCTTTTCATAATATGACTTATAATACCAAAATAGATGATGTTTTATTAGAAAAAGTTGCAAATGAATTTAAAAGTACATTTATATATGAGCAATATAATACAAAAATCGAAAAGAAAACAACTGATGAAAACGGAAATGAAGTTATAACAAACGAAGAACATATGCAATACTTATTAATTGAAAGTGATACTATTATAGGTCATTATAAATATAATTATACAGAAAAAACAAATGAAGAAAATGGTATAAAGACAACAAAGAAAGTGTTTGATAATGAAGAATTAATAGGTGAAAAATATGCTAGATTAAAAGATTATTTAAAAAACACATTGCATATACGCGAAAGTGATTTAGATACTGATGTTCAAATTGTTATTCAGGCCGCTAATCGGTTACTATGATGGTGAAGAAAATACAAATTGGCTTCAAGGAAATTCTTCTTCTGATACAGTTATAAGTGATGGTAAGGGATTAGTTTCAAAAGGAATGTTTATATGGCCAATACCGGGTTATACAAAAATCACATCACATTTTGGTATGAGAGTACATCCAATAACAGGAGCATATAAATTACATAGTGGAACTGATGTTGGAGCACCAATTGGGGCTAATTTCGTAGCAATGGCTGATGGAACAGTAATAAAAGCAACTTACAACTCGGCATATGGAAATATGGTTATGATAGACCACCGGTCAAGGAATAGTAACATTATATGCACATGGCTCTGAAATTTTGGTTAAAACAAATCAAACAGTCAAACAAGGCGATTCTATCTTGAAAGTCGGTTCAACAGGTTATTCAACTGGTCCACATGCACATTTTGAAGTTAGAATAAATGGAAATTTTGCTAATCCTGAAGATTATTTTGAATAGGAGGATTTATAAATGGTATTAATATTTACAGATAATGAACAACTAGACATTGCTTTAAATAAAAAAATTGAAAATAGTAGAATTGTTTATTATCCAGATTATATTTTAGAAGAATCAGAAGCAACAGTATTAATAGCTACTGTTCAACCAAATAAATACAATTTCAAAGACTTTATGTTTAAAGTTCGAGAAAAAGATATACAAGTTATTTTACTTTTAGAAAATGAAAAACAAAAAGAGTTAAATGATGCTCTAATACTTGGAATTTATGACATTATATTTGACCCTTTTGATTTAAAAGATGTTATTGAAAAAATCAAAACACCAAATTCATTTTCTAAAGTTTCAAAATATATAAAAAAATTACAAGAACTAGATTAATATAGTTCTTTTTTTATGCAAATTAAAGGTGGTGGTTTTTATGCTGTAATTTACTTACAAAAAAACACAAAAGACAAAAACAAAAGGTAAAAAGATTTATAAGGAGATGAATTAATATGAATGAAAATATTAAAGAAAAATTAAAAAAAGGTGTAGCATATAGTGCTATATTATTATCTGTTGCAACATTAGGAATTGTTGGAGGAAATACTTATGCAAAATATTTTACAAAAATTGATGGTGAAGGAAATGCAGAAATTGCAAGATGGTCTTTCAGAGCAAATAACACATCAACTGTAATGGAAAAGATACAATTAAATAATGTATATAATACAAACATTTTAAAAAATAAAGCAATTGCTCCAGGGACAAATGGTTCTTTTGATATTGTCCTAGATGCAACTGGTGCTAATGTAGCAATAGATTATGCAGTTACATTTGATAATTTAGTAAACAAACCAACAAATATGAAATTTACATATGATGGCAAAACATCTGATTCATTAAAAGGTTTGGAAGATGTATTAAAAGGAAGAATTGCACTAAATGATGCAAGAACAAAAACTTTAACTATTAAATGGGCTTGGGATTATCAAACTGGTACTACAGCAAAAGAAAAAGAAAACAACGATAAAATAGATACAAATGACTCTGGAAAAGATTTTTCTTTTGATATAAAAGTAACAGGAACACAAGTAAATCCACAAGGATAAGGTGAAATATGAAAAAGACTTTAGGTATATTAATTATTATGGTTATTATTATTTTATCAATATGTGTTATCAAAAATAGGCAGGTACTTTGTGAAAAATTACCTGTAAGACTTTTAATTGTAAAATCTAATAGCATGTACCCCACTTTGCAAAAAGGTGATTTTATACTAATAAAAAGAAACAACGATTATAAAAAGGGTGATATTATAACATATGATTATGAAAGCAATTATCTTGTAACACATAGAATTATAGAAAAAAATAATAATTTTTTTATAACAAAAGGTGATAATAATAACTCGGAAGATGACAAATTCATACAATTAGATAATATAAAAGGCAAAGTAATACTTATATTGAATAGAAAAAATCAAATTTCAATTTTTCTACTAATGATTTTTTTAGTATTATTTTGTCTTTTTAAAAATAATAAGGAGGATTAAAGTTATGAATATAAAAAGCAAATCAAAGGTTATTATTCTAATTATTCTTATTATGATTTCAAGTTGTTCTGTTGTTTTCGGTAGATATGTATTAGAAAGTGAAAAAACAGAATTTGCAAATATAAATATAAAAACATGTGATTTTAAAATTAGTAATCTTAAAAAATATGGAACATTAGATTTATATTTGGATGGGCAAAAAGTCTCAACATCAATTTCTGATTTTAACAGAAAAATAACTATTGGGACAACATACGAAATAAAAAATATTAAAGTAAATGAGGGTTATATTTTAGAAACAGATATAAACTCATTGAAAGGTACTATAAACAATAATACAACAATAAATTTAAGTTTCAAGACCACTTCTTATAGTATTTCTTATAATTTAAATGGTGGTAACTTGACAGGCAAAAATACAAATTATACTGTTGAATCTGATAATTTTACATTACCTACACCAAGCAAAAACGGATATACATTTACAGGTTGGACTGGTACAGGTTTATCAAGTGCAACTAAAACAGTTACAATTTCAAAAGGTTCAACTGGAAATAGAAGTTATACCGCTAATTGGACACCTACAAATTATAGCATTTCATACAACTTAAATGGTGGCTCAATTTCAGGGCAAAAAAATTCATACAACATTGAAAGTAACAATTTCACATTACCAACTCCAACAAGAAACGGATATACATTTACAGGTTGGACAGGAACAGGCTTATCAAGTGCAACTAAAACAGTTACAATTTCAAAAGGAAATATTGGAAATAAAACATATACTGCAAATTGGTCTGTTATAAATTATAGCATTTCTTATAATGCAAATGGTGGCTCAATTTCTGGTCAAAGAACTTCTTACAATATAGAATCTGCAAGTTTCAATTTAGTTACACCATCAAGAAATGGATATTCATTTAAAGGATGGACAGGAACAGGTTTATCAGGCGCTACTAGAACAGTTACGGTAGCAAAAGGAAGCACAGGTAATAGAAGTTATACAGCAAATTGGGTGGATGATATAAGACCAACAATTCACGGTGCTTGGATAACAAGTGGACCTACTTATGAGGTTCGTTCTTCTGGATATGGTTACAGAGTTAATATTCAAGTTTCTTGCTCTGACGCTGGTAGTGGTATAAATAGAGTTCTTACTTATTATGATTTGAACGGTGGTTGGGCCGGTGAAACAAATATTACAGGCTCTATGAGAGATTCTTTCTGGTTTAAGCCAGGCTATCGACAAATAAAAATTGTTGTATATGATAACGCAGGAAATTCATCTGAAACTATTATTGGAGTTCAATGTGGATAGTATGACTAGGAGGTAAAAATGAAAAATAAGAAAAAAATTATAATTTTAATTATAGCATTATGCTTAATACTATTTATTCTTAGTATTTTTTCAACTGGTACATATTCAAAATTTTTTGGAAAAATATTAGGCGAATCTAAAACAGAAATTGCAGAACCAGTTTTTGTTTTAGAAAATACCGATAAAAAAATTGTTGATAATTCTAATCAAGAAGTAGATTATTATTTTAAAGTGAAGAATTATAATAATTCAAGTATCAATGAGGTAAATTTAAAATACATACTAGAGATTACACCAATTCAAGATAAGGCAATTACTTTAACATTATATAAAGATAACAAAAAAATAGATTTGAATAATCAAAAAACTGCATATATAGAAATTGGACATACAACAAAACAAGAACATCAATATAGATTAAATGTAAAATATAATAAGAATAATCAAGAAAATAGTTATGATATAAATAGCAGTATCTTTATAAAAGCAAATGCTATACAAAATTAGACAGGAGTAAAGATATGAATAATCAAGAATTTTATGGTATTCGTATAAATAAAAAAATACCAAAATTAAAAGATAATAAAAATATAAATAAATATTATGGCTCTATAAAACCAAGTTTTGAAGGAAAGGCTTATATTATAGAAGATTGCAAAGAAAAACAAGAACTTACAAGTAATCGTAGATATAGAAAAAAAGGAAAACATACTATAAAATATATTAATTCAAAACATGAAAATTATTTTATAGACATAGAAATAAAAAGTCTTAAAATATTATGGCTTTTTTTATTTTTGTTAATTTTATTGTTCCTGATAATATCTCAAATAAAGATGCCAGAAAAAGATTCAAATGAATATAATATATCAGAATCAATTGATTTTGATGTTAATTTGGAAGGGAATAAATATGTATTTGATATTAATTACGGAGATACAGATTATAAAAATGTTTATTTAACAAGTAATTCAAATGATAGTAAATACATATATCCTGGAACTAGCGGAGTTTTTTATATAAAAATTAGCACTAAAAAAGGCAACAAAGATATGATTTACTCTATGCAAATAAGAGATGAATCAAACAAACCTCAACTATTAAAATTTGAAATTGATGGAAAAACATATAATTCAATGGAAGAACTATCAAAGCATATTAATGGAACTATGAAAAAAGGTACATCAAAAGTATTAAAAATAAATTGGTCTTGGAATTATGAAAATGGTGATGGAGATCAATTTGACACAAATGACGGTGAAATATTGGATAATTATAAGGTTTTAATGAGAATTATTGGACAAGCCAAGGAGGTTTAAAATGAAAATAAAAAAACTAATTATAATAATCGTAACAATAATGATTATTATTTCTATAATTGCATTAATAATTACTATGAATGTACTAAAAAATAAAAATAAAATTGATGAGGCCTACAATATGATAGAACAGAATAATATTCAAAACACAGAAAATAAGGATTTAGTACTTTCAGATGGAACAATGGGAATTATAAAAATAGAAAAAATTGGCTTTGAAGGTCTAATACAAGATGGGACTGACTTAAAAACATTAGACAATTATGTTGGACATTTTAAAAATAGTAGTATTTTTGATGGGAATGTTGCACTTGCAGCACACAACAATAGCAAATTTTGGAAAAATTTAAACAAACTATCAAACGGAGATAAAATTATATATACATGCTTACTGGGGACTAAAACCTATGAAGTATTTAATATAAAAATTATATCTTCAGATGACTGGAGTTTAATTCAAAATTCTAATAAAAATTTAATTACATTAATAACTTGTGTGCACGGAAAACCTTCTGAAAGACTTTGTGTGCAAGGAATTGAAGTATAAAAAACTTTTTTTATTTTGAGCATTGTCAAATTTATAAAAAAGATGTTACCATATATATAACAAAATAGAAAGGGTGATGTCTTATGAAAACAAAAAAAATATTAATTGTTATAATTATTTTATTATTAATTATTATATTTTCATGTTCATTTATAATACTCAAAAATAAATTGACAAAAGAAGCAACGGAAAGCGTAGAAAATCAATTAATAGAAAATAATACTACAAATGAAATTGAAAATGGAATTGTAGAAAACATTATTGTGGAAAATGAAGTCGAAAATGACACAGAAGAAAATGAAATAAAGCAGGAAGTTGAGCAAAAACAAGAAACTTCTGAAAATGAAGAAAAAAAAGTCGTTATTACTTCAAATGAAAGTCAAAATAAAAAAGCACAAACATCAACAAATACTTCTAATACTTCACAAAAGCAGTCATCAGTATCTTCTGTAAATAAAAATTCAGAAACAAAAAATAATGAACAAACACCAGAAAAGAAGAAAGAAACAGTTTCTGGAAGTAATCCAAGTAGTTCTGGTACAACAAGCACTTCTAGTACAAAACAAACATCAAAAAATAATAATTCTGATGTTGGAGATAAAGAAGTGAGAAATGATATTATGATTAATAAAATAAAAAAAGTAATTGAAAGTAATCCATCTGAAAATATGTTAAAATTTGGATATTCTATTCAGATAGATTCATCAATAAAAAGCCAAACAAATCAATTTACTTTTACAGAGTCAAGAGTTCTTAATTATATAAAATATTCTTTTGGCACAATAAAAATATACGCTGAAGACTGGTATAAAAATGGAACATTTACAATGACTGCATGTTATATATTATAAAAATGGGCACTTTTACGGTGTCTATTTTTAATTTTCTCCTTTAATAATTTGCCCTTCATTATACAAATTTATAGGAGGATTTTTAGTATGAAATTAACAAAAAAATGTGTTGCATTATTGTTGATTTTACTTGCAATATTGCCAACATTCTCAAATTATGCTTTGGCCGCAACTGAAATAAGTTCGGCATTAGTAAAAAATGGTGGTGAGTGTGGTTATCACTTACAATTTTTTGACACAAAACAAAATGCTTGGTCTTATATAATTACACACTATGCTTATTATGAACATGATGGAAAACAATATCCTGCTTACTGTCTTGACAAAGACTCTCCAGGAGTTGGTACAACAGAAGCTGGTAATCAATATACTGTAAATGTTAATGATGTTATAAATGATGTTAGAATTTGGAGAATTGCAATAAATAGTTATCCATATCAAACACCGGAATCTTTAGGTGTTGAAAATTATTTGGATGCTTTTGTTGCAACTAAACAAGCAATTTATTGTATTATATACAATAGAGAACCAAGCACTTACTTTAAAGGTGGAGATGCCAGAGGTGAAGCAATAAAAAATGCTATTGTACGATTAGTTGATATAGGTCGTAATGGAAGTCAAACACCAGTTAATACAGATATTACAACAAACAAAATTGGAACATTTAAAGAGGATGGCGAGTATTATTCACAAGAATATAGTATTAACAGTCCAGTAGAAACAAGCCAATATATAATAAAAAATACTAATGGATTACCTAATGGTAGCAAAATAACTAATATGTCTAATAATGAACAAAGTACATTTAATGGAAATGAACATTTTAAAGTTAGAGTTCCAAAATCACAATTAACAACTGACTTAAATATAACAATACTTTTGCAGGCAAAATGTAAAAATTATCCTGTCTTTTATGGAAAATCAACTGTTCCAGGAACCCAAGATTATTTACTTACTTTTGATCCATTTGGTGATATAACAGGAATTGCTAATCTTAATATTAAAACTAATACTGGAAAAATAAAAATAATAAAAAATGATGTAGATACTAATAAGCCAATAGAAGGTGTTACTTTCCAACTTTCAAAAAAAGATGGAACAGTAATTGCAAATAGTACAACAAACAGTAATGGTGAAGCTTCATTTGCTAATTTATATCAAGGAAATTATATATTAAAGGAAATTTCAACAAATGTAAATTATATATTAAATGAAAAAACATTTGATATAAATGTAGAATATAATAAAACAACATCTCAAACTATTACAAATGAGCATAAAAAAGGTAATATTAAAGTTTATAAAGTAGATAAGGACAATAAAAAAGTTGTATTAGGAAATGTAGAATTTCAATTATATTCTGAAGAATTTAAAAAAGTAGTTGGAACTTATTATACTGATGTAAATGGAGAATTAGAAATAAAAAATATCCGTACTGGAGACTACAAATTAATAGAAACAAAAACAAACAAATGGTATAACCTTGCAAGTGATACTCAAATTAAAGTTGAATGGGACAAAGAAACAACAAAAACTATTGAAAATGAACTAAAAAAAGGTCAAGTCAAAGTAATAAAAGTTGATAAAGATAATAATGAAGTAAAACTTGAAGGTGTTGAATTTGAGGTTTTAGATGAAAATAACAAAGTATTAGAAAAAATAATTACTGATGAAAACGGTGAGGCATTAACTTCTAAATATGCAATAAGGGATTTTTCAAAATTAAAATTAAGAGAAACTAAAACATTAGAAAATTATGTATTATCTGATAAAGCAGAAACAATAGAATTAAAAGAGAATCAAATTTCTAATATTAAATTTGAAAATGAAAAAATAAAAGGAAAAGTTGAAATTACAAAAGTTGACTCAAAAGACGAAAATAAAAAATTGGAAGGCGCTAAATTTGGTTTATATGACGAAAATGATAATTTAATAGAAACATTAATTACAGATAAAGAAGGAATTGCATTAAGTCAAGTATTATACAAAGGAAAATACTATTTAAAAGAATTAGAAACTGGCTCAAATTATTATTTGTTAAATGAAGATACATTTGAATTTGAAATTGCTAAAAATGGTGAAACAATTAAGAAAACAATAAAAAATGAACCTGTAGATATTACTGTAGATGTAGATAAAACAGGAACAACCGAAATAAAACCAGGCGAAGAAGTAAATTATGAATTTTCTAATATAGCCAATAACTCAAATGTTTATTTAGATAATTTTAAATGGTTTGATTACATACCAACAGATTATATAAGATTACAAAAAATGACAACTGGTACATGGAATCAGGAATTAACATATAAAGTATATTACAAAACAAATAAATCAGATAACTATGTATTATTTAAAGAAAACTTAAATACAAATGAGAACTATGATTTAGACTTTACACAAATACCACTTGCAGATGATGAATATATTGTAGAAACAATGTTTGATTTTGGAAAAGTTGAAAAAGGATTTAGAGAAAATACTAAACCTACAATGAATTGTAAGTCTTTTGACACGATAAAAGATAACGATACATTTACAAATCATACAAAATCAGTTGGGACATATTTTGGAGTAACTGCTGAAGCAGATAGTAAATGGACAACGATTACACACATTCCAGAAGAAAAACACGAAGAAATATTGCCTAAAACAGGAAAATAAAATATGTTTATAATCTTCCTTAAAATTGCTCTTCAAAAAATAAATTTATAGGAGGATTTTATTATGGAAATATCAAATATTAGAATTTTTAAAGCAAATCAAAGGGGTGCAGTATTAGCATATGCAAATGTAATTTTAGATGGGAAATTTATTATAAGGGGAATAAAATTATTAGAAACAGAAAAATCTGGTAGATTTATAGCAATGCCTTCAAGAAGAATTGCAAATAGTGAAAGAAGATCATATAGAGATATATGTCATCCATTAGATACAAGTGTTAGAGAAGAATTAACAGAAAAAATATTTGATGCGTATGATGAATTTATGGAAAACGACTAAATAATATAGCCATATCCTTTTAGTTGCCCTTTAATATACTTATGAAAGGATTTTTTATGATTATTAGTGATAGACTAAAAAAACAATTGAAAGATTTAGAAGAAAATATAAATATAATTACTTATAGCCACAGTATTGTTGGTATTCAATTAGAAAACTTTTTGAAAAATTTTGAAAAAGCAAGATATAATCTATTAGAAGAAATCAAAAAACAAAATGATACTGTTGAATATGAATACGAAAAAATTAAAACCGTTGATAATGATTACGCAGCTGAATTAAAAAATGGTATATTAAAAATATATATTCCAGAAACAATGCCATCATATAAAAATATAAAAACTCATGCACATAAAAGAATTTTACTTAATATCAAAGAAGTAAGCGAACAATATGCAGGTACTTTTCAAAATGAAGTTTTTATTTTTATAAAAATTTTTGATAACATTTTAGGATGGGACATAGACAATAAGTTTATCAAGCCTATATCAGATGGTTTAATTTATGCTGGTGTTATTAAAGATGATAATATAAATAAAATGTTTTATTGTGCAAAAGGAGAATATTCTGAAACTCCACATACTGAAGTTTATGTTTTCGATAGTAAAAATATTAATGAATTTTTAGAAAAATACAGTACATAAAAATAGCCTTTTTTATGTATTTTTTTATATTAAAAAAAATGCTACATTAAAATAAAAAAAACATTGAATTTTAAGTATTTTAAAAAATTAAAAAGCCAATTTAAGTAGTGCAGGTAGGTAGATGACACGGACGTGTCGACTATCCTACCACCCTATACAGTTTTTTTGAATTTATATGGTGGTTCTGGAGGTGATTAATTTGAATTTTTTTCCTAATGGGGATGAAGAAATTGCTTTAATAAAATTTATATCACAATACCAGTATTTGAATATAAATGATGTAAAGTATTTCTTCAAAACGGTAGATTATTATAAAAAAAGAATTAGACATTTGGTAGATAAAAATTTTATTAGAAGGAATAAAAATTGTCTCATTTTAGGAGAACTTGGAATTGAATATTCCAAATTATTTGGTTTTGAGTACAACCCTATTAATAGAAATGTTAAATATAAAAAAAGATTATTAAGTTTAAGTAATATAGGTGCTTTCTATCATAATTGTAATTCTTTAAAATTTACTCCTTCTTTTTCTATAAAAGATAAAAATATATTTACAACAACAGCAAGGAGATACATTGGAATCTTTGATATAAATGGTATAGAATATTTATCATATCAAATAAGAGAAGAACATGATGAAAGATATATAAAATCGGTCATGTATGATATACAAAAGGAAATCAAATATAAAAATATTATAATTTTGGTTAATGATATAAAAAGAATTAATCTTAATGACTTTTGTTTTGGGATAAATCAAGTAATTGTATTACAAGATACGGAAGAAAATAGAGAAAGATTAAAATACTTAAATAGTATAAACTGGTATAAAATAATAAATGAATTTTATAAAAACACAGTTTATTTATCAGAATATAATTTTTGTGATTATACCAACTATATAAATAAATATATTTCTTATTTTTATTTTTTAGATACGGAGAAAATTAATAGAATAAAATATTTTTTAAGAGAAAACAAACATAAAAACATTGATATAATATGCAACAATATTCAAAAAGAAGTATTAATAAAAGAATTTCCAAATGCACATTATATAATTTTGAATTTAGAAAAATACATTGACAAAGAGAGAAATTATTATGTTTAAAAAGAGCATTCTTTATATTTTTGTGTTTTTGTTTTTAATCTTAAATATTATAATTGATACAAAACTAAATAATTATATAAAAATTTTAGAAATTGTTTTTAATAGAAAAATATATCTAACAATTAATTTATATAGTTTTATTTGCCTCATATTTGCTTTTATTTCAATTTTAATAACGTTAGATATAATACTTGTCTTTAAAAAAGAAAAAATTGAAAATAAAGGCATTAATTTAAAACCTGAAGATGGTACTTATGGTACTGCTAATTGGATGAGTGAAAAAGATATAAAAAATATTCTTACGATAGAAGATAAACCAGGCATAATATTAGGAAAATATAATGGTAACATAGTAAAATTGCCACTTAATAGTTTTTTTAATAAAAATATATGTGTATTTGGTAGTTCGGGCAGTATGAAAACAATACGGTTTTCTTCTTGTTAATTTATTAGAATTATCAAGATATTCAAAGTCTATAATTGTAACAGACCCAAAAGGCGAAATTTACAGAAAAACTTCTAGTTATTTTAAAAAAATAGGATATGTTGTAAAAGTTTTAAATTTAAAAGATATGAAGCATTCTGATAGATGGAATCCACTTGCAGAAAATCAAAATATTAATGATGTTCAAACTTCAAGTGATGTAATTATATCAAATACACAAAGGCATGATAAAGGTGGAGATGAATTTTGGCCTCGTGCTGAAGAAAATTTATTAAAAGCATTTGAATTTTACTTTTTAGAAACATTATCAGATAAAAATAATTTAACAAATGTTTATAATCATATAGCAAGTGGAGATATTAAAGAAATTGATGAAATATTTAAAAAATTACCAGATAATAGTCCCGCAAAAATGAGTTATAATATATTTGCGAGTGGATCAGATACAATAAAAGCAAGTGTTATTACAGGTCTTGGTACAAGACTTCAAACGTTTCAAAATCAAGAACTTCAAAAATTAACAAGTGAAAGTGATATTGATTTGGAATTACCAGGAAAAAAACCTTGTATCTACTATGTTGTAACTTCTGATATGGATTCAACATATGATTTTATTTCTTCATTGTTTTATACATTTTTATTTATTAAACTAATAAGATATGCTGATTCTCGAAATGATGGGAAATGTGAAAATGAGGTATTTTGTTTTTTAGATGAGTTTGCAAATATACGGACAAATTCCAGACTTTAACAAAAAAATATCAACAGTTAGGAGTCGTGGGATTTCATTGATACCTATTTTGCAAAATGTACGGTCAGTTTAAAAACAGATATCCAGATGACTTGTGGGAAGAAATCATTCGGCAATTGTGATACACGAATACGGAATGGGTTTTTCTGATGTTTCTAGTGCTCTTTATTTCAGTTCTTTGGCTGGTGTTGCTTCAGTTGAAAGTACCTCAATAAAGAAATCAAACTCAATAGAAGGTGATGTTGAAGAATATGGTCAGAAGAACATATCAACCCAAAAAAGGAATTTACTTAATGTAGATGAAATATTAAGAATACCCTCAACTAAATTGTTGGTAAATTTAAGAGGAAATAACCCATTATTACTAGATAAAATGATATATACCGAACATCCCATTTCTCAAAAATTAACAAATTCACCTATTAAAGAGTATTATCCAAAATGGACAAAAAATAATTCAATTATTCATTCAGAAGTAAAAAAAATAACTAGCAAACCAATAATAAAAGAAAAACTTAATTGGGATACATTTTAAATTTTAATAATATTTTTTCGAGCATTGTTATATATTAACTTTTATGATATATTTATAGCAGTTAGGAGGTACTTATGGGATACAGTAAAAAAACGACTAATTATATTAAAGAATTAAGGAAATTTAGGGACTTACCTAAAAATGAAAAATTAAAACATATGCTAAAATTTCAAGAACAACAAAATAAAATAAATGTAGAAGATGTTAAAGTAGAAAGTTTTTGCCCAATAGGACATTCACTACCAACAACTATTATTCACAAGCCAGAGAAAAAAACTGTTGTTAAAATCAAATAAGGAATGGAAGTGGTATCTATGGTATTAACATATAATTATGGTGATTTACAAGATATAAAAAATAAAATACTAGAAACTAAAAAATTAAATGCTGAAGATATATACGCATTGATAAACTCATATAAAGATACATTAAATTACATGTATGAAAATAATTTAATAGTTAATGCTACAAAAGAAGATTTAGAAAATGAGCTATTAGAATTTGCCAATAAATTATTATCAAAAGAGAATTTATCTTATAAAAAATTAGATAAAAAATATCATAATAAATTTTTTACAAATTTTTTCTTTAATCCAAATGAAATAAATTTGAAAATAAATTAGAAACATTGCCAATAAGGTGATGTTTTTTATTTTTGGAGGTGAAATATTGAGTGAACTTACACTGAAAGAACTTTTTAGAAGTAAAGAAGAAAAAAGAATATTAACAGGAAGAATAAGTGGCATAGAAGATGAGTACTATAAACTAAAAAATAAGAATATTCCTTGTGCCGTTGTTTGGTATGATGATATAAAAATACTTATTCCTAGTACACATTTAGGAATAAAAAAAATAAATAAATCTATAATTCGTGGAATGTTAGGTGCAGAAATCGACTTTATTGTTATGGAAATTGATGAAATATCAAATATTGCAATAGCAAGTAGGAAAGATGCAATGGAATTAAGACGAAGCCTTGAAATTCCAAAATTAAAGAAAAATGATGTTGTTAGAGTAAGAATATTGTCTGTTGGTTTAAAATACATTATAGTCGATTTATATGGCAAAGAGACTATAATAAAAGCTAACAATTTAAGACACACCTTCATTGTAAATTGTAAAGAAATCTTTAAACCCGGAGAATATCTAAAAGTTAGAATTATTAACATTGATATAAAAAAAGATATTTTTGAATTAGATGCAAAATGTTTTTTAGAAAATCCTTTTAACAATATTCGAAAATATATAACTGAAAATGGAGAATATACTGCTAAAGTAATAAATTTTCCAAGACAAAACAGTGGTATAATTGTTCAACTTGATAATACCAAAGTTACATGTCTAGTAAGAGTTCCAGCTCAATTTAGAAATTATCCTCATTTATATGACAATGTCCTAATAAAAATAACTGAAATAAAAGAAAATAAAAAATTTATATATGGTTATTTAATGAGAATTATTTAGGAGGAAGTTAAAATGATAGATAATCAAAAAATAGAAAATTTTTTGCAAGATTTTGGTTGTGCTAGTCTAGAACATTTACAAATTTTATATGGAGAAAAAAATAATAATTTCAAAAATATTTTAAGAAGTAACAATGTAAGAAAAAAAGATAATGTTTTTGTTCATAATACAAGAAATATTAATAATAAAATGCTTGTTGCATTAGATATATTATGCGAATATAAAAAAAGAAAAAGACTTAATAGATATTATTTAGGATATGATCCCGTTATAATAAGTTTTTTAAGCAATGACAATTTACTATATCATATAATTGTTGCGACAAATGAGCAAACAAAAGGAATCGTAAAAAAAATTAATTCCTACCCACTATCTATTCCTAAAGCTGATAAATTAATTTTGGCATTTCCTGATGTTTCTGAATTAGAAAATATTGAATGTGATATTCCCTTTTTATATTGTACTTATCCAGGTTTAGAAATACAAAATTAAAAGGACTATTTTTAGTCCTTTTTGTATTCTTCTGAATAAACATATAAAATCCATGTGCTATTTTCGTCCATTTTCACATCAGAATATATTAATTGACCAATTTCATATGGTACTTCTTCAGCACGTCCTGCATATAATTCTTCAGTGTCATTTCTTATTACTTGTATATTTACTCCTCTAAATGAACTTACTGTTAAATATTTTTTCATAATCTCTATACCTCTATTTATTATTACTTTCGTAAAATTCTTTTATAAGCTCTTTACATTCTAATAAATTATATCCGTTCTAATCTCGCGTCTTCAATCATAACCCTAATTAATTTATTTTTTTTCATATTTTGAACTTAAATCATTTACAACATTTTTTGATATTATCTCATACATTTCTACTATTGACTTTTCAGTAACTTCCATCCTATTTATACTCTCCTATTTAAAATTGCAACTAAAACTTCATTTGACTGTACTATATATTTTTTTCCATTATAGTAATATTCTTCATTTTCTTTATAAACTGTATAACCCAAGTTTTCTAATCTTATTGACATTTTTTCTATTGCGTCAGGCACTTCAAATGTTCTTATTTCAGCTTGTGTTATTAATTTATAATATTCAATTTTTACTATTTTTTCATTTTGATTTATTTTTTTATCTACAAATTTTGTAAGTAAACCTAAATTCATTTTATAAACTACCTCTTAACTTAAAACCTTCAAGTTCGGTTTTTGCTTCAATATGTTGTATTTCTTTACTATTTAGTCCAAAACTTTTAAGTTCTGTTTTGGTTATATTAAGTAATTGTTCAATAAAATTAATTTCTTTATCTTTTAGAATTGATAACACTTTACTATTTATCATTAATTTATCAATTTTCTCGTTTTTTGCTAACATCTATACCAACTCCTGTTTTTAATTATACTATTTTTTTATAAAATTATCAATTAGATTATAAAAAATAATAATATTCTTATATAAAATTATTGACTTTTGTTATTTGGTTTGCTTTAATATATTTAAAATATAAATTTAGGAGGCCAAAATGAACAAATTAAACAAAGTATTAATAATAATTATAGTTATTTTAGGTATTTCATTATGTACTGTGTTAGGCTTTTATTTGAATTTAAAAAAGGACTATAATAAATTAGAAGCACAAATTCTATTTAGTCAAGACGGCGAACAACTTGAGGATACTGGAAACTTTTTATTTCAAGAAGAAGGAAAATAATATAATAAAAAAATGCGAGGAATCCATAACAGATTCCTCGTTGATGTTTCAGCACACTTGTACGATATTATTATCTTATTAATACGTTACAACAAGTTGACTCATTAATACTTTTCATAAATCAAAAAGTCAACACTTCCTTTTCCTTTATCATTGTAAAAACTTACCCAATATGTTCCACCATCGCAATTTCCAAGAACCTGAACATCCTTTTCACCAACTAATCTTTTGGTATAAAGAATATTGGTTTTATTGTTTGCATGGCAAACGCTTACTCTGACGCCAGATGTTGGCTTAACCCACACACGTAATCTTGCACCCTTATGAGGTGTTACTGCATAGTAAATACCACCAGTTGGCGTTTGTAAACCAGTTCTGTACATCAAGCCGTTAGGCATATCTGATGTTAAACTAATGCCATTATCTGATAACAAACTGACGTCTGTGCCTACTTCTGAAAAATCAGAAACGGTTGTAGACTCTGTTGCCGTGTTGCTTTCTGCATCCGCAGGTGTTACTTCACTAGCAAACGCAGGAACAACAGCTGTAAACAGCATTGAAAAACAAAGCATTAAACTTAATAACATTTTACGCATATAAAGTCCTCCTATATGTGCTTCAACATCATTAAAAGTATATATTAATAAGACAAATATTATTATACGACATTTTTCTCAAAATGCTGTATTTTTTTTACAAAATGTCCAAAATAGTTTATAAATATGACATTTTATTTTATAAAACGACAAAAAAATATATAAATCAAAGTTATTATATATTTTTTTATCATCTATTTCTCTATTTTCAAATTTTTATAAGCATATCTCATAGACTCCAAAACCAACGAATTAAAAGATATGCCAGTTTCTTCAGAAAGTTTATTAAAATCATTGAATAAATCTTCTGGAAATCTTATAGTTCTTGGAATATTTGCATTTTGTTTTTTTACTTTATCTATCTTTTGAAGTTTAAACATTCTAGTACCTCCTTGCAACCATATATTGATACCATTATTATAACCATTGTGGTTGTTTTTATATATAACCTTTGTGATACCATTGTGGTTGCAACAATTCTGATTTTATGTTATAATAAAAATACAAAATTTATTAAATAAGGAATGATAAAAATGAATAAAGTAAAAACAGATACATCTGAAATATATAAAATACTTAATGCTTTAATAAAAGATAATAAAATAAAATTCAAATTCAATGACAATAATTTAGTACCTCTTGACCCTATATCTGTAATAAAAAATAATACCAACAATACAATTGAAATTGAATTTAGAAATGTTGTTAAAGAGCATTTAGAAGAATTAAAAAGTATATTAAATAAAAAAGAATAGTTTTGTAACTATTCTTTCTTATTTTTTAATCTAAATTTTCTATTTTAGAAATACAGTTTTTGCAAATCATTTTTCCATTTATTTCTTTAAGATGGTCTTTGCTATTGCAAAAAGTACAACCTGGCTCAAATTTTTCTAATACCAGTTTTCCATTTTCAACATGAATCTCCATTCGATCTTTTTCTTTTATGTCTAAATTATTTCTGATTTCAATAGGAATTACAATTCTTCCTAATTCATCAACTCTTCTTATCATACCTGTGTTCATGCAATATTCCTCCTTTCTTTTTTATTTATTTATAATTTTTATAAATTGCTTTTTCCTCGACAATACGGGCAATTATAACCTTCTATTCTTGAAATGACAGATGCCTTATAATTATGTCCATTTACACACTTCCACCAAAATATCTTTAATGAGTTATTTTCTACTTTATCAGGTGTTAATGTGTTTAAATCATAATTCCATTCCATTGCAAGTGTTGGATTACACACTTTGAAGTTTTTTAATCCTTCATAATATTCTTTTTTGTTACAGATAGGACAACCACTATCTCGCCTTGCTCTGTTACTTATACTCGTTTCCCATTCATGTCCTTTTTCACATTTCCACCATACATATTTATTTGTATATGCACCAATTTCTGACGGTTTTAATTCCCCATTTCTTTCATAATTCCATTGTTTTGCTATTTGAGGTTTTATTGTTTCTAAATCGTTTATACCGGCTACTATCATACGCCCAGAACAATACGGACAACCATTTCCGCCCGTCCTAGATGCAATTGTTGCTTTCCATTCATGACCTTTTTTACAACGCCACCATACCTTTAAGTGAGATTTAAAAGTTACCTGTTCTGGAGATACATCTATATTTTTTTCATAATTCCATTCTATCAATAATTTAGGGTTTTTAGTTTTTAAATCAGTTAATCCAGGTATTGCCTTATGTCCAGCACAATACGGACAACCATTTCCTCGTGTTCTTGCACAAATTGTAGTTTCCCATTCATGCCCTTTTTCACATTTCCACCAAAATGTTTGATTAGAATTTTTTGTAAATTGATTTGGCTTAAATGCACCATTTTTTTCATAATTCCATTGTTTTGCGACATTAGGTGCTGTTGTTTCTAAATCATTAAAACCAATTTCTACCCTTCTACCTGCACAATAAGGGCAATTTGCTCCATAATATCTGCTACTAATTACAGCCTCCCAACTATGTTTTTTTTCACAAATCCACCAAGCTTTTTGGTTACTTGCACATAAGACATCTGTTGGTCTCAAATCACCGTTTTTTTCGTAATCCCATTCTTGTGCTAATTTTGGTTTCATAGTTGCTAGATCATTAAGACCTACAATTATTTTTTTCTTGTTACATGCTGGGCATAATTCACCTGCAAATTTATTATAAATTGTTTCTTGGTATATATGTCCATTTTTACATTTCCAATACACAATTTCCTTACTTGTTATTTCATATTTTGTAGGGTCCTTTCCAATATTTTCTGGGAAATACCATTCATTCATAAGTTCTATAACCGAAGATATATATATTTTTTTATTTGAAATTTTTTTCATTATGACTTCTCCTTAAAAACAAAAAAAACTACATTTTTTCAAAAGTAGCTTAAATAATCTATAAAAAAAAGTCAATATAGTTGTATTATGTATGTGTCAACCTATCGTTGGCAATTTTTAATTCTCCATTTTTCAATGTTTTTT
>ERZ824473.1385-NODE-1385-length-34931-cov-5.100556_pt1 | contig 34931 bp, 41 predicted proteins | sample MGYA00519874_ERZ824473 | MGnify/ENA primary metagenome ERZ824473 (study PRJEB31778, sample SAMEA3449151) | human gut metagenome | biome: human gut; feature: human-associated habitat; material: faeces | place: United Kingdom | collected 2010/2012 ... | reverse complement strand
GGAAGTGGTTTTTGCCACTTCCTTTTATTTTTGCCAATAAAAATTATACACTAACAACGAAAATCCCCGTACTTTTTTCAGCCTCAAACACTATTGTCCTGTTGTTCCAGCATATAATAACGGTTCTTATGTTTATTTTTTTATGGTATATTTTCCTAAAATATGCTATAATATAAAGGCTAAGTATGGTTATTTTCCATAGTATTATAATTTAAAAAAAGGGGGGCATTTTTTTACACAGCAAGAACAGACAAAATAATAGACAAATCAAAGAAGTTAGGGGGAAACGATTATGGAAGACAAAATACAACACAAAAAGGTGCGAAAATACAACGACAAATCCAACCGAACGGCAAAAATTAATCGAACCACCATTCTTAGCTTAACATTCATCGAATTAGTGCTGATTTTAGGATTATTTGTGCAAACATTTATGTACAAGACAGCCTTCGGTAAACTAGGAATTATTCCTATCATTATCTTAATTTTTGGAATCTTTCTGAACTGCGGATGCTATTTCCACAACAAAAAAAGCGAAAAGTTAAAGTACTATATGTTCTTTACCTTCTTTATTGGATGGGCTTATTTGATGATATTGGGAACTAATATCCTGGTTGGTTTTTATATTTATCCGCTTATCATTGCTACTATTTTATATTATGATAAAAAATTTGAAGGGATGCTATTTTATTCCATACTTATTGTTACGGTCATTCGAACGATTGTATGGGCAGTATCCGGACAATTATTGGGTGGTGACAGTGTTTCATTTATCAGTATTGTAATACATATTGAAATCATTATTGTATTACATAGTATCTCCAAACTTTCCAATCGATTCTCTGGGGATATGCTTGGTGCTGCACAAGATGAGAAAGATGTGCAAACAACTATGGTAAATGAAATTTTACAAATTTCTAATGACGTACAGGATACGGTTGCCGACACGAATGATTTGATCGATCATTTAAAAACAGATGCCAGTTTAGTACATGATTCTATTGAAGATATTTCTGATAGAACACAGAAAAATGTAGATAGTGTACAGGAACAAAATCAGATGACACAACAAATCAACGCAGATATTGAAGACACTTCTGAAAATGCGAAAATCATGGTGGAAGCTGCTACAAAGTCCTCACAGTTATTAGAAGAAAATATGGCTGTCATTGCTTCCATTAAAAATGATGCTGAATCCATCAATAAAACAAATGGCCGTGTTGCAGAATCCATGGAAGATTTACAGAAAAAGGCTTTGGAAGTACAGCAGATTACAGAAGTAATCTTCTCCATTTCCAGCCAGACAAACCTGTTAGCCTTAAATGCCTCAATCGAAAGTGCAAGAGCCGGTGAAGCAGGAAAAGGATTTGCCGTAGTTGCAGATCAAATTCGAAATCTTGCAGAGGAAACCCGACAATCCACAGAGCAAATTGCAAATATTGTGGAAGAGCTAAATACAAATGCACAAATGGCAACAAATATTGTACAGCAGTCTATTGATGCAATGGAATCACAAAACCAAAAGGTTGCAGAGGCCTCCGATGGATTTAACGAAGTACAAAATCACATTACTACATTAACACAGCGTGTAGAAAATATTAATGATAAGATTTCTAATCTAGTTCACTCCAATAATACAATTATTGAAAACATCAACCAGTTGTCCGATAGTAGTGCATCCGTTTCTGAGAGTGCACAGGAAGTAGAAGTACGAAGTCGCCAAAATCAGACAGAAGCCGAACACGCAAAGGAATTACTGGGACAGATGCAGACTTTGATACAACAATTAGAAAAATATCATAAAGTAAAGGCCTAAAAAGTAAGTTTACTGTTTTAACACAAAAAAGATGCAGAACGTTATTCAACAAAAATACATTTTTATGAATAACCTTTTCTGCATCTTTTTTACACCCTTAGCAATCTCTTGTTTCGCCACATTGTCTCCAACAACCTATTATCTATCATAATAAGTATCTAGGAAATGATGCTTTTCTCCATTTTGTTTATACGCAACTACGGTACTTAAATTTACGTTTTCCACACTTTTAAAGATATTTTTTTCCACATTCGGATTATATTTTTTCATCTGTTTAATCAATTCTTTTACTTCCATCCGTTTCGATTTGTTTTCCTCATTATTGCAAGTCGTACAAGTATCCGTAAATTTGCAGGCACACTGAATGAAATATAATCCATTATAATCTCTCCACGCTTTTATATCGTCCTCACGCACTAAATATAATGGACGAATTAACTCCATGCCTTCAAAATTGGTACTGTGCAGTTTTGGCATCATTGTCTGTACCTGTGCCCCATACAACATTCCCATCAAAATCGTCTCAATTACATCATCAAAATGGTGTCCCAATGCAATCTTGTTGCAACCTAATTGTTGTGCAAAATGATACAGATGCCCCCTGCGCATACGTGCACAAAGATAACATGGGGACTTTTCAATATCATATACCGTATCAAATATATTCGTTTCAAAAATTTCAATCGGAATATTTAATTTTTTTGCATTTTCTTCAATAATCTGTCGATTCTGTTCATTGTATCCCGGATCCATCACCACAAATTTTAATTCAAAATGAAATTTATTATGCCGTTTTAACTCCTGAAACAATTTAGCCATCAACATAGAATCTTTTCCACCGGAAATACAGACTGCAATTTTGTCCCCTTCTTGTACCAATTCGTATTGCTTCACTGCCTTTACAAATTTGCACCAAATGGTTTTTCGATACTTTTTTCGTAGACTTTTCTCAACTTCTTGACAGACATCCACATTTTCTTTTCGCTTCATCTCTTCTAACAACCAGGCATAATATCCGCCTTCCAAACTATAGGCATCATATCCCATGCTTATCAGTTTATCCGCCACATCAATACTAATGATACCTCTGCTACAATATATAATAATTTTTTTATTCTTTTCCTTTGGTGGTGCAGAAAGCAAATCTTCTATACTGCTTAACTGCGCTCCAGTGATACAACCATAGTCGAACTCCTTTTGACTTCTGATATCAAACAACTCATACTGCCCTTGTTCCATTTTTGCTAATTCTGCCACTGAAATTTCCATTTTTTCCCTCATTTCTGTATTCTTATAACGCTTCATCCATTCCTACATAACTTGTATAGATTATAACTTTTTTGCTATTTTTTCAAGTATTTCTTTTTCTATGTTACTCCCTTGAACATTTTTCCGCATCAATTGCCAATACAAACATCAATGCACTCAACGCATTTTGTTCCTCTGCAACATCAATAACATAAGTGTCACTCAAGTGAAACAACTCTTTTGTAATCTTAGCCACCTGTAAACCAGAACGATCCATAATAGAATAATCCCATTCCCAAAAATCCCCTTCTATTCGCCATCCATTATAATCGATATTGTATTTAGGTTTAAAAAACGCAAATTCTTTTGAAATACAGCCCAGATATTGTGTTCCCTGATACACCTCAAATTTCGGCATAAAGGTGAAAACTTTTTCCTGTACAGTTCCAATCTCATTTTTATAGGTATCATAAATCTTCAGACAATGTCCCCACGCCAACTTTCCCTTTACTTCATATACTACATTTCCAGCTTCATCATAAATATCATAGCTGTCCAACCATGAAAAAACTCTCTGTTTAAAAATTAACTTCATCTTTTTCTCCTTTTTCAATCCTTCTTTTCTTGCAATTTTATATTTCTATAAGTACACGAAAAGGTATCTCCCCCAAGATAGGCAAGATACCTTTTCTTTTTTCAACTATACATCATAAACATAAGGAAATCAATCTACACTTTTCCCTTGCTCTGCTTCTTTTACATATAACTTAAATACTTCAATTAATTGCTGCAAACGAGCAGCTTGTGCAGCAAGTTCTTCACTGCAGGCTGAACTTTCCTGTGCCATAGCTGTATTTTCCTCTACAACTGCTGCAATCTGGTCTGTTGCCTGTAAAATCTGACTCAATGCAGATGCTTGATTTTTAGATGCCACTGTAATAGCTTGTAAAAGCATTTTGTCGTTGCCTATATTATTAGGGTAGATTATTGAAAAAATAAATATTTATTTCCTAACTAACCCTTAAAGTGTAAAACGTTTTACAATTTCACTGATCGCAACTGCATTATCCTTATTATGACTCACAATGCGACTCAATTCCTCTGTTGTTTCCTCTGTTTGTTTTACCTTTTCCATAATCTCGCTACTTTCCACTGTATTCATATCCGGTGTATCAGAAACCGTTTTAATTTCCTCTTGAATCTCATCTACTGTATTTCCAAAAGATGCCGATATTTGCGAAATATAAGATATCGTTTTTTCAATTTCCTGAATCGAATTGTAGTATTCCACCGTTGCATCTGCAAAGTATGTCAACTGTTCCTGCACATCATTTTGCAAGAAATCTTCCAAACCATTGAAACATTTTTGCACTTCTGCAACATTTTCCTTTGTTTCATTGCAAAGTTCCTGAATCTGTACTGCTGTTTCAGAAGAAGTATTTGCCAAATTTCCAATCTCGTCTGCAACAACAGCAAATCCTTTTCCTGCTTCGCCTGCTCTGGCTGCCTCGATTGATGCATTTAAGGACAATAAATTGGTCTGGCTGGTGATATCTAAAATCTGGTTTGCCATCTCATCAATCTTGGTCAATGAATTTAAGTTTGCTATAGCATCTGCAATGGATTTTTTATTACTATCAATTGCACCATTGGTCTTTTCTAAAGATAGCGTAGCATTCTGTTGCATTTCTGCAACCTGTTGCAATAACTGTTCGCTATGTTCCTCACCATTTTGGATCTGTTCTTCTACACGCAATACATCCTTATAAATTTGACCAACCCGTTCATTTACCTTTTGGATTGCTTGATTAATTTCTTCTGTATGTTCTGCAAATTGGGTGGTTGCCTTGGAATTGTCTGATACACATTCAACTAGTACATCCGAGGATACCGCCATATTTTCCGCAGAATCATTCATGGATACCGAACAATCCTGTAAAATATCTACAATATTGTGTAACGAATCATACAGCGAATCCAATGCCGTTGCAATTTGTCCGATTTCGCTACGTTTCTGCACCCACTTTTCCAATTTTTTACTTTTGGTTAAATTCAATTGTTTTAAATTCATAATGGAATCTTTTACATATTTTAACGGCTGTACCATCTGTGCAATCATAATCATAGACAATAAACTAATAACAAAAACAAATATAATACAACAAACAGCCAATGACCTTTTACTTTGCACGATTTCCGCATAGATATTTTTCTCACTATCATAAGAAATTACAGCCCAATTATAATTGTCCATATATTCATAATACGCTATGGATTTTCCTGATTTCTTATCATTGTAATGTAGTTCAGTCTTTGAAGATTTTGTATTTTTATTGATTTGATCAATAACAGACAACAACATCTTATCTTCTATCGTTTCACCCATTAAAGATTCGTCTTCATTAAAAATATGCATCTTTGTTCCTACATTAATCATACAATACTTTACCGTCTGACCTTTACTCTTGGTCTCATTTAGAAGTTTCATCAACCCTTCCGCATAAGGGCCTCCACCAACATATCCAAGTATCGTCTTCCCATCTGTATCAAAAACCGGACAATACATAGACAATGTCAACTGATTGGATGCTGGAGAATGAATAATACCTGCATTATATAAACCATTCTTTTCTTTCATTGCATCTTGTAATGCCTTTAGAGAATCTCCTTCTCGAGTCGTCATTCCTACTACTTTTGAATTGGAATGAGCGATAACATGTGTATTCCACTCACCAATATAAAGCCCTTCCCAATTATCACAAGCAGTATAACTGTCTTCCGTAAATCTTTGTGCCTCTTTTTGTTTTTCTGTGTTCTTTGGATCTTTTAAAAACTCACGCACGATTGGCGCCTTACTAAATTCAATTAGTAAATCTTCATTGTGCCTTACATACTCTTTGATCAAACAAGTTTGTGCCTGTAATGCTGTTTCGTTCTGTAACCGCTCCGACCTTTGCATCAGTGCCTTCATATTTTGACTTGCAATCACATACAACAAAGACAAACAACACACTACTATAATTCCAATCCCCAACACAATTTTTCTACTCATCTTTACATTTTTCATAAAATCCCCCCTATTTGATTACCCCAGATACCTATATAACCTCTATTATTCTACCTTCTCCTCCTATCTTTTTTCTATTCATTTCCGTACTTTTATCCATATAACTCATAAATATTTTTTATTATACCTTTTTTTCCCATTCTATTCTATCATTTTTACGACATTCATTGTATAATTACGATATAATTCAATAACAGTCGATATTTATCGTAACAGTTCAGATGGGACAGAAATGTCACCATTTATTTATTAGAAATCAGGGGGGACATTAAACATGAAAACTTTAACCAATTCACAAACTACACTGACCAAAAAACTATCTGCTGCTTATGCACTTACTAATATTCCTTTATACCTTATTGATGAAGAGTATCAATTAATCTATCATACTACCACTATAAACATTTCTTCCGATACTTTTTCACCAGTAGCACAATATTATATCCAACATTTACATACAACATCTGAGTCAGCCTTATATATTCCTAAAATCCAAATCCCTTTTTCCAATGTATATTATGGAATCATTCCTATTCCTAATCAGCAGTATATTTTGGTTGGTCCCGTTGCCAATCAGGAGCTACACTATTCTCCATTTAAAAATTACCTGCAAAAAAAATACACACTAGAACTTACAAATCTACTTTTCCAGTTGTTTCAAAATACACCAACGCTAAATCTGTATCGTTTTCAAACAATCGTATCCTCTTTGGCCTACCTTTTGTTCGAAAAAAATACACCAAACAAACAATTTGCCCTATCACCTCTTCCTGCCAAACAAAAAAAGTATGCAAAAACAAGTTATTCTTCCTTACAGGATACGCTTTTATCCAAACAATTGTTTTTTAGCAATCACATATTTCAGGCAGTGTGTTCTGGTAACACTTCACTTTTAACTGATTTATTTTATATTTCAGACAAGCAACAGCACCAAAAAAGTAGAGAACATCTGGCTCCATTTACGGACAAAAAAAATACAGATACGGATACGAATAACCAATATCTGTATCTACAATTTCTCACAAACGCATCCGTCCTCATGCACAATGCGATTTTAGGAGGTCTTAATCCCGCTGTTGCCAAAGAACTTTACCTTTCCTATATCTCAGAGGCATTCAGTGGGTTCCGTACAGCAGAGCTTTCCAAACTAATGGAAGCTTTCGCCTACACACTCTGTCAAAAGGTACAACATACCAAGGAGCCTTGTTGCCACTCCAAACTCCTACAAAAATGTATCAGTTACATTCAGGAGAATTTATACAAAAAAATTACATTGGAAGAGTTATCCTCCTCTGTCAATGCCTCCATCCGAACCATTCAAAGACATTTTAGGGAACAACTGAATGCATCTCCGATAGACTATATTACGGAACAAAAGTTAAAAGAGGCTTGCAATCTACTTGAGAATTCCTCCTATACGGTAGTAGAAATCGCCAACATTTTAAGTTATTCCTCACAAAGTCATTTTACAAAAACTTTTAAAACTCACTATCAGGTTACCCCTAACCAATATCGTCAAACCAGGCAAGCATCCACAGACTACCAATAATTGATTTGCATTGCCTCACGCACTTCCTGTAATGTCTGTGCCGCCTTTGTACGTGCTACCTTTGTACCATCACGCAGTATATCCATTACTTCCGGCAAGCGTCCTTCCCACATTTTTCTACGTTCACGGATAGGACGAAGTTCTTCCTGCACGACTGCATTTAAGAATTTTTTAACAGTTACATCACCTAAACCACCACGCTCATAATGTGCCTTTAATTCTTCTAAATTGTTGTATTCCGGCAAAAATTCTGGAAAATATTCTGTTTTACAGAAAGCATCCAAATAAATAAAGACCGGATTCCCCTCTGTATGTCCCGGATCGTCCTTTCTTAAGTGGGTTGGATCTGTATACATGGACATAATTTTCTTTTGAATGACTTCTGGTTCATCGGAAAGATTAATACAGTTTCCAATGGATTTACTCATCTTTGCCTTACCATCAATACCAGGTAAACGTAAACAAGCTTGATTAGATGGTAGTACAATCTCAGGTTCTGTCAAAGTGCCATGATATACGGTATTAAATTTATGTACGATTTCACGACATTGCTCCAGCATAGGCATCTGATCTTCTCCTGCCGGTACATCCGTTGCATGAAACGCTGTAATATCTGCCGCCTGACTAATTGGATAGCAGAAAAATCCTACCGGAATACTGGCTTCGAAGTTTTTCTGCTTAATTTCTGCCTTAACCGTTGGATTTCGCTGTAAACGAGATACGGTTACTAAATTCATATAGTAAAAAGATAACTCTGTAAGCTCTGGTACCATCGACTGCACGAAAATAGTAGACTTTTCCGGATCTAATCCACAGGCTAAATAATCCAATGCAACCTGCATAATATTTTGTCTGACCTTTTCCGGATGTTCTGCATTGTCTGTCAATGCCTGTGCATCTGCAATCATAATATAGATTTCATCGTATTTTCCAGAATTTTGAAGGGCAACCCTTTCTCGCAACGATCCAACCAAATGTCCTACATGAAGATGACCTGTGGGGCGATCTCCAGTTAAAATAATTTTTTTCATACCTAACCTCTCCTTTCGATACTATTTCCTCTTAGTCAATTGTGAACCCTTTACATAATAATTCTTCCTGTTTCAAATCTCCCTTTAATTCAACATTTGAGGCAATAAATAATGAAATCATTCCATGCACAAGAGACCAAAGACGAAATAAATAATTCCATCCTTCCTCTTTTGTCATATTTCGTTTTTCTATATTAGCATAAACAACACTTCGAAAAAGTTCAAAAGGTGGATAATTTTCTTTCACCTTCTCCAATGTGAAAATAATTTTACTATCTGAATTTCGATAAAGTGCACTGAAATATGTAGGATGTTCCCTATAAAAACTTACATAAGCCTCACATAACGCTTCCAATGTTTCCATTTTAGATAATTTCATCCCTTTGATGGTTTGCTCCAATCTTTCTGTCAATGCCTCCGTAACATATTTCCGACAACAACTAATCAACTGCTCTTTACTTTCAAAGTGGCGATAAATTGCATTATGACTAACACCACACAAATTTGCCACCTTTCGTAAAGAAAGATACTCAAATCCTTTTTCCGAAATCATTTGAATACTGGTTTCAAGTAACTCATTTTTTAAATTTCCATGATGGTAATTTTCCTTCATAACTTACTCCCTGTTTTAAATTTTCAATCCTAATGATAGTATATGTATGTATGTTACCGCTGTCAACATTTAATTTTATTATATATTCACAAAACCCAAGCAACACTGCTATCCTTTATGTAAAAAATAGCCGCCCCAGTCTACAAAACTAGGCGACTATCTTTAATATTCTAATAGTAAAACGGTCTAACCGTCTAACGGTAGCACTCCCTCGATAGTTTATTAAAACTTATTTTTCTTAATCTGCTGATTCATTCTTTTTATCTTCATTTTCCAGTAAAAACTTTGTGTCAACCATATCGTAACAAAAATAATGAGGAAAATGCTAAAATACTGAATCAAACCACTTACTGTATGTTGCATCCAATAAAGTTTATAAGCAGCTCCCATCATAAGCACTGCAATAAAATAAATGAATTGTCTTTTTACTCTCCTTACTTTGAAATATCGATATATACTGGAGTCTTTGTACTATCTGCCCAATCATTCATACATAATGCCATTCCATCGACTAAATCTTCGTCTACCAAATATGCCACATGCATCGTTACCTTTCCATCCTTTATCTTTGTCATCCAGAATTGCTTTCCGCCTAATGTTTCTTCAAAGTAACATGGCATATGATCCATAAAGGCATTTTGGATATAAGCTGGACGATTGTATGCATCTACGCTCTCATAGATTTTATTTCCCTGTTTGGTAACCAATTGTAGAGATGGTGCCTGATACGAATGCTCTCCTGTTATATCTTTTGCCCCATCAAATTCTAAAGTCACATAGACAAGTTTAGGCTGTACCTTTTCTGTTTTTACTACCTTTTTTTCCGGGCTGTTGATACCGTCTCCATATTGAAGGGTTTCTCGCATATACGTTTTCAATTTTCCATCCTTGTCAAATAACTGATCTTGGTCTACATAATTCTTATTGTTCAGATAGGTTTTATCCAATCCTCCCAAGGAATCTAATATCTGTACATCTGTTACCTTAACTTTCGTTCCATTTACAGAACAGGCTCTATTAGTAGCATAATACTTTGTATTATTTTCTTTCTTACTTTTCTTTCCCTGGATTTCCCAACCAGTAGAATCCATTTTACTAAATAAAATATACTTTGTAGCATCTTGTGCAGTTACTTCTTCTACCTGTATTTTCTCTGCAATCTTAAGAATACCGTCTTTTCCTAACTTATTCTGTCCAGCAATTCGTAATAAATAGCCATAATCCTCCAAAAATACATAGCACACCTGACCATAATCCGTATCATGGTCGGATGTATATCTGGAACCAACAATTTGATTCACTTTACAATAAACGGCTTTTCGTCCATTTACAGTAACCTGCTCAGACTCTTCATTATCAAATGTAGACAACGCTTTATCCTTGTCTAAATATACCAATTCAAACCAAAAATCTTTTCCTTCTACAGAAGCATCTTTATAGGTATATTCCTGAAATGCACTTTGTTTTGCGGAAATATTTTTCTGCTCACTATATTTTTCTAACTTGTATTCTTGTCCAAAATCAGCAGACAACTTTACATATTTTTCTGGTGTACTGCTCTTTTTTGAAACATCCGATGTTTGTGTGATATCATTTTTACTAAACTGCATTTTTACTTGATTTCCGTTCTTTTGCACAGCACTTTCAAAATAATTTGCCACTTTACCTGCTGCAAATACGGCTGTAGGTCCAACTACCGCAAATGCAAGACACGCTGCAACTCCCATTTTCCAAACCTGTCTATGGCTTTTTCTTTCCTCTTTCTTTTCTGATGACATAGATAAAATATTTTCCTGAATACGTCGTTTGGACGTCTCAGACATCTTTATGTTTTTATACGAATCCCTTATTTTTTCTTGCATAATATTCTCCTTCCTGTTGCATTTCCTGTTTCAATAATTTTCTAGCTTTTTGCAAATAGGTACGAATGGTAGATTCCGGTTTATGTAGAATTTTTGCGATCTCTCTGCTGTTATATCCCTCATAATAATAGAAATAGACAGCCGTTTTATATTTTTCAGGAAGTTGTAAAATCAGTTCCATCATTTCATCCATTTCTTGTCTTTTGCTGCATATTTGTTCTTCATAATCCGTAATATCCTTTCGCTTTCTCCACCAATGCTTCAACATATCTTTGCATTGGTTCGAAGCGGTCACGATCAACCATGCCTTTTTTCCTGCTTCTTTCTCAAAATCTTTTTCTAAATGATAGTATTTGATAAATGTTTCCTGTACTGCATCTTCCGCATCCATTTGATTTTTGAGAAAAGAAAAACATAGACGATAAATATCATCCACATAGGCTTCATACGTTTTTACAAAAGCTTCCTCTTTGTCGGTACCGTCCAAAGTATGTTTCATTTTTTTTCCTCCTTTCACTATAGATACGATTGAGCTATCAAAAGTGTCGAATCTTTTTTAGATATATTTGCATATACTGTTCCACTTATCTATTTTTTGCAACAAAAATCCCTTTCTATACCCTTCTAACAAGATTTATTTGTTATACTCTTTATGCAAGTTTCATGTACAATAAGGGATACGAATTTCCTTCTTCATCGTAATCCGTTCTTTTATACGTTTCAAATCCCAGATGTTTATAAAATCCAACCGCTTGCGGATTCTGCTCATTGACTGTAACTTCTTGTATGTCATACTTTTGTATACCATACTGAATCAATTGTTTTCCAAGCCCCTTGCCTCTTTCCTCTGGCAAAAGAAACAACATTTCCAACCGCTTATTCTCAACTCCCATAAAAGCAACCGCTTCCCCTGTTTCACATTCCACAATAATCAAATGCTCCACACCACTTAATGCCTGTGGTACATATTCCTTGATTTGTTTGATTTCTTCCTCTGAAAGAAAAAGATGGGTTGCTCGAACTGATTCTTCCCAGATATGCAAAAGAGGCTTCATTTGTGCCTCTGTTTTTTCTTTTATTTCATATATTTTCATGCCGTCACCTTCCATTTATTCCCATTTACTATTTTTTACACAAGTACAACAACGGAATGAAAAGAAGCATCTCTATATATTATTTTTTTCACCACGAAATGCCTTACGCACATTTTTATACACTTGCCTTCTACCTACCGCAGTTCCTTTCTCCTTCCAGTATTTTACACTTAAAATATTGGCAATCGTCAAAAATAGCATTCCAATAATAAATAAGACGGCTTCCAATAATAAAGCGTTTATCCCCAAAATTTCATAACTAGAACCTTGATTTTTAGAAACAACAATACATACAAAGAACAACAAAATACATACAACACCTAAACCTGTAAATAGCAATAAAAATTTGTTTGATTTTTTCATTTTTTCCCCTTAATTTTCAATCATATCTTCGAAAAGATCCTCTTCCGTAATCTCTCTGATCACTTTACATGGACTTCCTACTGCAATAACTCCCGCTGGTATATCCTTTGTCACTACGCTTCCAGCACCTATCACACTACCAGCTCCAATTGTCACGCCACCGATTACTGTCACGTTTGCTCCAAGCCAAACATTGTTTTCTAATGTAATAGGCGCACTTGTTAATACACGACTTCTCTGTGTAGGATGAATTCCATGCCCTGCACAAGCCAAACATACCCCTGGAGCAATAAACGCCCCTGCACCAATGTTTATAGGCGATGTATCCAACATCACTACATTATAGTTTACAACGGCTAACCCATGAAAATGAATGTTAAACCCATAATCACAATGAAATCCATTTCCTAAAAATGCACGTTTATTGGATGTTCCAAAAAGCTCTGTCATGATTTTTTCTCTTCTATCCGTTTCTTCCTCGGTTAATGATTCTAATTCTTTTACCAAATCACTTGCTTTCTTTTTTAATTCTGGTGGGTTATCAAATGGACCACAATGGTATGGCTCCATAGACGTCATTCTCGCAATCGCTTTCTCATAGTTCGGTTGTTTTTCCAAATGTTCAGACATCGTTTCATTCCTTTTTTCTTATCCCTATTTTAATTCTTTTTCCAATAATGTAGCTGCATCCTTCACGCAGTCTATACATTCTCTCTTTACGATTCCATCATCGATTCCTTTTAACTCTCTGCATACAACTGTACCATTCTGTTGCTTAAATGCGTCAATCATTTTTCTGGCACTTTTCATGGTTTTCTGTGGATTTTTATTAATCAATCCTAATACATTGACTGCTCCAATCAATGCTCCACAGGTGGCTTCCATACTGCCACCCATTCCTACTGCAAACCCTTGCGTAAGATTCTTTGCCGTTTCTTCCTCTATCCCTACCAAGTCGCAATAGGTACATGCCACTGCCTGTGCACAGTTGTAACCACAAGCCTTTCTTCTTTCTGCCTCTTTCACTCTTGATTCCATAAATTCAGCTCCTCATCTGTTGGTATGTTTTATCTTTTTTCGCTCTACAACAAGTATATCGCCATCTTGTGCGATCAGCAACTAATTTTCTAAATTTATGAAAACTATAAAAACACGCTTGTTTCTCATGTAAGGGCGGACTGTTTTACTCTATAGGACATAGCTTTCTTATAAAGAGAACAAAATGGACAAGTCCACACCACCTCTCTGTTATGAGGTGGCTTTTATCAAGAGTAAACTTCAAGAAATTTTTTCTAAACTCTAGCCCCACTTGCCAAATTATCAGTAACTATACAAAAGTACATTGAAAGTCAAAGTTAATGATTACGAGTTCATTTTCTGACTTCTAAATCAATTGTATAATTCTTGCAATCTCCATAATTGCAACTTTTAACATCACTCCACCAGACATTACATAAAACCATAACTCACGTATATGCTGCGATTTTGCTATTGGTGTTGCAATTGCGGCGATAATTATGATTGCTGCTCCAACACATCCAATGATGTTGGGAATGCTCACAAGTGAAAATATACCGGGATTACAGCTTCCATCTATCGTATACTGAATGGTTTTATCCAGTCCGTCTCTTGCAGCTGCAAAGCAGCATATCACAAGACCATATATCAGGACAAACAAACTTCTTCTGCCCCAGAAATTTATGTTGCCTCTATTACTGATTGAATATCCAATAAATCCTATTAACGATACAATCATAAGCGTAGTAACTGTTGTTACCATATTTCCAAAATATAGTTTCATCCTTTTTCCTCCCTCCAGATAAAACATTTGTCCCTTCATAATTTTCCCTTTATGAAGGGCTGATACAACATCTTGAGTTTTAAAAAAACTTAAAACGTTCCATTAACATTTTTATACCACGCATCGATTTCCCTTAAATTTTCTAAAGATACTCGCTTTCCACCATTTATCATCATATCTAACATATCCTCTTCTTCTGGCGTGCGGTCTGTTTTGGCTGCTAATCCTTTTCCAGCAGTTTTTACCATAACATTCATCATAAAACGATACACTCCATGAAGCTTCTTCACATCAAAGTTCCCCTGTAACGTAAATAAAGGAATCCTCTGCGGAATAGCATTTTTATCCCTGACCTCTTTTAACTGTGTACCTGTCTGTCCCATGCCAACACCACAGACTGCACACACTTTATACTTTTTCGCTGCCTCTTTATATCCTTTAATTCCACCTGCCATAATCCAGCCAAGATAAATGATTTCGCTACCGGCAGGTACCTTGTTTTTCGCCTGTTGTAAACTATGTACTGGCAAATTCCATTCCTCACCTAACAATTTTGCATATTCTGCTGTGCTCCCGGTGTTTGATGTATATATGATTGTTTTCATTCTTATCTGACCTCCCATAATATAAATCACGCAATGAAAAACTGTAATATTACAATCTGCACTGCGTCTTAGCGTCTGGCTTCCTTTACTATAAATTTTTCTGCATCAATCAGGCTTTCTTCTTTACACTTTGGACAAAACAAAGGAAAATTTGTTAATACCGTATCTTTTCTTAATTTCAATCTTGTCTTATTTCCACATTTGGGGCAAAGAATCCATTCCTGATGCTCTGATTCATCGTTCAAATTGCTTCACCCTTTCAACTTATCTGCATTTCCTGTAAAAAATAATCCATATGCTCTTCCAGTAACTTTATCACTTGACTTTTGTCTTCTGCTCCATCATATACGCTGTAAAGCAAAAAAATAGGTCCATAAAAGTCAAGTGCTACCTGTCTGGCTCTTCCTGCATCCCCCAACATTCCGGAAAACAAGGCTTCCATATATGTTAACGGTCCACTTGCAAGGTAATTTTGATATAACTGTGACATCTGTGGCTCTCTGTATTGTTCCAATGTCAACATCTTACGAAAGCAACTGGAAAACTCTTCTTCTGTCCAATGTAGAAACTGCACCTTTGTGAACTGTTTAATCTTGTCAAATGCTGTTTCTTTATATTCTGCTGTAACCTTTTCCAGATCACCTTCCGGCATTTCATATTGCTTTACTCTCTCCATATCTAACTCATTCATTTTATCAATAATGCTGTCCAATATCTCCTGCTTGCTTTTATAATGCTTATACAATGCAGCCTTGGTTACTCCAAGCCTCGAAGCAATATCATTCATGGATGTCCCCATATATCCCCTCTGTGCAAATAGCCTCAAAGCTTCTTCCAGTATTTTTTCCTTTGTGTTCTTTTCTTTGATTTCCATATTATTATTTTTCTCCTATATTAACTTTATTTACAAGTTACCTATTGGTTACCTTTATTATAGTTACCTATCGGTCACTTGTCAATCGTTATTATTTGAAAACATAAACGAATATCGTTACTGACTGGATATCCTTTTCAAGCGGATATTCGCAATCCACTCTGCTACTTGCTCATAACACGATTAGCTTCTATCGCAGCATATCAGAAAGAGCTTGTACCCATCCTGATACAAGAAAGTCCCCACCACTTATTGCTCTACGCAATAGAAGTGGGGGACTTTCTTGATAATGTTAAAACGGCAATGCTCTACTCTATTGTATATATCCATAAGATATCTCGCTGATAATACCATCAAAATAAACAAAATCTCCATCCGTATAATTCCAAACAGCTTGAAACTTCGTAGGGTATTTAATGCCATTTTCAGAAAGTTGATAATCGTTACAAAGTGCAGACCACGGTACATATTCCATACTTCCGTCCGTTCCCGCAACAGCTCTGTCATTTGTTGTAAAAGAAAACATTTCATACTGTTCATTAAAGGTAAATATCCCGCTTGCCGATTGTCCTCCATAAGTGATAGTTGCCCGTACTTCAAAATCGCTTATTTCCTCAAAGGTGATATAGTCCTGCAATAGAATCGTCGGGGCAAATAAACTTTCTGCAAGAAAAGTAGCAAGGCAAGCCTTATTCATATCTGCCCCTGTCTGGTCGAATATAGTAATAGCTTTTGCAATCACACCTTTCATGCCACCAATTCCATTTTGATAGTAATCATATCCCTCAAAAGGAATACCGAACATCCTGCTGTCAATAAGTGCCATTCGGCAAGGCTCATTGATAAAATTGTACTGCGTGTAGTCGATTGTCAGAGTCGGACGATTTTTGCCCTGTAAAAAATCTACATTGTGATATTCCATTTTCAGATAAGACATTTTAGGTGTTCCAATATATCCGCAACCTTGTATGTACTTCTGGATAGCAGCAGGCAGATTGTTGAAATCTCCCTCTGTAAAAACTTCATTTTTTGTCTGTAGCTGATTTTCAAACATAATAGTGTCAACATCATTCTGAAAATCTCTTTTTACTGGAGAGTACGGAATATGAAACCATATCAAAATCATTACGATTAGCGCAAACAACACACCAATTACAATAAACATTTTTCTTTTCCTCACTTTATTCATGATGCTGGTCTTCCTTTTCTCTTATCGTCTGAGTTAAAAAAGCTTTATATGCCATTTCCTGCTGTTCATAAATTTCATCCGTCGAAATCCCTGGAATAGCCACAGAAAAGATTGTTCCAAGACCTATTGTATAAATTAACATATTCAAATGCAGCTTTTTTGCCTGTTCTATACTAATATTAAGATTTTTAGAAATAAGTTCTGCTGTGCAAGGATTTGTTTCCGACTGATACAAATCATCCAAAGAAGCAATGCCGTTTCGCTCATGCAGAATAAAAATCTTAAATAAATTTGGTTCTTCTTTCGCTAATTGAATATAAGCTCTCCCTGTGCTTCCAAAAATATCATCTATATCAATATGTGTTTGAACATATTCTCCGATAAAACTACTGACTTTTTGTGTCACATCTTTCCGTAATCCCTCCATATTTTTGCAGTAGCTATAGATAGGCTGTACAGAACACCCTATCTTTTCCGCAATATTTTTAACCATAACCTGCTCCATTCCATCACCTCGTGCGATTTCAAAGGCAGCATCGACGACCATTTCTTTTGTAATCCTTTGTTTTGGCATTTCTTTTCCTCCATAATCAAGTTGTATAAATTATTTATATAACTTGATTATATATTGGTGATTGTATCTTGTCAATCGTCCTGAATAAAAAATATACCAGAAACCTGTTCAGTCCTTTCACTTTCACATATAAACTTTTTGCATTTCTCTTATTTTTCCATGTACACTTTGTCTACAAATCCTGTTTGTAATTTATGTTTCTTCTTAAATAAACAAACTATCTTATTATACTTTTTTCAGTGGAAAGCAGCTATCCATTTATTTCCACATAACCATCTTTCATTCCTTTTCATATTTAAAAAATCTGTCCCGGCACTTTCTTTTTTTCTTTATATGTGAACTGCTTATCAAAACTTTCCGCTTCCTGTTCATCAACCAGATAACCTTCCGGTGTTGCGTACTCTCCTGTAACTCCATCAAGATACCCCGGTATCAGTTCCTTACACAGAAAGAATGATGCAAAATCATCCAGTGACACTGTCTCATACTTTTCAGGCATTCTCTCTTTATCATCTTCTGGCATATCATAATCTGACGCCTGTTCATTATCTTGCTGCTCCATCCGCTCCACAATGCAATTAAAAATATCTCTTTTGCTCTTGTAATGACGGTATAATGCCCCCTTTGTCATATCAAGCTCTCCTGCTATCTGGCTGACTGAGACAGCCTCATAACCGTCCCTGGCAAACAGATGTAATGCCACAATTAGTATTTCTTCTTTTCTATTACTCATGTAAATAACCTACGCAAAAAATAAACGACCGGTTATATGTCAAGACTTTTCTATTTTTTGCTGTTGTCATCTCTTTTTATAAATCAGCAATTCTGGATTCTTACCTTTATCTATGGTGATCACATTTTTGACACTGCACCATTTCATTTTCACCATCTTCTTTATAAAAGATACCTGCCCATTGACAAATACTCTGCAAAATAGGAATAACCGATCTTCCATTTTCCACCAAATACTGCCAATCCATATTCAAGTGGGCAACGTATATCATCCTCTAATTTTTTCTTATATTTTGCCATAATAAAATCACCTTCAAGCCATTCTTTGTTTTTATTATAGCCTGAAGGTGATCTTTTTTAAAGTTACTATGAAATTTATTAGTATGTATCTGACTAATGCACAGTACCATGAAAATTAGATATACTAGATTTCTTTTTTATTCTCAGCGCCTGGTGTTGTAACAATTACTTTAGATGGAGTAATCATAAGCGCTCCCTTTGCAGTTGCCGCACCATTGAACATCTTTTCCACCATAGCCTTAAATGTGTTGTTGTTGTCAAGCAAAATTGTAACACTTTGTGATAGTTTTCTCTATGCAGCATAACGAGCTGCATGAGGAGTGCGACCACCATTATGTGTATGTGGTCTTTTATGATTATATTTTCCATAAATGAATTCTAAAGTCTTCTGATCTAGCTCTGCATCTGATGTGAATGAATAAAGGATGAAGGCGAATGATTTGTTCTTTGAGCGCAGGCTCAAACTTAATTTTGTTTGACATTGTAACATCTCCTTGTAGTTTGAATTATATCAAACTATCACTTGGTGTTACAACTTAATTATAGCAGGACACATTCAATCTAATTTAACCAATACCGCCCGGCAAGAACATCTAAAATTTATCTACGCATTCCGTCATTATTAAATGTTTTTTTCAAAGCATGTTCCGTTGGAAAAATAGAAGCAATCAAAATAATACATTGAATTGTCACAAGAATCCCCCCTACAATTCCAATAATCTTTTCATCACTATGGTATAAAGGAATATGTATCAAAGCAGATGAAATAGTAAGCAACCATCCTATTTTCCACCAAAGTTTCCCACAATAGTCGTGAGCAAATTTCCATGTGTCCATATTTTTCATTGAACGAGTTGTCCTGTATCCTAATATGCCATTTCTATGTTTGGGACAATGTTTCCACATCATTCTTCCTCCAATAAGCATAACAATCGGAATTAACAAATCACATATTAACATAAACCAAAACCACATAAAGTCCATCTCCTATCCCCCGTGACTGCCTTCTGCAATTTTCTAATCATAATGATTATCCTCCCTCAAATATACCATGCGAAAAGTCAGTTGTCTACAAAATGAAGACAATTGATTTACCTCCTGTTTCACTAACTGTTCATGATGTCAAAATACACCGACATTGTTTACTGTATCTTGTGAATTAGGCAAACTTGAATTTACAAAGCAACAGATATTTCAGAAATTGCCACCAAAGCTGCCTCTCCGCTAATTGTGATACGATGATTTTCTTCCATTCGGCAATGCAGGTATCCACCGCGCTTTGATGCCTGATACGCATAAATCTCCTTTTTATTCAGTTTCTTTGACCAATAGTCTGCAATCTGACAATGTGCAGAGCCGCAAACAGGGTCCTCTGCAATACTCAGCTTCGGGCAAAAGCTGCGAGATACGCAGTCTGTCTCAGTTCCGTGTGCAGTAGCATTTTGGATTCTCCCCTCAATGCCGGTCAAAAGCGTCTGGTAGTGTATGTGCATTTGCATCTATTGTCTTCTCCACTTTTTTACGTTTATATCTCTATATATATCATTTCGTATTCTAGTCTTTAGTGACTGCTCTTTTAATTTTCCTGTCACAAAAACGCTTGTCGGTCCATCTGCACCACCTATACTATATTTCTTCATCAAAATTCCTTCTTTCATACGGTATTTTAGTACCGAAACTATTTACCTATGAACCAATGTCATACTTAAGGTATGAGTAGCAAAAATTATCTTAAATTCTGAAGTTCGAAAAGGAGAATTCGCTCGATTACAAAAGACCAGTGATAATTATGAAAAAATAATTCTTTCAATGAATACAGAAATGGATACATCCTATGATGGAATAAAATCTATCAATCTGATAGAATGGTTAATTTCAAAACAATAAAACAACGTAGACAGAGCCATCTCACTCCCCTAGCCCCTCATTCATGAGGGACTTTGGGGGTAGAAATAATACTTTTCAATTGCATGTAACACTTCTTCCATTTTAGAAGCAGCAACATCAATTCTTAACGTAACCGACTTTGATAAATCCACACTGAATAATCCCAATATTGATTTTGCATCAACAATATACTTGCCACTTAATAATGCAAAATCTCCATCATACGAAGAAATCGTATGAACGAATTGTTTTGCATCATCTATGGATTCTAATAAAATTTGTACTTCACGCATTCTTACACCTCTATAATCTCATTAATTTCTTGTCTTGTTGGCATTACCTTTAATGCTCCTTTACGGGTTGTAATGATAGAGGATGCTGCATTTGCAAATCGAAGCATAGCAAATAAATCTTTCTCCGTTAATGTTTCCAAACCTTTCTCTAACACAACATTTAACACACACGCCATAAAAGTATCACCCGCACCTGTTGTCTCAACGGTATCCTCTCGCACAAACGGTTCTCCAAACACACTAACACCATTATAAAATGCCTTACTTCCATTTTTTCCCATAGTTGCACAAATGAGTTTTGGCTGATATTTTTCCATGATTCGTTCCACACCAAGATCTATGTCTGTTGTTTCCGTTAAAAATGCAATCTCATCATCTGAAATCTTTAAAATATCACACTGACTAATACCATACCACATCTGTGTTTTTGCATCTTCCAATCGTTTCCACAAAGGAGGTCTCAAATTAGGATCAAAGGAAATCCATGCCCCCTCTGCCTTTGCTTTTTCCACTGCTCTTTTTGTCACAGTTTCAATCTGCTTTTCTGTCATCGACAAGGTTCCAAAATGAAATATTTTTGTATCCCCAAGCATATCCTGATTCACTTCATCCCACTGTAACATCATATCTGCTCCCGGATTTCGATAAAAGGAAAAATCTCTGTCTCCATCTTCCTCTGTATGCACAAATGCAAGTGTAGTATGTACGTTCTCATCTAACATTAAATTCTCAGTATTGATTCCTTGGTTCTTCACCGCATCTATTAACATTCGTCCAAAGGCATCTGCTCCTACCTTTCCAATAAACGCAGTTGTTTTTCCAAGATTTTGCAACATAGAAAGCACATTACAAGGCGCACCACCCGGATTTGCCTCTAGCATAGGATTCCCTTGTTTGCTCATTCCATTTTCTGTAAAATCCACCAATAGTTCTCCTAATGCAACCACATCATACTTCTTCATTGTATCACCTCCTAAACCACTACAATTTCATATTTTTCAATATTCGCCACAACACTTCCATCACACGTAAAACGAATTCCATCTGCTTCCATCGGTGTATAAAAAGTTGTGCTAAACACTTGCTCTCCATCATTTAGAAATACCTCTGCAGAGTTTTTATCCAATAGCAAGCGAATTTTGCATTTTTCTACAGACGATTTTATCCTCGATTTTCGAATAGCAATTGCATCTCGAACCATGCCTGAATACGTTCTGTCGATTTCTATAATATTCTTATGCTTAACGATAGAGAAATCCGTATGATATCGTTCATTTTGTGCGAAAGAAATCGTAAATTCACGAAAATCTCCACTTACAATCTCAACTGTCATATCGAGTACTCGACCATTGATTCCCTTGAACTGACAATCTCCATTTATTTTCTGATTTTTATAACAAACCGCATTTTTATGATAATTTTCTATTTCTCGAACTGGATTCTGTACTATCTTTCCTTTTTCCATTCGTAATTCGCGAGGTATCGTCATCATACATGACCATTTTTGACCTGCCGGACGTATATTTGCATCCCATGATTGCATCCATCCAATCATAATACGTCTTCCATCTGGAGCAAGCATTGTCTGTGGTGCATAAAAGTCCAAACCATCATCCAAAGAATATACCTCTTCATAATGGAACACATGCTGACTCTTATCATACTTTCCCATATAATATACCGAATTATTTCCGTTGTGAAATTCCTCATTTGCTTGTAAATCCTGTGGAGAAGTAATCAAGATATATTCCTTATCCAGGCTAAAAAAATCAGGACACTCCCACATAGTTCCAAGTGTATTATCCTTAGAAGTGGCTAAAACCGATACATAATTCCATACAAAACCATCTTTTGAGTGAAATAAAACAACTTGTGGTATCCCTTCTTCTGTCTTATTCCCCACTACCATATAATAGCCATCTTCCTCTTTCCAAATCTTAGGATCCCTAAAATGCTCTCTGCTAAAATGCTCTGGTAACATATTTCCTGTTACAATGGGATTTTGTTCTATCTTGGTATATGTCTTTCCATTTCCTAATGCAAGACATTGATTCTGATATACATTTTTTTTGCCATTTTCTTCTTTTTCTATTACACCCGTATAAACAAGCAAATGACCTTTCTCCATTTCTATAGCAGAGCCTGAAAAACAGCCAGCAGCATCATAGTTTTCATCGGGTGCTAATGCAACAGGTAATTCTGTCCATTTTATAAAGTCCTCTGTTTCACAATGTCCCCAATGCATCGGTCCCCACACTTCACTATATGGGTGAAACTGATAAAACAAATGTACCTTTCCCTCATAAACAGAAAATCCATTTGGGTCATTCATCCATCCACAAGGTGGCGTAACATGAAATACTGGCAAGTCCTCTTTCGAAACTCTATTGTCAGCGATATATGCTCTTGCTTCTCTTAATTTATCCATATAAACTCCTTCCTATCATACAATAGTTTCCTCTGTTTCACAATCGAAGAAATGCATCCTGTGTGGAACAAAAACAAACTCTACTTGATCTCCAATTTGACACAATTCATATTTAGAAACTCTGGCCACAGTTGTAGTACCTCCAAATTGAAAATACAAATTATTTTCATTTCCCATGATTTCTGTATTTTCAACTACTGCATGCATCTTGTTTTCTTTATATACATCAATATTTTGATGGTCAAATTTAATATCCTCTCCTCGTATTCCCAATATCATTTTATTTTTATAATTGCTTAATTTATTTGCCATTGCTTCTGTCATCTGCAGGCTATTTCCATCTGAAAATACGATTCGTGAACCATCAATGGTAACATCAAAAAAGTTCATTTGAGGAGATCCTATGAAACCAGCAACAAATTTATTAACTGGATGTTCATATAAATCCATTGGTTTTCCAACCTGTTGCACGACTCCAGCTTTCATAATTACAATTCGATCCGCCATTGTCATCGCTTCCACCTGGTCATGTGTCACATAAATAGTTGTACTTCCAAGACTTCTATGAAGCTTACTAATTTCATTTCTCATGCTGACTCTTAACTTTGCATCCAGATTCGATAACGGTTCATCCATTAAAAATACCTTTTGATTCTTTACAATCGCTCTACCTAAAGCTACTCTCTGTCTTTGTCCACCAGACAAGTTTTTAGGCTTACGTTTGCGAAATTCCTCCAAACCCAAAATATCAATCGCCCAGTCTACTTTTCTCTTAATCTCTGCTTCTGGTACTTTCATATTTTTGAGACCATATCCAATATTCTTTTCTACAGTCATATGTGGATATAATGCATAATTTTGAAATACCATAGAAATTCCTCGATCTCTTGGTGCCTCTTCATTCATTCTTTTTCCATCAATATACAAATCTCCACTAGAGATTTCCTCAAATCCAGCGATCATTCGCAATGTAGTTGATTTTCCACAACCAGAAGGACCAACAAATGCAATGAATTCCTTCTCATTTATCTCTAAATTAAAGTCCGTTACTGCTTTTTTATCTGTATTCGGATACTGTTTACATACATTTTTTAATTCAATAAAACTCATAGATTAACCCTCCTTAGAACCTGTGGAAACAACCCCCTCCACAATCTGCTTAGAAAATAATGCGTAAATTATAATAACTGGTATTGTAACTAATGTAATTACTGCTAATGTCTGACCCATTGTAGTATTATCATTCGATGTGATTGCATTTAAACCAATCTGTGCAGTCAATAAATCACTAGAAGTAAATACTAACGAAGGCCACAAATAATCGTTCCAAACATTTAAAAATGTAAATACACTAACGGTTGCAACAACACTCTTTGACATTGGAAGAACCATTGTGAAAAAGTATTTGATCGGACTGCAATAATCCAATTGTGCCGCCTCATATACATCATCCGGAAGACTGACAAATACTTGTCGAAAAAGAAATATGTTAAACGGACTAACAATCATAGGAAGAACATATCCAATTACATTATTCAGCAATCCTAGTTTTGCAATAAACAAGAAATGTATCGTAATAATGGTTTCCATTGGTACAATCATTAACAACATAATAATCAACAGCCAACGTTCTTTAAATGGGAAATTAATCTTTGCTAGTGCATATCCTGCTAAACCATTTACAATAATCCCCAAAATAATTAACACTGCCGCATAAAACAATGTGTTTGCCATGTAATGAATAAAACTTGTATTGGTTAAAATAGAAATATAATTATCTAAAAAATTACCATTTAAAGCTGGCGGAATAAATGCCGCCAATGAATTCATATCGCTTGTAATTGCTACATCTGTCTTAAATGAATTTGCAACCATCCAAATAACCGGGAAAAGGAAAAATAGGGACATTACAATCATAACTACAACAAGAATACCGTTAATTCGCTTTTGCTTTTTTGTTAACATGTTTTTTTCCCTCCTTATCTTTTGTTGCGATTGTCTGTATTACCGTAAGTATCATAACGAAAAATGCAAATATAATTGCCATTGTAGATGCCAATCCAATTTCCCAATTCACTGTACCTGTTTCGTAAATATCATAAACCATTGTATAAGTTGAATGAGATGGTCCTCCTCCTGTCATAACCATAGGCTGAACCAACATACGAAACGCACCGATTGTAATTGTAATAAATACGAAAATACATAATGGCTTTAACTCTGGCAATGTAATATCTTTAAATTTCTGCCATCCGCTTGCATGATCCATTTCCGCAGCTTCATAAAGAGCTGGATTGATTTGTTGCAATCCACCTAAAAAGATCAACATCTGATATCCCATACCTTGCCATGCACTCATAATCGCAATGGAAGGCAATGCTTGTGTCGAACTATTGATAAACGGTTGTGCACCAATTCCAATATGAGAAAGCATGGAATTTAAAATTCCTTCCGGACTATAAATCTGTACCCAGAGAGTAGATACTACCGCAAGTGACATAACAACCGGAATGAAAAAGGCTACCTTAAAATATGCTTTACAACAAGTCACTTTATTAATGAGTAAAGCAAGTCCTAATGCACCTAAACTCTGTAATGGAACAATGATAATTACAAATTTAAGTGTATTCATAAATGCCTGACGAAAATCTTCATTTTTCAAAACCTCAAAGTAATTCTCTAATCCCACAAAATGTGTTAGATTTGGATTCAATGCAAAAAAATCAGTAAAACTAAATATGAATGTTAATAGCATTGGTAAAAATAAAAACAAGGTAAGTAGTACTAAAGCCGGCCCAAAAAAGGCCATTCCCATAATTGATTCTGCTTTTTTCTTCATTATTTGTATGTATAACGCTTCAGCTTTGCGTTAATCCTTTCTACAAATTTATCCAACTGTTCTTGTGGTTCAAAACCACTTAAAACAGAATTCTCCAGTACTTGCTGAAATGATGTACTTACCTGTGGATACGCAGGTGTTTTTGGTCTTGGATGACCATATGTGCTTAATTGATAATATAATGCTTTATAATTTTCATCCTTTTGAAAAACATCTATGGCTTCAAATGCTTCATAAGTAGACGGAAATGATTTTGACTTTTCCCATAATCGTTTTCCACTATCCACTCCACTCATCCATTTTACAAGCTCCGTAGCTCCTTCAATATTATCTGTTTTTGACGAAGCTGCGAAAGCCCACGAACCAGTAGGCGTATAACGTTCTCCATTCCAATCATCCCCTACCACGTATGGAGCAACACCAAATGAAATATCCGGATAGCTGGTATAAAGTGTATTTACTTCCCAGGCACCATCAATTTTAAATGCTGCTCTTCCACTTTCAAACAAATGATCAATCGGTACTTTTGACATATACTTATTCTGTAGCAATGTTTTGAAATACGAAACGGTCTTTACATTTTCTTTCGAATTAAATATTCCATCCACAGAAAGTCCAGTCTCATCTACAAAATCTCCACCATTTGACCAAAAAAACGGAGCATAATAATATATTGTTGCCTCTCCAACAGGAAATGTCATGTCCAATGCATATCCCTTTTTTTTCTCCATGATTGGCTTTAACTTTTCTAAAATTTTCAGGAACTCTGTCTGTGTCCATGGATGATCTGCATCTGGTATCTTAATACCCGCTTCTTTCAAAATTTCTTTATTATAATACAATCCAACACTAGACTCCATTGCACCTAACGCATACAATTTATCTTTATACGTTCCTTGTTCAATAATAGAATCCAGATATACACTTTTTTCTTTTTCGGATAATTCAGCCAAAGACTGTATAATTCCATTTTCTGCGTATGCCGCAATATTTGGTCCATCTACAGTTAGTACATCTGGAAGATTCCCCGACATAACCGATGCATTGATTTTATCAGAATATCCTCCACCACTATCATTTCTTGGAATAAATTCAATATCAGCAAAATAGGTTCCATCATACGCTTTATTAAATGATTCTACCGCTTCTCTGTAACATCTGCCTTCATCAGTATCCTCAATAGAATGAACCCATATGGAAAGGTATTTCTCTCCTTTATCATATCCTGCTATACTTCCTGGATTCGGTGTACTTTTCTGACATCCGGTCATACTGATTGCAAATAATCCTGCCGCCAATACAGCCATTATTCGTCTTTTCATCTTCATACCCCTTTCTTACATAATTTTTTACAGTTACCCCTTTTTGTAACCGGTTAAGTAACCGGTTACTTTATGATTTCATATTACTCCATAATCATTCCTTTGTCAATACTTTTTTAGCTTTCATTACCTTTGCAATTGTACAATTCAGCTAGGCAGAAATGTTACTAATTGCATTTCCACATTATTTTTGCTATACTTAACTGGAAATTTTTCAGGGAGGTACTTTGGATGGGAAAACAAAAAAAGAAAGTAACTTTTGATGATATTGCAAAATACACCAATTTTTCAAAAACGACGATTTCAAGATATTTTAATAATCCCGATTCACTTACTTTAAAGAATCAAGAAATTATTGCACAAGCTTTGATTGATCTAGACTATCAAGAAAATAAACTTGCTAAGGTTTTAGCGAATGGAAAAAGTGAATTTGTAGGAATTTTACTTCCTAATCTTTTTTTACATTATTACTCAGAAATGTTAAATCAAATTTTATCTACATATGAAACGTTTGGTTATAAATTTCTTGTTTTCACAGGAACAGAATCGAAAGAGACAGAACATAAATACTTACAGGAGTTACTTGCCTACAAAATTGAAGGACTTATTGTATTAAGTCACACCATTTCATCGAAAGAATTAGCCTCTTACAACATTCCAATTGTTACCATTGAACGTGAAGATGAATATGTAAATAGCATTAATACAGACAACTATATGGGCGCGGTACAAGCTACTAGTTTACTAATCAAGAATAACTGTGATATCTTAATTCATGTCAATTCAGATGTTCCCAGCTCCATTCCTTCTTATGGACGAATCAAAGGATTTTCTGATGTTTGCAAGCAGCACAATATCAAACATGAAATCATTCTTACCGACCTTGGAAATAATTATAAAGAAGCAACACAACATATTAGTGATGTGTTTTCAACCATTAAAGAGAAATATCCGAATAGCAGAAAAGGAATCTTTCTAGCTAACGATACTTACGCGAATATTTTTCTAAATCTTATTATACGTGAATATGGATGTCTTCCCGACGAATATCGCATTGTCGGTTTCGATGATTCGCCAATCGCATCCGAAGCGATCATTCCGATATCAACAGTTGGACAGCAAATAGATAAAATAGCCTATGAGGCTATGGAATTGCTTGTGTCGCAAATGAATGAAAGAAAAAAAAGGAAACCAGTTCCACAAGCTGAAGTTATTCATAAAATGATTACTCCAATATTGATCCGAAGAGATACTACAACCTAATTTTCATAATCGAATAGGAGGCTAATCATTAGTTGATTAGCCGACCTCTCACACCACCGTGCGTACCGTTCGGTACACGGCGGTTTAATCAACTTAACAAGTAACACACCTTTCAGTGTAGTAATCTAACATTGAGACTAATCCAAATGAGGTTAGTCTCTTCTTGAACTTCGCCACCGATTTTGCATGTGGTTTTTCCTTGAATTGATGTGCCCTGTATCAAAATAAAATCCAAAACCAAGCTATTTAATCCCTCTTGGTCTGTCCACTTTACTCTTCGTCATGTTGACCTTAATCCCTAGTTTCTCTTCTATAAATAAACCAAGCATTCCATTATAGACCACAAATGCTATTGTAATGATTGCTGATAGCAAAGCATTGACAACTGTCCGATATTGAAAATTGTTTTTCGATTTTTGGATAAACTCTTTCATCGCCAATCATTTCTTCTCATTGCAGTACTGAATGACCACATTAAATACATTTTGTGAATCCGATGCTCGTTCAATTGCCTCCGGCAACTTTTCCCACGGAAAAACATCTGTAATAATACTTTCAACATTCCATCTTTTATCCTGCATAATCGCTAATACATCTTTTACATCCTCAGGCATATATCCACCGCTTCCAATGATAGCATGCTGTGAATACGTCATATCCAAAACATCAATTTTTCTAAGTCCGGCAAGGACAGCAACTACTACCAGTCTGCTCTCAATCTTTCCCATGTTCTGATATGTCTCAATCAATCCTTCGGCTCCTGCTGCATCAATATAGATATCTGCATCAGCAGTTTCACCGTGAATACTTGGTGCTTTACCAAACACTTCGATTGCTTTGTTTTTCAGATTTTCCTTTGATGAATTGCATATCTCAAAACCAAGATTCTTTGCGATGTTCAATCGAAACTCAGAAACATCCGCGATCAATACCTGTTTACATCCAAAATATTTTAACGCCATAGCTGCTGCAATTCCTATTGTGCCACAACCAAATACAATAGCATTTTCTCCGAATTTTGGAAAACTACGTCTTGCAGCCCTACAGCCCACAGTAAAAGGTTCAATCAAACTGGCTGCTTTATCTGATATGTTTTCAGGCACCAGATATACGCCTTCATTTAGTTTGGCATTTGGTGCAAGAACGTATTCGGAAAACCCACCGACTGTTCCGGCTCTTTTGGTGTCGCCCTTGACCAGCCTTGGGTAAGGATACACTCTGTCTCCAATCTTGATATCCTTTACCTTGCAGCCAACCTGACTAACAACACTTACCATTTCATGACCAAATTCGCCACCAACTGTCACTTTGTGTCCTGTATTCGGTCCATGCATATACACCGCTACATCCGTTCCACAGATACTTGCATAAATATTTTTCAGTAAAATATCATTTTCTCCACATGCTGGCATCGGTGCGTCTGCCATTTTAATAGATTTCTGTCCCATATATAATGCTGTTTTCACGTCTCATCTCTCCTTTGCATGAATTCGCTCACAAATCATTTTTACAATATAGTCAATATCATCTTCACAGTTATTTGAAATCTGTTCTGCATAAATCTTATCTGTATTCATATAAAATAAACCTCCATAATTGTTTTTGCAACGAAGCAGTGCGCATCTACTTCATTTGATAAGTCAATTAGGAGCATAACTGTTATCAACTTTGACCAAAATGTCTGCAAGTACCGTATCAAAATGAGCTCCATTGCCATCTCCATATCCAAATAGTTCATTTTCACCTTGTCCTGCATCAAGTTGATCAAACGCACCGATTCCTTTCGATACGCTCTTAAAAGCCTTCACAAAATCACTGACGCTTGTAACCTTAGCCTTGTTTGTTTTATCGTCATAGGTGACCCATTTACCATTTGCATTGAGTGCATCAATATAGTCGCTGGCAGTTTTATAAGTTCCGGAAATTTTAATCCCATCTGAAGTCTCTGTACGAGTTATATCATCCACATCCTCATACGTCTTATTTCCGATTTTCTTGGTATCATCTGGTCCGGCCATGCCATCAGCGCCATTTTCCCCGTCAATTTTCTTGGGTTCTCGACCATCTCTTTCTTTTCCATCCGTACCTTTCGGAGCATCAGCTCTACCCAAAGCTCCCCCTCTGCCTGTCCTCGCATCTATTTGATTGGAAGCCGATGAATCATATGGAAATTTTGTATCAGAAAGGAAGTTATTCAAAGAATCTTCTATTACACCCAAAATGTAATCGTAATAACTACCCGCCTGATAAATGCCATCTGATGATTTTTTCAACGTTAAAACATTCCCCTTTTCGTCTTTTATTCCGGCCTGGTTGATATAATCAGCAAAAGCCTCTGCCATCGCATCTGATATTTTCTGTTCCCCATCAGAAAGATTGCTTCTTGTTACCCCCATCATCCATTCATAAGCTTCATCCGCACTGTCTAAGTTCGTGATTGGGCACCAGTCCATAGAGCCGTAAACTGCATCACTAACGCCCTGTACCGCACCTATTTGTTTCAGATACGGCTCATAAAGCTCGCTATCACCGGTCGCACCAACAAGAGCAGATTGAGCACCTCCACCACTCATACCAAACACAAAAATCTTTTCTGCATCTCCGGGTGTAGTATCATTTGTATATCGCAAATAGCGAATCGCAGCCTTGATATCTGTAACACCTGCAGGTGCACCTGCTTCCCTTCCACGACATCCGGCATGTACATATACAAAACCAGCATCCATATACTCCGTCAAACTAACATAGTCCGTTAATGCTGCCTGTGCTGAATACCCCGGAGTCTCAATCGGCATAACAACAGGAGCTGTTTCAGCTGTATAGCCATTCACTGTCCCATTCGAATTTATTTCGCAGGTATAGGTTCCATTGCCATTGTCTATTGCTGAAAAATAATCGCCCGGCACAAAAATCGCCAAGGTTTCATAGGATGTATCCTCAGGTTTTTCACAATACTGTATTCCTGTCTGATAATAAACATTGTCGTCCGAATTGTACAACCATTTTGACATATCAATTTTACTCAAGCTTGTAACCTCACTTTCCTTCTTTGTCATTTCTTGCTCTTCAACACTCTTATTTTCTTGCGTCCCACAAGATGCCAATTGTAAAACCATCCTACTGATGCTGCAACTGCAGTTACTTTTTCCACATATTCATATCTCCATTCTATTATTTCCAGAATGTTTTTTCGAGACTATTCAAAAGTGTCTATCATTCCACTTTTTATTTAAGATGCATCTTTACGCTGACTCATTATATCTTATTTCATCATAAATAGTAAAGCGAATTATTTGTGAACTGGCACTACTATCCAATTCATTTGTTATCCGTCTTTCACAAGTATTTTCATATAAAAACTTTTGTCTCCAACAGACCAATAATCACATAATGGAGCAGTTGTCAAGGTAAAAATTTTATAATGAAGCGATATCTATAGTTATGGAAAGATAGAATCTCCACCCTTGACATTCTCTAATTAAGCAACATCCTTAGTAGCTTCATAAAGCATTTTAGGATAGTATAACAAAAACGGGCAACAAATCATAAAACAATTTGTTGCCCGTTTTTTCAGTTATCACATTCTATAACTTTATATTGATCCAATCTATTCCGCTTCCATCAAAACAGTTCCCACTGGAAAAGCATAACGAAATACCTTTCTTACAAGTGGACCTGCGATCAACAACTGAAATGGCAGTGCCATAATAAAATTCTTTGGAATATTGGTAATCCAGATTAAAAACAATGCATTCCAGTTTCCACTTCTAACACAGACTTCCAAGCCTCCATACAGAGACATAAAAAACACCATAGGAACAACCATGCAACAAGAAACTGCAATCACCTTTTTCCACGCTTCACTATCAGGTTTTACAAGGAAACGGAAGGCAAATCCTTTCGCAATACCAGATACCACAAACCAATCCAATAGCATAGCACAAATATATGCCAGTGGAAATCCCAGCCAGGCTTCTTTCAAAACCTCTCCATCCAACTGTCCACTGTGAAGAGCTACATTGTAAATACTCATCCATAGTACCATACAAAAACACATCATAATCGTATAAATCAAACTTTCTCTCTTATGTCTAGGCATAATTTTTTTCCTCCTGTTAATTTTGTTACAGTTCAGCAGAGCAGAAATGATTGTAGAAATTGCACATGACTACTAACAGGCTAAACTGTTACCTCTACCTCTTATGTACTCTCGGAATCTTTTGAATCCGCTCTTGCGATACCAGCTATCCTACTTATACTATTCTCACAATTACTGATTCAATAAAACTCCATCCCTATGATTTTACCGCTATTTTCCTTGTTTTTGAATTTCAAAAATGTTATTATTGATAACAAAAGCGTATTACTGTTATTGCATATAGGAGGTTTCTATGACTATTTTTCAAATCGAATGTTTTCTTTCTGTTGCTGAATTTTTGAATTTTGCCAGAGCCGCAGAGCAAATGCACGTTTCGCAACCTGCTATTACCAGACAGATTAAATCTCTGGAAGATGAACTTGGCACCAAGTTATTTATCCGAAATACCCGCATTGTAAAATTAACGGAAAGTGGACAAATTTTTCTTGCGGATGCACACACTATGGTATCTGCCGCCCATCGCTCCGTAAAACGATTTGCCAAAAAAGATGCAGAAAAGATTATTGATTTTACCATTGGATGCTCCAATCCATTACATATGGAACAACTGATCCATACTTTACATGATTTAAAAAAAGATTACCCAATGATACATCCCAACATCCGAATTTCAGCGGAAACTCATTTTTCGGAACTGCTGGAACAGGAAACTATGGATATTGCAATTGGATTTTATACTCCAACTATCCCCTCTTCCATTCATTACAAGGAGCTTAAAAAAGCTCCCTTTGTTTGTGTGATGCAACAGGATATGCCCCTTACCTCCCTTAAAACCATTCACAAAGAAGACTTAACTTCCTATTCTATGATTTTGTATGCTCCTGGCTCTGCGGCACCTTCTTTGATTGACAGCCAGTGGAAATGGACAGCCGATAAGAAGCCTTCTGAGCTTTATCTATGCGAGACCGCCGAAAATATCTTACTCCTTGTTCACGCAGGATTTGGAGTTGCTCTGCTTCCCGATATTTTCATTCCAAAACGAGAGGATTTGGTCACTGCTCCCCTTGCCTGCAAGGAAACCATTTCATTCGGATTATATTATAAAACGGTGCAACAAAAGCCATATTTGAAAAGGTTTATAGAGCTGCTTTGCCATGGGACAAAAAAAGAAGAGTAGGATTTTTCCTACTCTTCATAATGTCCTTTACATGAGACTATCCTAATATTTTGCAATTCGTCAATCTCATATACAAGCCTGTTTACTTCATCAATTCTTCTTGAATACTCTGGTCGGTTCTTTAGCTTTTCTGGTTTTCCAATGCCTTGCATCGCACCATTCCGTTTTATATCTTCTAGCAAAGCATTAATTTTTTTCAATGTTTTTTTATCTTGCCTTTGCCAATAAAGATAATCCTGGAAACCCTCCTGTGTAAAAGTAAAATCATTCATTTTTATTTTTCTCCATAAAGTCTATTATTTTTCGTGTTGGTTTCCAATCATCAGACTCCATTTCCTTCATTTCATCCAGTGATAATGATATTGTGTTTCCTTCTTCTAACTGTTCTGCACTTCTATCTAGTTTTGCTAAATATTCCGCGTTTCTCTTAGCCTTTTGCAATTCATTATATTCTTTTTCCGATATTACAACTACATTTTTATTTTGCTTGCGTGATACTACAACAGTTTCTCCACCAAATGCTAAATCAAAATACTTTTTAATATTGGCTCTTAAATCCATCTGTTTCGTTACCATCATTTCTATCACCTCATTTCATACTTAAAAGAGTACGCTTTCTAGTACTTATATTATATTAGATTTTTATGGAACCGTCAATTATTTATTATTTCCAATAATTTGTAACAGTTCAGCCGGGCAGAAATGATTGTGGAAATTGCACATGACTGCTAGCAGGCTAAGTGCAATTTCCACAATCATTTCTATTGGGCTAACGCCAAACATGAATACACATTGAACACTTGGCAAAGTATTTTTGAGCCTAGTGAGAAAGCGTACAGAGTAAAGTGTCCAGCCAAAAAGGATATTTTTAGTCATGTTGTATATTCTGGCACTTTATGAATGTA
>ERZ824473.1376-NODE-1376-length-35119-cov-4.985598_pt1 | contig 35119 bp, 30 predicted proteins | sample MGYA00519874_ERZ824473 | MGnify/ENA primary metagenome ERZ824473 (study PRJEB31778, sample SAMEA3449151) | human gut metagenome | biome: human gut; feature: human-associated habitat; material: faeces | place: United Kingdom | collected 2010/2012 ... | reverse complement strand
GCCACATACACCAAAACAAAATGGAAGAGTAGAAAGAAGTCATAGAAAAGATCAAGAAAGATTTTACTATAAAAGAGTATTTTATAATTTAGATGATTTAAGAAATCAAGGAAAAGAATGGAGAAAAGAATATAATAATTTTCCTATGAGACCACTAGGATGGTTGAGTCCCAGGGAATTCATAAAAAAATATAAAAGTCAAGAAGAATCGTTATTTGCAATATAGGTGCTCAAAGTATTTATTTTAAATAATTTGTGACAAATGATTGACTAACCTACAAGAAAAATGTGAAAATTTGTTGAAAAGTATATACAAATAAAGTACGATATGATATTATATTATAGATGAGATTATATATGAAAAAAGAGTAAGTATACAAAGGAGTATTTTGAATATGCAAAAGCTTGAAAGCCTTGAGGCTGTACACACACACACACACACACACACACACACACACAGGTGATTTAAAAAATAAAAAAATAAAATATAACCAAGGGAAGATTGTGTCCATTTTTAAAAACTAAAAATGGATACAGTCTTTTTGTGCGTTATAAAAAGATAAAGGGGATAATAAAATGAAAAAAGTTAAGACGATAATTGTAATTATTTTATTAATATTGTTATTACCAATTATTATTGTAAATAGTGTAATAATAGTAAATTCATATATGAATCCAGACAAAATACCATCATTTTGTGGATGGAAACCATTTATAGTATTGTCAGGTTCAATGGAAACACAGATAAAAACAGGAGATTTAGTAATAGTAAAAGAAACTGATAATGAAAAACTAAAAGAAGGTGACATTATAGCATTCAGAAATAATGCTGTTGTAGTCACACATAGAATAGTCGAAAAAATAGAAGATGAAGGAAAAATAGAATATAAAACAAAAGGCGACAATAATAATGTGACAGATAATTGGTATGTATTACCAGAGCAAATTGAAGGATTATACCAATTTAAAATAAGCAAACTTGGAAATGTAGCAATGTTTATGCAAACACCAATTGGAATGATAACAAGTTTAGGAATACCAGTTATATTAATTATATTAGTACAGATGTCTGAAAACAAAGAAAAGCAAAAAAGAATGGAACAAGAAATAGAAAAATTAAAAAATAAAAATTAATAAGTGATTAAAGGCTAAGGCCATTAATATAAAATTATAGGTTAAACAACCTATATATTATTAGATACATAAGAAAGGGGGGAAAGATATGAAGGATAACAAATTAGTAAAAGTATTCCTTATAGCATTATTAATAGTAATGGTAGGATTAATTTTAGTTTCAGGAACATATGCAAAATATACAACTACATTTACAGGAAGCGACACAGCAACTGTAGCTAAATTTAAAGTTAGTTCAAATACAACAGCTGAAACATTTGATTTATTTAAAACTGCAAAAGAGGTGGATGGAACAACTGCTGATGCAGAGGTTGTAAATGGAAAGGTTGCTCCAGGAACAGGAGGAAAATTTGATATACAATTAACAAATGATTCAGATGTAAAAGTACATTATACACTAGATTTAAAAGAAACAAATACATCAAATATTCCAATAGAATATAGTTTAGATGGAACAACATATGTAACAGCAGCTAATTTTGCATCAGTATCAGCTGATGATTTAGCAATTGGTTCAACAACACAACAAACAAAAACAGTATCAGTTTATTGGAGATGGGCTTTTGAAGGAAAAGATAGTACAAATTATACAACAACACAAACAGATACAACAGATTATACTTTAGGAACAGCATCAACTGCTCCAACAGTTAAAGTAGAAGTATCAACTGTATTTACACAAGTTGATTAATTTATATGCAATAGGTGAATTTTATATTCGCCTATTGTTGTAATTAATATATTGATTAAAGTACGTTAAAAACATATTTTAATGAGTATATTAAAAGGAGAAAAAACTATGGAAAATAATATAGAAGAGTTAAAAAAACAAAGAAATAGATCTAGAATTTTTAATATTATATTAATAATAATCATTATTATATTATTACTTTTGGGGTATATAGTTGGCAGTAGAATTGGAAAAATCGGCTTGAAATCTAGAGAAACTACTACACAGCCAGAAGAAATTACACAAGAAGAAAAATTAATGCCAGAGATTGAAATTACACAAGATGATATAGATGTTACCAAAGAAACACAATTAAATATATTTAATAATGAAAAATTTAATGGAGAAAAAATAATAGACCCAGGTTCAAAAGGAGAAGTTCAAATTTGCATTAGAAATAAGTCAAATTATGATGTGAGCTATGATTTTAATTTTACTGATGAAATGCAATATCATGTAAATATGAAATATAAATTAAAACTTGATAATGTTTATATAAAAGAAAATAAAGATGAATATAAAAAATTGGAAGATATTAAACTTAAAGAAGTGATTGTACCTAAAGATTCTGCCAATATATACACTTTAGAATGGTACTGGGAAGATGATGATAAAAACGACACAATAGTAGGAAGTCAACAGGACAAGCAATATTATAAATTGAATTTAGAAATAAATGCTAGACAGTATGCGAAATAAATTAATAAAAGGAAGTGAAAAAAGATGATATATACAATTGAAGAGATTGAAGAAAATCAGAGAAAACAGAAAAAAAGAAGTAAAAAGATTAGAATAATAGTATATATTATCTTAATTCCAATATTAATTTGTAACATTATATTAATAATACAATCTGCTATACAGCCTAAAGAGACACCTGAATTAGTAGGGATAAAATCTTATGTTATTATTTCGGGAAGCATGCAACCTGAATTGAATATAGGAGACATTGTTATAGTAAAAAAAGTGGAAGATTTACGAGAAGGAGATATTATTTCATTTAGACAAGGTCAAAGTGTAATAACACATAGAATTAACAAAATAATGGATGAAAATGGAGAGATTGTATATCAAACAAAAGGTGATAACAATAATATAGAAGATAGTGGTACAATAACAGATTCAGTAATAGAAGGAAAGGTAATATACAAAATTCCTAAATTAGGAAAGATATCACTTTTTTTACAAAATAAAATAATAATTATAATAATTGTATTATTACTATATGTATATATTTCTTATAGTGGAGTAAAAGAAAAGAGAAAAAAGAAAAGAAAAATGGTAAGAGAAAAATATGAAAAAATGGAGGAAAACAAATGCAAAAAATCAAACCAATAAATATTTTGGTTTTATTATGTATTATTACTGCAATTATATTGATATCTGTATCTATATCTAAATATACAAATGTTATATCAGGAGGAGATTCGGCACAAGTTGCAGTACCAATTATTAATTTAGAAGAAAATACATTAGATATAAATATAAATCCAAATGATCTAGAAAAAGAATATGTATTTAAAGTTAGTAATAAAGAAGAAGACAAAATTTCAGAAGTTGCAATGGAATACACATTAGAAATAAATAATGCTAATAATTTGCCTGTAGAGTTCGAATTATATAGTTGTAAAAGCGGAGTAACAGACCATACAAATTTATTAGATAATAATAAAACATCTAAAATTAAATTAGGATTAAATGACGAAGAACAAGAGTATCAATTAAAAATTAAATGGAATCAGGAAAATAAAAATTATCAATATGCTAAAGTTATCGATTATGTGCAAATTGTGTTAAACAGCTCACAAATTGATTAAAAGGTGCAAGAAAGGAAGAAAAAATGAAGAAAAGTAAAGTATTAATAATAGTTTTTTTGCTATCAATCATCATATTAACAACAATTATTTCAGTTACATTTTCAAAATATGCAATAGAACGAAAAGATACACATATTTTAGAATCTGATGCCTTTTATTTTAATAGTAGTTTAACACAACAAGAATATCAATTAAATGAATGGAATGGAAAAGATGTACAAAACATAAAATTTAATGTGAAAAATTATTTAGACAACATGCAGATTACAGAACAAGACATTAAATATGATATAAAAGCACAAATAACAAATGAAGATGCACAATTAGTAAATTTAGAATTGAAAGATGAAAATAGTTCTATTGTTACAACTAAAGAAGAATCTGACACTGAAAACACAACTTTTACAGTATCAGGATTAACATTAAAAGCAGATACAACAGCAGAGCAAATATTAACAACTAATAATTATAGTATAAGTATTTTGCCTAAAAATAGTGAATTAGAAGAAGGCAAAATAATAAATGTAAAATTACAAATATGTTCAACAGAACCATATACAAAAGAAATAACAAGCAATATAAAATTAACAGTACATACAGTATCAAACTATGTAGGAAATATAATTGAATCAGATAATGGAGAATATATAAAATTAAATATAAAAGTTAATAATCCAGAAAAAGATTTAAATATAAAATACAATAATACAAAATTAGAATTAGATAAATCAAATTATTTATTAGATGATGTATATCCAGTATCACAAACAACAATGAATTCATTTACAATACCAAAAGCAAAACTTGAAAAAGGGAATACATATGAAATAACATTTATTAAAAAAGTTCAAGATAAAATAAAATATGGAACAGATGTAATTATAGATGAAGACACAATGGAATATACTAAAGGAATAATAACATTTACTAGCCCTATATGGAAATCAAATAAAGCAAGTGTAACTATTACAAATGGATCAACATATAGTATGCAATATAAAATAGTAGATGTAAATGATGACATAGATGAAACAGACCCTACAGGTTGGGTAACTGTAAATCCAAAGAACATAACATTAAATAACTTGAAATTTGCTAATAAAATAATAGCAAGATTATATGATGGAACAAATTATACACAATATGCAAGTTGTATTATATCAGATGGAATAACTCCAACAATTACAGCAAATGCTACAAATACTACAACAAGAGAAATATCAATACAGGCAAATTCAATGGATGATGAAAGTGGTCTAACAACAGACAAGCCTTATAAATATTATATAGCACAATCATTAGATGCAATAGCAAATGCAACTGTAAACGGCTCAAATACAACAGGAACATATACATTCGAAAATTTAGATGCAAACACAACTTACTACATAAAAGTTGAAAGAGAAGATGTTGCAGGAAATAAAGGAAGTACAATAATAGTAGTAAAAACTTTAATGGTGCCATCAGCAAAAGAAAATATAGCAAGAGTAATAACTTGGAATGCTACAACTACACCAGACACAGCACAAGCCCAAATAGGATTGTCAACAGAAACAGGATTTATTATAAAATATGGAACCAATAAAGATGATAGAACAAACTGGAAAGAATATAATGGAGAAATAACAGTAACTAATGGAGATACAATTTATATAGCATTAACAGATGGTAGAAATTATGGATTAGAAGATACACTAAAAATTGAAGACAAAACAGGACCAGATATTACAATTACAAAAACAGAAACAAAAACTAATTCAATTTCTATAAAAGTAGAAGCTTCAGATTCAGGAGCTGGAATGCCAGAAAATGTACAATATGATTATTATATAAAAGAAGAAGGAGCATCAACATATAAAGAGAAGGCAGAAAATCAAACTTCAAATATATATAAATTTACAAATTTAATTGCAAACCAAAATTATGAGATTATTGTAAAAACAAAAGACTTAATAGGAAATCAAGGAGAAGGAAGCCTTGTTGCAACAACAAGCAAATTTGATTTAATTACAGGAGATATTACATTTTCTAAAGCAAGCTGGGCAGACAAAACAGCAAGTGTAGAAGTAAAAAACAATACAGAAAATCAAATGCAATATCAGATAATTCAAGATGGACAAGATATAAAAGATGATGCTTGGATAACAACTGCAGAAAAAACAGTAACAGTAAATAATTTAAAAAATAATTACACAATTATTGCTAGATTATATGATGGAACAAACTATACAAAATATGCAAGTATTCAAATTCAAGATACAACAGCTCCAACAATCAGTGTAGCACAAGAACCATTTGATTGGACAAAAGGAGCAGTAAAATTAACAATAACTGCAACAGATACAGAAAGTGGATTGCAAGCAGATGCATATAGTTTTAATGGAGGAGCAACTTGGCAAGCAGAAACAAATAAAACATACACAGAAAATACAGCTGGAATTGTTATAAAAGTAAAAGATATAGCAGGAAATATAGCAACATATGACACAATAAATATTACTAATATAGATAAAATTGGGCCAGAATTTGAAATTAATACAAAATCAACATCTAGTACAATAACAGTAAATGTAAATAATACAACAGACTCTGGTGTTGGATTAGAAGACTTGATAACATACCATTATTATATAGCAACAAGTGAAGCTGGACTTGCATCTGCAGAAGAAGCAACAGATACAACAGCAAATAAAACATCAAGCAAAGTATATACAGGTTTAACACAAGGAATTACATATTATATAAAAGTAGAAGTTGCAGATAAATTAGGAAATACAACAAGTAAGATTGTAACAGTTGAAACAGGAAGTATTGCAACAGACTTTACAATATCAGATCCAACATGGTCAGATAAAAAAGCAAGTTTAAAAATTACTAATAATTCTGAATATAAATTACAATATCAAATTGTAACAAATTTAACAGAATCACCAAAAGCTGATGGATGGACAACAGTAGAATCAGCAGATAGCAAAGAAGTAACATGTTCAGACTTATTAAATAATTATGTAGTTTATGCAAGATTAACAGATGGAACAAATAATAGTGCAACATTACAAAAACAAATAAAAGATGTAACAGCACCAACATTAGAGATATCAGGTAATCCGACAGAATGGACAAAAGAAGATGTAACAATATCAATTACAGCAACAGATACAGAAAGTGGATTACCAGAAGAAGCATATAGTTTTGACGGTGGAACAACATGGCAAACAGAATCAACCAAAACATATACTCAAAATACAACAGGAATAATAATAAAAGTAAGAGATATAGCAGGAAACATAGAAACAAAAACAATAGATATTACAAAAATAGATAAAAATGGACCACAAGTAGAAATACAGGAACAAGCTAAAGACATAAATTCTGTAACAGTAAGTGTAACTGCAACAGATGATGGAATAGGAATGCCAGATGAAATAAAATATAAATATAGTTATAGAAAAGAAGGAGATAGTAACTATACTACTTATAAAGAAACAACAGAAAATACTTATAAATTTGAAAAATTACTTTCAAATAAAAAATATTATTTAAAAGTAGAAACACAAGATAAATTAGGAAACAGCACAGAAAAAGAGATTGAAGTTACAACAAGTGAATTTTTATATACTACAGGTCAAATAGAATTTAGTAATACCATTTGGAGAAGTTCTATTGCAAGAATAACAGCAAATAATAAAAGTATAGATTATAATCTAGAATATCAAATAAAAACAGATAGTGCTCAAAATCCAGATGTTTCAGATAGCAGTAAATGGACAAAAACAACAGAAAAAGCAATTAATATCGGAAATCTAGAAGATGGAAATGTGGTTTATGCAAGACTAACAGATGGAATAAATTCAACAACAGGTTATGCATCAATAACAATAAATAATTCAGCAGTAAAAGAATATTCAGAAGCAGAATTTGCAAAGATTACAAGATCAAATTATGAGGTTTTGGGTGTATCTGCAACAAGTAACAAAATTGAAGTACAAATAAATAAAAATGCTGAAGGAGCTTTATATAATTATTATTATAAAACAATAAATGATACAAGCTATAAACTAATTACAACAAATACATATTATGATGATAAAGCAACTATAATGGGATTAACTTCAAATCAAGTATATAAAATTAAAGTATTAGTAACTGATGATAAAGGAAATGTAACTAGATGCCAAAATACAGCAACAATTATAACATCTGAACAAGCAAATGTAGATACAACATATACAGAAAATAGGACATATATTGACAATAGTAGTACATTACAAGCCAGAGTTCAGGGAGAAAATGGATATGGAGATACAGCACAAAAAGAAAGTATAAATGCTGGTTATACAATAAGTTTACCACAAGGATTTAAAGTTTCTGGAACAACAGGAGAAAATTTACAAAGTCAAGGAACTGTATTAAAAGATGGAGACAATAATGAATATGTATGGATTCCAGTAAATGATGCAATACATGATGGAAATACTTCAATTCCAACAAATACAACAACAGCACAAAATAATAATTATAAACCAATGGCAATAGCCCAAAGTTCAAACAAAGGATATTATGAAGGTCTTGTATATGATTTTAATGGAACATTATCATTTAGAAGAACAAGTAATACTGGTGTAGGAAATTCATCATATCGTGAACCAAGTTTGGTAACTGGAAATTCAGATGGATATACTTGGAATGTAGATAATGTAACAGGAATTGTAAATGATGCAGATAGTAAATATTATAAGACAATTTTAGGATTTAGTTCTGCATCAGAATTTGGAGAATATATTGCAAATAATTACAATAACATGATACTTTCAGTAGATTCTTTTGGTGGATTTTATGTAAGTAGATATGAAACTACACAAACAAAAGATTCAAGTGAAAATGTAATTATTGGTTCTAAGAAAAATGGAACAGTATTTTCAGGATACAATTGGTACAATATGTATTTGTATCAAGATAGTAGAAAATATGCAAGTAATCCATATTCATCAAGTAAGAGTGTAGTTTCAAGTATGATATGGGGAAGTCAATACGATGCTGTTCTAAATTATCTGTTAACAGGTTTAGATGCAAAAAAAGTTACTACGCAAGTAGGTTCACAGAAAAATGTATTAAGTAATACTGCACAAGATAATGCAGATATTATAAATAATATATATGATTTAGGTTCGAATGCAAATGAATGGACACAAGAAGCGGAAGGAACAAGAGCTAGAGTGTATCGTGGTGGAGGATATGATAAAACTAAAAAAGGAACTCCAGCGACAAGAACAACTGTAACAGCAACAGATTCAGGTCCAATATTTGGTTCAAGATTACAATTATATGTTAGAAGTACAAGTGATACAACAGGACCAATTGCATCAATTATAAGTACAAGTGCTACAACAAATACAATTACAGTAAAAGCAACTGCACAAGATAAAGAGACTGGTGTAAGTAAATATACATATTATATAAAAGAGAGCTCAAATCCTTCTGATTCAACTGGTTGGACAAAAATGTCAGAAAGTTCAGCAGGAAATTATACATATACTAAATTAAAACAAAATACAACATATAGTATAAAAGTAACTGCAACAGACGGTGCAGGAAATGAAGGAGATGGAGCAGTTACAACAGTAGTAACAAAAGAATTAGGAAATGTTGCAAAAGATAATATATCTTTAAAAAATAAATATGGTCAAAGTGGAGAAGGTACTGTTTTGCTAGAACAAAAAGACACTACATATTCAAACCAAGGATATTATATACAATATCAAGTAATTTCAAGTGATTCTGCAATAACAGAAAATTGGGCAACAGGTGAAACAATAAAAGGATTAGCAAATGGACAAATAATTTATGCAAGCTTGTTTGATGGTATAAATAGATCTGCAGATTATTTTGAGTTTAAAGTTAGTGGATTAGAAGGGTTTGAATATTACACAGATAGTAATGGAAATTCTTCAAAAGAAAAAACAGTAACTTATACAGATAGTGAAGGAAATACTGCAACAATACCTGCTGGATTTAAAGTAGGAACAGGTGATTCAACAAGTAAAGTAAATGAAGGGCTTGTTGTTCAAGACGAAAATGGAAATGAATTTGTTTGGGTTCCTGTGCCGGTTGCAGTAGAAACAACAAATAATAAAACATCAACAGAAAAAGCTATTGCAAGAAAGCAATCATCAAATACAAAATATTATGAAGGTATTCTATATGATTTTAATGGAACAACATCAACTAAACAAAGAAGTTCGACTGCTCTAAATGATGGTTCAATGAGAGAGCCTAGTTTAGTAACAGGAAGTAGTGATTATACGTGGAATGTTGATATAGGAAAAGCTAGGGGAGTAACATATGATGCTGTATTTTATACCAATTTTCAAATAGGAAGTGCAACTGGATTTGGTTCATATACAGAATTTGGACAATATATGAATGAACAATATACTAATATGGTAAAAAGCGTAGATAAATTTAAAGGTTTTTATATAGGAAGATATGAAACTAGTACATCCAATGATAATTTGGCAAATACAGCAGTTGTTCAATCACAAAAAAATAAAGCTGTACTATATAATAGAACTTGGTATCAAAGTTATTATTATCAAGATAGTAATATAAATGCATACAATCCTTATCATAATAGTAAAAGTGTAGTAAGTAGTATGATATGGGGAAGTCAATGGGATGCAACGCTAAATTGGATGCTAAAAGATAACAATACTAAGAACTTTGTTACAAGCATTGTAGGAAATAGAACAGGTACAAGAGCAAATTCTGGTCAATATTCAGATGATTTAGCTAAAAATATATTTGATTTATCTGCAAATGTTGTAGAATGGGCGCAAGAAGCTCATGGTACAACTTATAGAACTTATAGAGGTGGTTCATTCTTAAAAACTACAGATAAATATGGTATTTATGGTGCAAATGCTAGAATAAATTCATGGAGACCACCAACTGCAAATTATATTTATATGAATCCAACAAACACAGGTGGAGATGGTTCTACAAATGGAGATGGAAGTAGATTAGCATTATATATTAATAACACAGAAGATAGTACTGCACCAATAATAGATACTACAGCAACAAATAATACACTAACAACAGAGACAAATAATATAACAATAAAAACACAAGCGACAGATGCAGAATCTGGAATAAAAAAATATAAATATACAATAAGTTATAAAGATTTTTCAGCTTCAGATTTTTCAGATAAATATATTGTAAAATCAGTAGAAAACTATGGTTGGACATATCAATTTACAGGATTAAATCAAAATACACCATATTACATAAAAGTAGAAGTTACAAATAATGCAGGATTAACAAGTACATATTATTCAAATGTTATTCAAACTAAAGTATTAAATGTAACAGAAGATCCATCAACATTAAAGAAAACATATGGAAAAACAGGAAATGGAACAGTTTATTTAACATTGGCAAGTGACTATAAATCAAGCAATTATCGTATACAATATCAAATTGTAAAATCGGGAAGTACACCAACAGATAATGGATGGCAAGAAGGTGCAAAAGTAAATAATAATGCTCAAACATTTACAGATGGCTGTATAGTAAAAGGACTATCAGTTGGAGATATAGTTTATACAAGAATAACAGATGGAAATAATAATTCTTCAAATTTTAAAACAACAGAAATTTCTGAACTTGAAACTTATTCTGAAATCCAAACTGAAAATCGTTATTATCCAAGTAAAGAAAACCCACAAGCTGTAATACCAGCAGGATTTAGATATGGTACATCTTCATTAAATAGTATAGTAGAAAACGGATTAGTGATAGAAGATGAGTCAGGAAATCAATATGTTTGGATACCTGTAAAAAATGCAATATATGATGGTGTAACTACAGTTGCACTAAATAATAATAGTTCAACATATAAACCGATGGCTAGAACTCAGTCTGGCTATGCAAAAGGAAATGCATCAACATATTATGAAGGAATGTTCTATGATTATAGTGGTATAAGATCATATATTATGTGGAATAGTTTATCGTACAGAGTAGGAGCTACAGGTTATAGAGAACCAAGCTTAGTAACAGGAAGTGATAAGAATTTATCTTGGCAATATACATCTGGAACTGAATATGATGCTGCCAATTATAATAAATTGAGTTCAATAGAAGATGATGAAATTACAATAAATTCACCTGCTACTTTAGGACAATATATAAATAAAAAATTCACAGAAATGGTAGCAAGTGTAGATAAATATGGTGGATTTTATGTAGGAAGATATGAAACAAGTAGATGGAATTCAGGAGCAACAACAAATAGCGATAGGACAGGCGATATAATAAAATCAGTTGCAGGAGCCAATCCAATGGCAACTACAAATTGGTATGATATGTATTTAAGGTCAAGCAGTGGATATTCAAATAATCCATATTATAATAGTACAAGTGTAAATTGTGCAATGATATGGGGATGCCAATATGATGCTACATTAAATTACATATTAGAAGGTTCAGATAATACTAAAGTTACACAAAGAACAGGAAATCATTCAGGTACAAGGTCTGTTACAGGAGAATATCCAAATGATATTATGAATAACATATTCGACCTAAGCTCGAATGTTAGAGAGTGGACACAAGAGGCGTACTCTTCTAGGTACCGTACTTATCGTGGTGGCGATTACCGTACGGGTGTTACTACTACCGCAGTCAATCGCAACAGCTACTACTACCCTGCTGGCACCGACAGCATTATAGGTTCGCGTCTCACACTTTATTTGAAGTAGCTCTGGCCACTAATTGCGATAAAAGTGAACGACGCTGGCAAAATGGTTAAGGCGAAAACTAGAACAAAATTGTACAGGGGGCGTAAGCCCCTGAAGATAAAATTTTGAAAGGAACAAAAGAAAAAAATGAGTAAATTACAAAAATCATATATCAACTTAAAATCTAAAGATGCAGATAAAATTTATCTATTTAAAAGTGGTATGTTTTATCTTGCATTAGCAGATGATTGTGAAAAATTATCATCTGTATTTGGTTTTAAAAAAACAAAACTAAATGAAGAAATAGAAAAATGTGGTTTTCCAATTTCAAGATTGGAATTTTATATAGGACAACTTGAAAAAAGGAAAATTCCATTTCAAATAATTGATGATGATTATTCAAAAATAGAAAATTATTCTGACTATATGAATAATTCGAAACTAAAGAAAATTATAAGTGAAATAAAAGACATAGATTTAGATAATATCACATTTAAACAAGCATATGAATTTTTAGAAAATGCGAAAATGGAGATTGGAAAAATCTATGAGTAGTGATAATGAATTAAAATTAATTCCAATATATGAAAATTATATGGAATATATGATCCAAACTTTAATTAAACTTCCAAGAACAGAAAAATTTAGCATAGGAACAGATTTTAAACAAATAATGTATTCAACTTTAGAGGATATAATGTATATTTCTAAATTACCTAAATTCCAAAGGTTAGGATATTTAAACAAAATAGATGCTAAATTAAATACACAGAGAATTCTATTAAGAATAATGAAAAAATTTGCTTGGATAGATATCAAAAAATTTAATACAGCAATGGGACATATTTATGAAATTGGTAAAATATTAGGAGGGCTAATTAAATATTATGCCAAAAACAATACGTAATCAATTTGATAAATATTTAACTTATGAAAAACTTCTAGAAGCACATAAAAAAGCAAGAAGAGGTAAAAATCGAAAGCCAGAATTAATCAAATTTAATTTGAAACAAGAAGAATATATAATGTGGTTATATATGCAATTAAGAAATGGCACATATAAACATGGAGGCTATATAGAGTTTTATGTAACAGAGCCGAAATTAAGAAAAATTGAAAAATCACGTTATATTGACAGAATTGTACATACCTGGTTAGCTGAGAATTTCTTATTAAAATATTTTGTAACACAGTTTATTCCAACATCATTTGCATGTATTAAAGGAAAAGGAATGCACAGAGCTGCATTTTGTGTTCAAAAATATATGAAAAAAGCAAAACAAAGATGGGAAAATTATTATATTATAAAAACAGATGTAGCAAAATATTTTAATAGTATAGACAAAAAGATTTTACTAGAAATTTTAGAAAGAAAAATAAAAGATCCAAAACTAATTTGGCTAATAAAAGAAATCTTGTATGCCCAAAAAAGAGAAAAAGGTATAGAAATAGGAAATTATACAAGTCAAATATTTGCTAATATATATTTGAACGAAGTTGATCAATATGTAAAACATGAATTGAAAGTAAAATATTATGTGCGTTATTTAGATGATAGTATTTTAATAGTACAAACTAAAGAAGAAGCTAAAAAAGTGTTACAGCTTGTTCGTAAGTTTTTAAAAGAAAAATTAGAGTTAGAATTAAACAATAAAACTCAAATTTTTAAAGGAAAACAAGGAGTAAATTTTTGTGGATATAAAATAAATGAATATAGATTAAAGTTAAGGGATAGAGGAAAAAGAAAATTAAAATTAAGAATAAAGAAATTAAAACAAAAAGTAAAGACTGGAGAAATTACTAGTCATGAGGCCAAAAGATACTTGGCTGGACATATAGGATATATAAAATGGGCAGATATCTATAATTTGTCAAATAAATTATTCTATATTGAAGATGCTTTTAACGTTAAAAATATAGATTAGGGATAAATCGAAAGAGGCGAACTCTTCTAGGTACCGTACTAATCGTGGTGGCAATTACAATACGGATGATACTAATACCGCAGTCAATCGCAACAACAACAACCCTACTAACACCAACAACAATATAGGTTCGCGTCTCACACTCTAATACTATTTCAGATTGTGTATTTTACGGAATGCATACAGCAAAGTATTAGTAATAAAGAGATTTATTCCTTCCTTTTCTAAAAAGGTAAAAATGAAACAGTATAATATATGTTAGTAATTTTGATGAATATATATGTTATACAAAAAGGATAATTATGAATGAATGTTTTTTATTAGGAACTATAATTAATAAGGTTGATTTTCGTTTTGCAATTGGAGGTAAACATGATTCGATTATAGAATTTAAATTGCAATTAGAAAATGGTGATATAATTGTAGCTAAAGCTTATGATAAGATAGCAGATTACTGTTATCAGAATATAACTAAAAACAAATTAGTTATGATTAGAGGAAAATTAGAAAGTGATTTTAAAATAGATATATCAGAAATTTATTTTTTAAAATAAAGGAGTGAAATAACTTGACAAGTAAACATGCAAAAAGAAAAAATGAATTAAAAGTTATTGTTGCATTTATAGTGGTTTTTATTATAGTTATAATAGCAATTATAATAAATGTTAATAAAAAAGAAAAACAACAAACCTTAACAGAAGATGAATCATATGTTCAAGAAATGGATGATGGAATAAGTATAAATAAAAGTATTAAATTGAATGAGGCAAAACTTGTAAATGGATTGCTAATTTCTAATATTCAGCTTACAGAAAAGGATGGTATGACAACACTTTTAGCTGATGTTACAAATAAAACAGAACAAAAAACAGAGTTGAAAAAGTTAAAGATAGTTTTACTTGATGAAAGTGGTAATGAAATTGCTACAATGACAGCTTTTATTAATGCAATTAATGCTGGAGAGACTACACAATTGAATGCTTCAACGACTTCTAATTATATTAAGGCTTATGATTTTAAGGTGGTAGAGGAGTAGATAAAAAATAATTACAATTGTGATTTGTGTCAAATTTCATTTAAAACGCGGTTACATCTTTTTTAGAAAGGAATGAAATCAAAAATGTTAAAAAAACAAAGATTTAAATTTTTAATTATATTATTTGTTATTACATTAGTAATTGTGGCAATAAAAGGATTAGTACCAAAATCAAAAGCTGAAGAAACTACTGAAATACAAGTGACTTATAATTCAGGAAAAGGGACTGGCAAAAGTGTTGTAACTACTCAAAAAATTGCCAATAATACAAATAGAAAAATTGTATTAAGTAAAAATGAAATGGATTTTGATGGTGGAACAACAGAAATAGATGGACATTTATATAAAATGGTATTAACTGGCTGGCAAATAACAGAATTGACACAAAACGGAAAAAAAGTAACAGAAAATCTTGATAAAATATATGCACAAAATGGTTTGTATAATGTTCCTAAAGGTGTAACTGCAATAGAGGTAACAGCAATTTATGGAAAAGCTATTTATGTAAGAAGTCCATATGATAAAATGTATTATGATGAGTATCATATTTTTAATAATGGAGAGAATGCAAGTGCAGAAAATGGACAAGTAGAGCAAAGTTCAGATGAAAATTATGGTACAAGCATCGATGATGCTGTTGCAACATTAAAAAGAGCATATGAATTAATAGAAGAAAATGCTAATAATACAGTTTATGATAATGTATTTGTATTATGTGGAGATTTATACGAAATAAATTATAATGCAGAAGGAGTAGAATTTGCAGTAGATAATGAAGGTACATATAAAAACTATTCTTCTGATTATTTGGGATATCAAACAGGAAGCAATAAACCAGTAACAATAACTAGTAATGATGACAAAAAATATACTTTATATTTAGGTGCCAAAGACGAAGAAATTGAAATATATTCTTCATTAAGATTTGATAACATAAATATAAAATATTTGCCAGAAGCTAATATTACAGATATTCACGGAACTGAGGTTACAACGAAAACATATTTAAATTTAGCAGATTTAAGCTTTTTCTCTACAGGTTCTTTTGAAGCTACAGAGAATGTTGGAACAGAAGAAGAGATGAATGTATTATATGGAAACTTATCTAGTGTAATATTAAATTCTGGAACTTGGAATCCACTAGTTGCAAGAGATTCTACAATTATATCAGAACTAGCAAAAAATAATTATTTACAAATAGGCGGAAATGCTATTATTTCTAAATTGCAAATAGGTTTTAAAAATTCTTCTGATACAGATACAATTGTAAATCCTCCAATTGTAAAAATAACTGGAGGTAATATTAAAGAATTGATAGGAACAAAAGATGCAAATTTGATGTTTATCAATTTTGAAGATACAAATGAAGGAGTCAACTATAAAACAGCAGGCAAAATTCAAAAATGGAAAAATGTGTTTTTGGAAAATAGTTATGTAATTATAGATAATGGACTTAAAGATGTTGAGAATATGTCAGTTCCAGAAGAAAGTGGTTTAAAACTTTCTAATAATGAGGAAATTACAGGAAATTTCAATGGTGGTGGAGAACTATATTTAGATAGTAATATTTGTTTTACAATTGGTGGTGATATTACAGGAACTACTAAATTGATTTTAACACCAAGTATTGTTAATGGTAAAAATGTTATAGTAGGAGGAATTAATCATCCATATATAAAAGTAAAAGGTGCTTCAACTGCTAGAGCTCAAAGTCAATCAAGTGATGAAATTGTTAGTGGTGAAAGTAAATATACAATATTATCACAAAAAAGTGATTACTCTTATTACTATATTGAACAGGATGTTGAAATTTCAAATTTTGTAGAAATCAAATCAACAAATATTAATGACAAAATATATACTGGTTCAATTGGCGATAATATTGGAAGTTCAGCAGAAGATATTAGTATATTAGAAATAGGAAGCTATACTCAAGATGTAGAATTAAATTATGAGTTTTATAAAAATTCAACTAATCCAAATAAATATGCTAATATAAGTAGGCAATTTGTATTAAAGACTGATAAACAAACAGCTACAACAATTCCAAGTGGAACAGAAATATTAATGATTTATAATGGTAAAAATTATAATTATGTTGTAAATACAGATACTGATAGTGTAAATTTATCTTTATTCAAAGATGAGGATGGAAATACATTTAAACAGATTTCGAATTTACAATCTGCAGATGGAGTAACAAAAGAAGTTAATGGTCTTACAGGTGATACATTATATAATTATAGTGAAAGCTTCAGATTTATTGTAAGTTTTGCAAATATTATAAATAATAATGCATCTATTAAGGCAGGAAGTTATTACTCAATGATTAATATTTTGGATAGTGAAAGTTGGATTGATTCTGAACAGATAGAAAATACTAATAAAATTAATATTTCACAAGTAGTGTTTAAACCTAGCAGTATAAATACTGAATTGGAAAAATATGAACCCAATGGAGTTGTTACAATAAAATCAGCCGGAACTGTTCAAACATTTAATGGAGAGGGAAAACAATTATATGGAAATATAAAAATATATAATGCAGAAGGTAAGCAAGTAGATATTCCGATTGGTAGTGAAATTACTTTGAATGGTAATACTTGTACAATTGTAAATGGAACAACACAATGCAAGTTTTTAGATAATTGCACAGACAGTGGGACAAGCTATAATTTTGATTTCAAAATGGATATGAAAAATGTTTTAGAACAAAATCAATTGTTAGCAGGAAATTATAAAATTAAATTTGCATATGCTTTTGCGCAGAATAATTTATTAAATGGAAACATTGCAGGTTGGATAGATGTTCCATTAACTATTATTGATTATTCAGATAATTATGGCATAGATGTTAGTATAGATAATAGTGAAAATTTAGCTGAAGATAAACTTCAATTAATTACAAAAGGGAAAGAGGAAGTTAGAATAATTCATACTAATTGTTCTGGACAGCTAGAAGATCCTTTTGTTAAAGTATCTGTTGTAGAAAAAACGAGTGATTTTGATTATTCTGCTACGGAAAATTCTAAAAAGATTACTGTAAATGATAATGGAGATGGAAGTTATAAAGTTGCTTTTTCTGATTTTCTTGATGTTGGTACTTATAGAGTCATATTTGAGCTTTTTGATAAGTATGGTAATAAGATGTCTGAGAATTTTGCTAATTTTATTGTGGTGGATAAACCTAATATATAAATTATACCCTATACAAGGTTGTGAACCAAAGTATAGGGTTTTTTTGAATAATATTTTTGCTGTGAATTATAACTATTTAGTAACATAGAATTAAAAAAATAAAATATAAAGGCTTGATATTTCAAAGAACTAATAGTAAAATATAAGCATAAAAGGAAAAAGGAGGAAATAAGATGGTAGAAGTATCAGCATCAATCCTTACAGTAGAAAAAGGGAGAGAAGCGGAAACATTTTTGACTTTAGAAAAATCAAAAATAGATTATTTTCACATAGATGTAATGGATGGAAAATTTGTTATGAAAGACACATATCATGACATGGTAGAATATAGCAGTTATCTTAAAAGGATTTCAAATTTACCAATGGATATTCATTTAATGGTAGAAGATGTAAAGACAGCAATTGAAGTATTTTCAACAGTTGAACCTAATATAATAACATTTCATTTAGAAGCCTGTAAAGATAAAGAACAAGTAATGGAAAATATCAAACTAATAAAAGAAAGAGGAGCAAGAGTTGGAATTGCAGTAAAACCTGAAACTAATATAGAAGAGGTTTATGAATATTTGCCATATATTCACACATGTTTAGTAATGACAGTAGAGCCTGGAAAAGGTGGACAAACATTAATAACAGATATGTTAGCAAAGATTTCAACATTAAAAAGTTATATAGATAAAAAGAATATAGACATTGATATTGAAGTTGATGGAGGAATCAATTTAAAAACAGCTCAAAGAGTTAAAGATGCAGGTGCAAATGTGCTAGTAGCAGGATCTGCAATACTTGCAGCATCAGATTACAAAGTTATAGTTGATGAATTGAGAGCATAAAAAGGTTTATAGATAGAACCAATAAAAATCTAAATAAATACAAGGGATAGTGAAGTTTATGTTAAATTTAAAACTTAATTTAAAACACACAGGAATAGAGCAAAAAGCAATAATGAAATATAAGGAAAATGTAGAGCAAATCCACAAAGAGCTACATAAAAGAGCAAATGATGAGAATGATTTTGTTGGATGGTTAGAATTACCAACAAATTATGATAAAGAAGAGTTTGAAAGAATAAAAAAAGCTGCACAAAGAATAAGAGAAGATTCAGAAGTGCTTATAGTAATAGGAATTGGAGGTTCTTATTTAGGAGCAAGAGCTGTAATCGAAAGTTTGACAAATACATTTGATAATTTGTTACCAGAATCAAAAAGAAAACATCCACAAATTTTGTATGTTGGAAACAATTTGAGCCCAAATTATATAAACGATTTAATAGAAGTGCTTGGAACAAAGGATTTTTCAGTAAATGTAATTTCAAAATCTGGAACGACAACAGAGCCTGCAATAGCATTCAGAATTTTCAGAGAAATGCTTGAAAACAGATATGGAATTGAAGAAGCAAGAAGTAGAATTTATGTAACAACAGATAAAGAAAAAGGAGCATTGAAAACACTTGCAAAATCAGAAGGATATGAAACATTTGTAATTCCAGACAATGTAGGAGGAAGATATTCAGTATTAACTCCAGTTGGACTATTGCCAATAGCAGTTGCTGGAATCGATATAGACAAGTTAATGGATGGAGCAAGAACAGCTCAATTGAAATATGAAGATGCAAATTTGAAATATAATGCATGTTATCAATATGCAATAGTAAGAAATATTTTATATAAATTATACAAAAACACAGAAATATTAGTAAATTATGAACCTAAAATGCACTATTTTACAGAATGGTGGAAGCAATTATTTGGAGAAAGCGAAGGAAAAGACCAACTTGGAATCTTCCCAGCAGGTGTTGATTTTACAACAGATTTACATTCTATGGGACAATATATTCAAGAGGGAAGAAGAAATTTATTTGAGACAGTAATAAGAATAGAAAAGTCAAGTTCAGATATAACAATAAAAGAAGAGGAAGACAATTTGGATGGATTAAATTATCTTGCTGGAAAAGGTCTAGACTTTGTAAATAAAAAGGCAATGGAAGGAACAATAGATGCACATGTTTCTGGTGATGTTCCTAATATTGTAATAGAATTACCCAAATTATCTGAAGAAACAGTTGGACATTTAATCTATTTCTTTGAGAAGGCTTGTGCTATGTCTGGCATGATTTTAGGGGTAAATCCATTTAATCAACCAGGTGTAGAAAAATATAAGAAAAATATGTTTAAACTGCTTGAAAAACCAGGATATTAATTTTATTTTTTTATGCTAATTTAGGGTCGGTCCTTTTTTTAGCATGCGAAAAAAAGGACCGACCCCAAATTGACAGATGGAGGAATCAAAATGATTGTAGAAGAAGGATATAGAATAAAATTATCAGACATAGGAAAAGATAATAAAGCTACAAATAAGGCGATATTAAGTTATTTAGAAGATGTAGGAGGAAAACACTCAGATATAGCTGGATATGGAGTTTTAGATATCGAAAGAACACACTTATCGTGGGTACTAATTGAATGGAAATTGAAAATAGTTAGAAGACCTAATTATGCTGAAAAAATAAAAGCTGTAACTTGGTCTAGAAATTCAATAAGATGTTATGCTTTCCGTGATTTCAAACTATATGATGAGCAAAATAATGTTATTGCAGTTGCAACAACTAAATGGGTGTTAGTAGATACAGAAAAAGGAAAGATAGTTAGAATTGATGCTGACTTATTAAGTGCATATCAACCTGAATTAGAGATGTTTTCATTTGACGAGAATGAGGATTTTCCTAAAATAAAGGAACCTGAACAATATCAGGAAGAAACATATTATCAAGTAAGAAGAGCAGATATTGATGTTAATAATCATATGCATAATTTGAATTATGTTGATTTGGCAAATGAAGCTTTGCCAGATGAGGTATATAGAGGAAATCATTTGAATAATTTGAGGATTACATATAAGAGAGAAATTAAGCTAGGTGAAACTGTAAAGTGCAAATATTCTTTTGAAAACGGAAAACATATTGTAGTTGTAAAAAGTGAGGACGATTCAGTGTTACATGCTATAATTGAGATGGAATAGTGACAAGAAAAACACCGACCCCAAATTAATAAGGTTGTCAATTTGGGGTCGGTGTTTTTCTTGTCACTTTTTTAACACTTCAATCTCTTCAAAAGCTTGAAACCACTCAAAGAGAAGTCAATTACTTCACTAATAAAAATAGATATAATATAGCCACTAAAACCTAAAAAAGGAACTAAAAAATAAATAAAAGTAATGGTAATTAAGCAATCAAAAATATTAATTATCATAACATCAACTTGGGCATCCAATCCTTTTAAAATTCCGGTCAATAACGATATCAAGATACATAATAACAATTAAAGGAGAAAGGATACGGATATATTTAGCTATTTCAGATTTATGATAAATTATTGTGCTAATTTCGTCAGAAAGCATAAAAATTGCAATAGCAACTAGAACTGAAAAAATAAGAGTGCAACTCAAAATAAGAATTGAGAGGCTTCTTATTTTTTGGTTTTTACCTTGAGCGTGAAATCGTGAAAATTCAGGTATCAGTAATCCACTAAAACTAGTAACTAAAATTACAGGAAACATGATTACTGGCATGGCCATTCCATTTACAATTCCATAAGCTATTAAAGAATTTGATGAGTTCATTCCGCTTTTTTGTAAGCTTGAAGGGATAATCAATTGTTTTATAGTTGATAAGCCTGAACGTAAATAGGAGGTTAAAGCAACTGGTATTGCAATGCGCAAAATTCGCTTGTTGTAACTATCTAGGTCACGATAACGTGATTCAGAAAGCGAACCTTTTTTATCACGAATATATAAAAAATATAGTTGCGCAAATGAAGTTACTTCTGAAATTACATCTGCCAAAATTAGGGCATAGCAGGCATAATTTATATCATCAGGCATAAGTGATTTTAATAAAATAGCAGTAAATAAAATTTTTACAAATTCTTCGAAAAATTTTGCTAATGCATTTTTATAAACACGTCTAACTGCAGTAAAATAACCATTTACAGCAGATGACATAGAAATAAATGGGAGGGCTATACAAATAAGATATATTACATTTTTGCTGATTTTACTATGTAAGCAATGAATGGTGATAAAATCAGCTGATACGAAAAATATTACACTTGCAGATAGCCCAAAAAGCAGACTGAAAAGTACACATCTTTGAGCAGCTTTTTTTGCACCAAGTTCATTGTTAGATGCAAGTTCTTCTGAAACAACTCTGGTGGCAGAAATATTTATTCCGGCAGAAGCTAAAGTAATTCCAAACATATAGACAGACATAACAAGAGTGAATACTCCAACAGCTTCTTCACCAATTGTGTTTGAAATATATATGCTAAAAAACATATTGATAATTTGTAAAATGACTGAACTTAGCAATAAAATTATTGTATTTAATATGAAAACTTTTAAAACTTTCAAGGCAATATCCTTTCTAAAAAGTACAACTTTATATCTTATAAATAATATTAGAGAATAGTGAAAATATGCATTGAAATATTGAAGCAATTTTGATATAATTTTAACAAAGAAAAATTGAAAGGCATGTTGATATGGAAGAGAATTCAGTAATTAGACCAGAACTAGAAAATAGACAAGAAGAACGATTGGAAAATTCATTAAGACCACAATCACTAGACGAATATATTGGTCAAACAAAAGTAAAAGAAAATATGAAAATATATATAGAAGCAGCAAAAAAGAGAGGGGAACCACTTGATCACTGCTTATTTTATGGACCTCCAGGATTAGGAAAAACAACAATTGCAAATATAATTGCAAATGAGATGCATTCAAATATCAAAATTACATCAGGACCTGCAATTGAGAAGCCAGGCGATTTAGCTGCAATTTTAACTACACTTTCAGAATTTGATGTATTGTTTATAGATGAAATCCACAGATTGAGCAAAAATGTGGAAGAAATATTGTATCCTGCATTAGAAGATTTTACATTAGATATTGTAATTGGCACAGGACCAAGTGCAAAATCTATCAGAATAGATTTGCCGAAATTTACTTTGATTGGTGCTACAACAAAGGCAGGTTCGCTTACAACACCATTAAGAGATAGATTTGGAATTATTCATAAATTGGAATTGTATTCACCAGAAGATTTGCAGGTAATTGTTAAAAGGTCAGCAAGAATTTTGGGAGTTGAGATAGATGATGAGTCAGCAATGGAAATTGCCAGAAGATCAAGAGGAACCCCAAGAATTGCAAATAGATTATTAAAAAGAGTTAGAGATTATGCAGCAGTTTTGGGAGATGGAGAAATTACTTTGAAGATTGCAAAACATGCATTAAATCAACTTGAAATAGATGAACTAGGTTTAGATGAAGTGGATAGAAGAATGTTGGAAGTTATGATAACTCAATATCAAGGTAGGCCAGTTGGAATTGAGACAATTGCGGTGTCACTTGGAGAAGAGATTGATACAATTGAAGATGTGTATGAACCATATTTAATTCAAATTGGCTTTATATCTCGTACTCCAAGAGGTAGAATCGTTATGCCACCAGCATATCAACATTTAGGATATCCATATTTAGGGTAGTGTGAAAATAGGGTCGGTTCTTTTTTTCGCATGCGAAAAAAAGGACCGACCCCAAATTAGCAAGGAGGAAAAAATGAAATTATTATTACATACATGCTGTGCACCTTGTAGTGTATATTGCATAAAAAGCTTAAGAGAAGAAGGAATAGAGCCAACAGTATATTGGTTTAATCCTAATATACATCCTTATATGGAATATAAGGCAAGAAGAGATACTTTAAAGGAATATACCAAATCAATAGGAATAAATGCAATTTTTGATGAAAATTATGGATTAAGGGATTTTTGCAAAAATGTCGTAAATGATTTGGAAAATAGATGTGTTAAATATTGCTATAGAATTAGACTTGAGCAAACTGCTAAATATGCTAAAGAGAATGGATATGATACTTTTTCTACTACATTGTTAATTAGTCCATATCAAAATCATGAAGCTCTTAAAAATATAGGTCAAGAGATGGCTGATAAATATGGATTGACTTTTTTATATAGGGATTTTCGTCCAGGTTTTAGAGAGGGACAAGCTGAAGCGCGTGAACTTGGCTTGTATATGCAAAAGTATTGTGGATGTGTGTTTAGCGAGGAGGAACGCTTTTTATGCCACAGCAAGAAAAAGACTACTCCTGCAACGACTTCGGGAAAAACAACCAATGGGAACAATTAGTGATTTTTAGTAAATATAGTGGTAAGTAATTATGGGAGAGATGATTATGAAGAAAATTAAAGTAAAAATAAATGATGAAGAAAAAAGTATAATCATGCAAGCATTACTTGAAAAAAGAAATAAACAGCTAAAAGAAAATAGACCAGCAGAACCAGTAAATGAATTATTAGAGAAAATAATTAAGAAATAAATACATAAACTTAGAAAGCTAATCGAAAGGTTGGCTTTTTTTATTATGTGCGACGATTGACGTCGCACAAGAAAACCACGTGCTATGCACGTGAGGACAGAAAAAGCGATAGCGTTCAGAAATAAAACCTCCTTTTGATGTATAATAGAGATAATCTGCCGATTGCTCTAAATATCAAAAGGAGGTTTTACAATGAAATTTATAAAAAATGACGATGAGAGCAGTTTGTCTCATACTAAATGGAACTGTCAATATCACATAGTATTTATACCTAAATATAGAAGAAAAGCAATATATAGCAAACTGCGAAGTGATATAGGAAAATATTTAAGAGGATTGTGCGAATATAAAGGGGTGGAAATAGTAGAAGCGAATGCTTGTCCAGACCACATACATATGCTTGTAAAAATTCCACCCAAATTAAGTATATCATCTTTTATGGGATATTTAAAGGGGAAAAGTAGTTTGATGATATTTGAAGAACATGCGAATTTAAAATATAATTATGGAAATAGACACTTTTGGGCTCAAGGGTACTACGTCATTACGGTAGGATTAAATAAAGCTACAATAAAGAAATATATTCAAGAACAAGAAATTGAAGATAAAGTACAAGATAAAAGAAGTTTGAAAGAATATAAAGACCCGTTTACGGGTAAGTAAGAGTGACAAAGGCAATTGGCAGATAAAAAAAGCTCCCATGTGGGAGCTGCCAGCAATAAACCCTTATAGGGTTAAAGAAATACCACCCGTTTTACGGGTGGATATTTATTGACTACAAAATCATATAAATGTATAATTAAAAAAATTGTAAAATGAAATTAGTCAAATATGTTATCAGTATCTTCAAATATCTGATCGTAGGAAATACCTAAAACTTTACAGAAAGCTATAATTTCAAAATCTTTAAGAAATAGCTTGTTATTTTCAATAAGAGAAATGTCAGAATGGTATATGTCAATACCAAGTAAAGCTATTTTATCAGAAAGTTCTCTTTGAGTATATTGGCGTAATTCTCTATATTTTTTAATGTTTTTTCCAATAACATTAGATTTTCCTTTTATCTTTTTAAATTTCATAATTTGGTTTTCCTTTCATAACATAAAATTCTCAATACATTTTACAATATTATTTTACGAATTTTGGTAGACAATACCTACCAAGACGAAATTTTATAGAAAAGGTGGAGTATTTATGGAGGATGTAGAAGAGTTAGTAAACAAAATTTGTGAAAAAAACAACTATGATGAACTGTTACTAGAAATAGTGAAAAAGGGAAAAGAAAGTAACATCAATAGAGTTTTAGAAGAAATTTCAAACAACACTAAACTTAATGATAAAGAAAAAAAGAGTTACTACGATAAAATATTTGACTATGTAGAAGACGTTAATGGGAGTTTTGAAAATAAGATAAAGGACATCTACAAGAAAGGGGTTAAAGAGGGACTAGAAACAATGTTAATGTTATCAAGTAACGGAGAGGAAAAAGAAACTTTAAAAAAATGCTTAAATGCTTATGAAATAATAAAAAAAGAGGAGTCAGATATGAGTGAAAAAATAAAAATTATAATTGCAGACGATAATGTTCATATATGCGAATTTATAAGAAAGTTTTTAGAAAAATATGAAGATATAGAAATATTGGGAATTGCTAATACAGATGAAGTAAAAATGATTGAAGAACTAAAACCAGAAATTGTAATAACAGACCTTATGAGAAATCATAAATATACTGGCTTAGATATAATTAAAGATTATCAAAATAAAAAAGGAGCTCCAGAATTTTTAATTATTTCAGCAGATGAAGAAATAAATGTTATTAGAAATGGATTAAAGGTAGCAGGATATATAAAGAAACCATTTTTGAATTATGAAATAATAGTTGAAGAATTAAGAAGAATAAAAGGAGAATTGATATAGTATGGCAGAATTTAATTATGATGAATGGAATGAAAGATACCATAATAAAGAAATAATTGATATAAAAAAGCATTTGAACGATGAGGATATAGAGATATTACACAGATTAGGTATTAAAACCTATGATAAAATTTATACAGAATATGAGCTAGAGGTACTAGAGATGGACTTATTAGCCTATTATGAAGATTTAGATGAAGAATTAAGTGAAGAGGAAAAGCAATATCAAAAATCTTTAGATGGAACAAATGTTACTAGAGAAAGATACAACAGTCTTTTAAAAAAAGTAGAAGAAATGAAATTGCAGGGTTAAAACACTTGAAATATAGCCAAAAACACAGTTTCATGCTAAAATAGGAGTATATTAACTATGTGAGGAGATAAAAAATGTTGCAAGTAAGTAGAGATAGTAATCTAAAAATACCTAAGAAAATTGAAAATGTAAGTAATAACGTAAATACGATAGAAGATAAAGTTGCAGTAAAACAAGCATTTGCTACAGCAGAAAATGAAAAATTCAATAAAGAAAGTATTACTGAAATGGTTGAGCAAGATAAAGAATTAGAACAAGCAAACAAGATTCCTTATAATGCAAATGATTTAGTAGTAATAACAGCCGTCAAGAAATTAGGAGCATATACTGTTGCAGTTACTGAAAAATCTCCTAAAAAATTCAGAGGGGTATTTGTTAATAGAATGCAAAACTATTGCCTAGATACATTAGAATGTCTATTAGAAGCAAATTTTATTAGAATGGATGCAATAGAAAATAAAACTAAAAGAGAAGAACTACAAAAAGAGGCAATAGTAAAATTAAAGTTATTAGGATATGTTTCTATGGTAGCAGAAAATTCTGGATGTATATTGAAAAAACAATATAAACAGATTTCATTACAATTATCAGAGGCAATTAATTTAATAGTAGCATGGAAAAAAAGTGATGATGAAAGATGGAAAAAACGAAATTAGGATTTTGAGCTGAAAAGCTTTTAATTAAGGGGAAAATTTATTTTGGGTCTTTATTTTTTCGCCCCTTGTGTTTAGACGCGCGCGTGGTTAACGATAATGGTAATAGAAATTACAACAATGTTAACAAACGCAATGGTGGGGCTCGCCCAGATTTACTTTAAGTGAAATCTATAAAAAAGTCTGTGAAATATATTTTAAGAAAAATATATCTGTACTATAAAGTGAAGGGATTTTTCCCTTTTCTAACCGCTAAAAGAAATTAGTGCGGTGGGAGAACTTGAACGCTTACACGAACAACAAATAGTTAATCTATTTTTTGTGAGTAAAAAGGAGAGTTCTTTTTTTAGGAGGAAATCATGAAATTAGACGAAATTTTTACATTTGAAAATCTATATGATGCTTACAAACAATGTAGGAAATCAAAACAACACAAAGGAGAAGTAATAAGATTTGAAACTAATCTTTCGTATAATATAAATAAGTTAGTTAATGAAATTGCCACTAAAAAATATAAACTTGGAAAATATAAAGAATTTTTAATATATGAGCCAAAAGAAAGATTGATTGAGGCATTACCTTTTAGAGATAGAGTTGTTATTAGGTGTTTTTGTGATATTGTATTAAGAGATAAAATAGAAGTTAAACTAATATATGATAATACAGCTTGTAGAACTGAAAAAGGAACACTATTTGCTATAAAAAGATTGGAGAAATTTTTAAGGCATGAATATTTAAAAGAACACAACAATGATATTTATTTTTTAAAGTGTGATATTCAAAAATATTTTCCTAGTATAGATCATCAAATATTGTTAGATTTATTAAGAAAAATAAATTTTTCAGAAGATGAAATGTGGATGATTGAAAAATTAGTAAAAGAGTAACCTAACAATGCTGATACTGGTTTGCCACTTGGAAACCAATCAAGTCAATGGTTCGCACTTTTTTACTTAAATGTAGTAGATAGATATGTTAAAGAAAAATTAAGAGTAAAAGGGTATGTTCGTTATATGGACGATATGATATTGATTCATAGAGATAAAGAATATTTAAGATACTGTCTTAATGAAATTGAAAGAATATGTAAAGAAAAATTAAATTTATCTCTTAATCATAAAACACAAATAGGAAAAGTAAAAAATGGGATAGACTTTTTAGGATATAGGCATATTTTAAATGAAAATGGTAGCATAACAAGAAAATTACGTTCATCCGCTAAAAAAAGATTAAAAAAACACTTGAAAACATTGAAGAAATTAAGAGATATTGTTGATGATGAGTATGTTTATATAAGAAAAAACGCTTTTTATAATCATATTAAAGATACAAAAGAAAGTCAAAAATTAAAAACTGAAACTTTGCCAAAAAAATAAAAAATATCTTAAAAAAATTGTAAAAAAAAAATAGTTATGGTAAAATTAAAAAGAATAAATAAAATGAGGAGTATTATACTATGAATAATTTTACTTTTTTAACTCAAGAACAATTTTTTGAGGATGATAAGTTAGATATATTTAAAAAAAGAGGAACAAAAGCAGCAGTAACAGATTTCTCTATTCTTTTAGGTGCTTATGTTTCAGATCATCATGTAGATAATGACAGCTCTTTAGAGGGAAGAACAGGATACTATTGGACAAAATCAGATTACGGAGAAAGCTACGCGCGCGGGGTTCACGGTACTGGTAATAGGTGTTACTACAATGTTTGCCTACGCAATGGTGGGGCTCGCCCAGCTTTATCGTTCTCATCAATCTCTAGCATCCCCACGAACGGAGAGAGTGGGAAAAGAGCAAGAGATGGTGTACTAGAAGTAGAGTATGGATATTATCCACAAAAAGCAGTTTCAAGAGATATGCAAGAAAGACTAGAACAAGCATATAGAAGAGGCAATATTTCAAAAACAAGAAATACTTATACAACAGATTCAGAAAAATATAATGCGTATAGCAGAACATTTAAAGCTAAAACTCACGAAGAATATGAATATAATGGAAAAAGATATGTAAGAGTCGAAGCCAATTCAGACTTCGGGGGAAATCAATTTACTCTTTCAAATGGAGAAAATTATCGTGATGGAGATAATGTATGGGTTGAAGTATTACCAGTGAAATGGTTAGTAGATGAAAAAACTCGTACTATGATTACTGAAAAGTTAATTTTTTCTGGAGTACAATTTAATAAAGAAAGAAATTATCATACAAGAGATTTTGATAGAACTGATATAAAAACATTTATGGATAGATATTTGTCAAGAGATTTAGTTCAATCAAGAGCAACAAGCACAACAAGAAATGAAAATCCATATAATTTAGAATTTGATGAAGTAAGCGAATCAGATATAATAAGAGGAGCAATCGAAAGTAATGTATCTGTATTTTTACATGGAAAACCAGGGTGTGGAAAAAGTGATAGAGTAAAACAATTAGACCCAGACTTCATAGAATTAAACTTAAGCCATTTAGACCCAGAACTATTAGATGGACTAGCAGGAGAAAAAGATGGAAAAGCAGTACATATAAAACCACCATGGTTAGAAGAATTAGAAGCAAAATGCCAAGAAGAACCAGACAAGATACATATATTATTCCTAGAAGAGCTTACAAACGCATCACAAATGATGCAGTCAAAAGCATATGGAATAGCATTAGATAAAAAAGTAGCAGGAAGATGGAGAATACCAGAAAATGCAAGAGTAGTTGCAGCAGGAAATGAATTAGAAGATTCATTAGTAGCAAATGAAATGGCAGAGCCATTATATGATAGATTTGCCCATGTAAATATAGAAACAACAGTAGAGGGATGGTTAGAATGGGCAGTAACACCAGAAAGCTTTTATGAAAGACTAGATTATAAAAAACAAGAAGAACCAAGACAAAAAATACACCCAGCAATATATGCGTTTATAGCATATAAGGGAGATGAAGTATTAAGAACGCCATATAACAGAGAAAATCCACAACCACACGCAGATCCAAGAAGATGGAAAATGGCATCAGATATGTTATATGCTAGTAATAATCCAAATACAATAAGAGCAATAGTAGGAGAAGATTTAACAAGAGATTTTATATCATTCTGTATGATGCCAACAATAACAATACAAGATGTAATAAAAGGAAACTATACAGAGCAAGACTTGGAAATGGATTTAGGAAGACAATTAGCAACAGTATCAGGATTAGTAAGAGTAGACGATAAAAACATGCCAAAAGTCAGAGAATTTGTAAAAAAACTAGGAGCAGAAATGTGCAAAAAGTTTGAAGTACAATGGGCAGGTGGAGATGAAGAAAGATTAGAGCAAATACAAGAATTAAGACTAAAAGAGCAAGAAGAAGCAGAGAAAAGAAGCGCTAAGGGGCATAGTGGAGAAGAAGCAAAAGGAACATTGACTGCTGGAATTTCATCTTTTAGAAAAATATTTGGAGGATATCAAGAATATTTGGCAAGAGAAGAAACTAGAGGAGACGAAATAAAAGGCGAATAATAATTAAAATATGATTCATATTTAAGGAGTGCAGATATGAGTGTAGATATAGATGCTATAAAAAGAAAACTTCTTATTAAGTATCCTACTTTTGGAAGTGTAATAGCAAATCTTGAATTTCAAGCAAGTAAAGACATAGCAACAGCAGGAACAGATGGAAAAGTATTATTATATAATCCAAAATTCGTAAGTGGGTTATCTGATAAAGAGAGGACTTTTCTATTTGCTCATGAAGTATGTCATGTAGCTTTTGAACATATATTTAGAAGTGAGGGAAAAGACAAACAACTTTGGAATATTGCAACAGATTCAGTAATAAATGCTTTATTGAAACAAGATGGTTTACCAATGATTGATGGTGGAGTAGATATTCCAGAAGCAGTAAATTATGATGCAGAAGAAATGTATAATAAATTATTAGAAGAAAAGAAAAAACAACAAGAGCAACAGAGTTCACAAGGAAATCAACAACAACAGAATTCACAAGGAAATCAGCAACAACAGGATTCGCAAGGTAGTCAAGAGCAACAAAGCTCGCAAGGTAATCAAGAACAACAAAGCTCACAAGGTACTCAAGAACAACAGAGTTCGCAAGGTAGTCAAGAACAGCAAAGTTCTCAAAGTGGTCAAGGACAACAGAACTCACAAGAACAAACAGAAGAACAAGCTGATGTTGGTCATGATACTCATAGTTTATGGGATAAGGCGATAGAAGAAAGAAAAAAAGAACAGCAAGAACAAGCACAGCAAAAAGCAAAAAAAGAGAGCAAAAAAACAGCTAAAGATAAAGAAAAACAAGATGACACAGAACAAACAGAACAACAAACTAATGAGTTTGTTGAAAAAGGAGAAAAGGAAACTTTTAAGCAAAACAAGATAGAAAGAAGAAAGCAATTACAAGAATTAAGTAAAGAGTTGGCAGAACAGTCATCACACGAAGCAGGAACAGGAATTCAAAGACAAGGGAAAAAATTGTCTGACATAGGAATTGCTACTCCTTTAATAGATTGGAGAAAATTTTTAAGGCAAGCAGTCAAGTATGATGAAGAATGGACTAGGAAAAATGCTAGAATGAGAAATGGATTTTTTAGACATAAAGTAGAGGAAATCCCTATACCAGAAACAGAGATTCTATTAGATACAAGTGGTTCTGTAAGTGAAACTTTATTACGAAACTTTTTGAGGGAATGTAAAAATATATTAGCTAATTCAAAAGTAAAAGTAGGATGCTTTAATACCGAATTCCATGGTTTTACTGAATTAAGAAGAGTAGAAGATATTGATAATATGAGTTTTCCGATTGGTGGAGGAACAGATTTTAATGTAGCAGTAGAGGCTTTTTCAAGAAGAGTGCCTAATAAGATTATATTTACTGATGGTGAAGCTCCAATGCCAGAAAAAGCAGTAAGAAATGTAATTTGGGTTGTGTTTGGAAATCAACAAATAAATCCAAGAGGAGGAAAAGTAATTAATATTAATGGCGAACAATTGAGAAAATTATATCGCTATATGCAGGAAGATAAGTCAGCAAATATAAGTAGATAAAATTAAATAAAATCGAAACAATACTAGGAGATTATCCTAGTATTTTCTTACTATATACTAAATTTAAGCCTATTTCTTTACAAAATTAACATAATATGGCATAATAATTCTTGTAGGAGTGTTATATTATGTATGATATAAGTTTAAGTTTATATAAAACATTTTGTGTAGTGGCACAATCTAAAAACTATGTTGATGCAAGTAATAAGTTACATATCTCAACAACTGCTATCAGTAAAAATATAAGACAATTAGAAAGTCTATTAGGAACAACATTATTTTATCGTGAAAAAGATGGAGTAAGATTAACTGGAGCAGGTAATGAGTTTTTTAAATATGCAGAACAAGGTCTTGCAACTTTAAGTTTATGAGAAAAGTTAATAATACAGAAAAATGATCTAGCTACAGGAGAAATATCAATAGGTTGTCCATCACATTTAACAACATTTTATTTAATGGACTGTATTGAAAAAGCAAAAGTTGATTACCCTAATTTAAAGATAAATCTTATTAGTGGTGCAGATTTTAATAAAATGATACAAATGTTACAAGAACATAAAATAGATTTCATGATAGATACAACACAAGTAGATACAAATTATAATAATATTGTTGTTGAAGAACTAAAAGAAGTAAAAAATATATTTATTTCTAATAAACCAATTAAAATTAAGGAACTAAAAGAACTAGAAAATAAAAAATATATTTTGAATTTTGAATACAGTTCTACTACAAAGAAATTAAGAAATACATTAAAGCAACATGATGTAGAAATAGAAGCAAATATGCAATATGATATTACAGAATTAAGAATAAATGCAGCAAAAAGAGGCTTAGGTATAGGGTATGTTATGAAAGAAGCTGTAAAAAAAGAATTAGATAATAAAGAATTATATGAAGTTGAATTACCAATAGAATTACCGATGTCAAAGATTAACCTAATATATTAAAGAGCAATTAACACAGTCAGATAAAAAATTTATCAAGAATTATCTTAAAAATTAAAAAGAGAACATATAAAAGATTGTAAAAATATGTAAAACAAAAATGCTATAACCATATAAAGTTATAGTGCTTTTTTATGCGTGAACTTTTAGTTTGTGTTTGAACAACTTTTTTTCGATAGACAATTTCTGGAAATGATTATATAATTTTAGTGTCTAAAAAATGAGAAAGAAGATGTTTGAATGCAAAGAAAAGAAGTGTGTTGGAATATCACAACAAAATGTAACCAAAACTGTAGGTATTGTCATAGATTTTTAGGAATAAATGACTTGTGCTACGAAGAAAATGAAAAGATATTAGATAATCTAATTAAAGATGGAATAACAGATATAACATGGACAGGTGGCGAAGCATTGTTATATCCAAATTTAATAGGGTTATTAAAAAGGGCAAAACAAAGCGGAATAAATAATAAATTGATAACTAACGGAATGTTACTTGCTCAAAATGATGAGATTAAAGAAATTTGCAATTATTTAGATAGTTTAACATTATCAATAGATTCAACAAATAATGAAACAAACGCAGAACTAGGAAGAGGGATAAATCATTACGATAATATCAAAACAATATTAGACTATGTAAAAGATAAAGAATTAAAATTAAATATAAACACTGTTGTTAGTAAAAAGAATATAAATCAACTAGATGAATTAGGTAATTTTCTAAATAAATATAATATAAGTTCTTGGAGAGTATTTCAATTTATGCCTTTAAGAGAAACAGCAGAGAAAAATAAAGAACAATTTGAAATATCTGATGCAGAATTTGAAAGCAAAAAAGGTGTATTTCAAAAATTTGAAAATATAGGTAGAGTTGATTATAGACAAGAAAAAGATATGGAAGATAAATATGTTTTACTTGTTGCAAATGGAGATATAGTAAAAACAGAAAATGGAAAAGACGTAAAAAAAGAAAATGCCTTATTTCAAAACTTAATGGACTTTATGTAATGAGGTGTTTACAATGATAGAAAAAGTAAAGTTAGAACAAAAATCTCCTAATCTTGTAATTATAGGAAATATAGCTTATGACATAATTGATTTTAGCAAAGTAAATAGCGATAGACCTAATATTATAGATATTGGAGGTGCATGTGTATTTTCTACAATTCCTGCAAGTCTATTTTATAGAGTAGGAATGGTAGGAAAAATTGGAAATTATAGGTTTAAAATAGATATGTCACAAATACATTGAAAATAAAATATTGAAAAG
>ERZ824473.1373-NODE-1373-length-35160-cov-14.792337_pt1 | contig 35160 bp, 39 predicted proteins | sample MGYA00519874_ERZ824473 | MGnify/ENA primary metagenome ERZ824473 (study PRJEB31778, sample SAMEA3449151) | human gut metagenome | biome: human gut; feature: human-associated habitat; material: faeces | place: United Kingdom | collected 2010/2012 ... | reverse complement strand
TTGTGCCCGAGGCTAAGGAAGCCCTGAACCGTTTTAAGATGGAAGCTGCTTCTGAGGTTGGTGTTTTTTTGCATTAAAATTTTTCAAAACGCCCTATTTAAGCCACTTTCGAGACTTGAAGAATATGTATAGTGGGCGGTCAAACACATTAAAAACATAAAATTAACGAAAAAAGGTCTACATACCCATTAGAAAAAGCGTTGAAGAAAGCAAAATCTTCAACGCTTTTTTCACCTTTACAGCCAAAAAATTCAAAGTATGAAATGTTGACATTATGTGTATAATATAATATAATCAATATGAAGGAGGCGACAGTATGAATATTTTTAATGAATTATCCGAAAAATTTAATACCGATGAGCCGATACTTATCGAGGACATAGAAAAAATGTATCCGCAGCGTTCACGTCCTTGGATTGATAAAGCAATCAAAACTTTAGTTGACAGCAAGCAGTTAAAACGATTTTCAACGGGTGTTTACTACATTCCGAGAAAAACTGTTCTCGGCGATTCCGTATTAAATCCGAGAAAGGTTATTGCAAAAAAATACATTCAAAATTCGCAAGATATATACGGCTATCTTGGCGGCACCTCCCTGTTAAATTCATTCGGACTTACAACGCAAGTGCCGAATGTTATTACTGTTATTTCAAACAATGAATCGACCCGTGGAAGAAAAGTAGAAGTCGGCAACCAAAGTGTTTATCTCTGCAAACCGCCGACAAAAATCACTAAATCGAATTTCAAAACGCTGCAATTTTGCGAACTCATTAGGTTGATTGACCTTGATAAATTAGACAGTATAGAAATAAAAAATCTTGAAAATTACATTAAGGAAAACAATATTTCGCTATCATCCATCAGCAAATACTGTTCCGTATTTCCCGATTCCGTATCCAGAAAAATATTAGGAGGCCCGTTAATTGAAAAACTTGCACAATGATAAAGAAACATTCAACGACATCCTAATCGCAACTTCAAATGCTTTAGGTATTGAAATGGCAATCGTTGAAAAAGACTATTATGTTTCTTTGTTGCTCAGAGAAATCAATAAAAACTATCCCGATATTATTTTCAAAGGCGGCACTTCACTGTCAAAATGCTATAAAATCATCAGCAGATTTTCTGAAGATATTGACATCGGTATCAACGCCGACAAAGCTACCGAGGGTATGCGTAAAAAGCTGAAAATTGCAATTAAAAAATCAATTGATGATTTAGGTTTACAGCTTGATAACGAAAAAGAAATAATGACAAGAACTTATTTCAACAAATACCAAGTCACCTATCCGATTATTGACGATACTTTCATAACCATTAAGCCGTATTTATATGTTGAAACTGCCGTGTTTATGAAACCTTTTCCGTATGAAATCAGAAAAGCCGACACCTATATTTATCGCTTTTTGAAACAGCAAAATTTAGATGATATCATCAAAGAATATGAATTAGAACCTTTTGAATTAAAGGCGCAAACGCTCACAAGAACATTTATTGATAAGATTTTTGCTATCGGTGATTATTATTTGAGCGGCAATAAAGAACGCACATCAAGGCATTTATATGACCTATACAAACTCATACCGCAAATCACGTTTAATGATGAGTTCTATGCGTTATTTGATGAAGTTCGAGAAATCCGTTCAACAGATTCCGCCTGTCCGTCGGCTAAAGATGACCAAAGCATAAAAAATATAATCGGCAAAATCATAAATGAAGATTACTTCAAAAAAGATTATAATGAAGTCACTTCAAAATTATTGTTTGAAAATGTTGATTATAAAACCGTTAAAAATAATTTGTCAGAAATTTATGATCATTTGAAAAATTGATTTCAGTAAAAAACAAATGGAGAATTGACAGGTATGATTAGGAAGTTGCAGAAAACAGATATAAATCAGGTTTCTCATATATGGTTAAATACCAATCTTAAAGTACATTTTTTTATTCCTGAACAATACTGGATAAGTAATTATGAATTTGTGAAAGAAATGTTGCCTCAATCGGAAGTCTATGTGTATGAAAATAACAACAAAATTCAAGGCTTTATAGGTGTAAAAGATGATTATATTGAAGGTATTTTTGTCGCTGATGAAATGCAGTCTCACGGCATAGGTGAAAAATTGCTGGATTATATCAAGAATAAAAAAACCAAATTACAATTAAATGTATATCAAAAAAATGTCAGGGCAATATTGTTTTACCAAAGAGAAAAATTCATTATTCAAAGTGAGCAGTTGGATGAATTGACCGGCGAAAAAGAATATGTAATGAACTGGGAATCAAATTTTGAAAGGTAATAATGTGTAATGCGTGTTATATCTTTCGTCAGGTATGCTTGAAAAAGCACGGACTTGCCGGAAACCGAAAAATAAATATACAAAACACCGTATACTTCACCCACCCGGCATTTTGATAATTATACTTGAAATAATTATACTTTGTGGTATAATTATATACAGAGATGCAAATACTATATCGGGAGGTCGGATATAATGAAAAAATTTGTTGACAGATTTCAAGAGCTTGAAACGCTTGAAAATGAATATAACAGCAATTCATCTTCCTTCGTTGTGCTTTATGGCAGAAGAAGAATCGGAAAAACGGAACTCTTAAATGAGTTTTCGAGGAATAAAAAATGTATCAGATTTCTTGCAACGGAAGAGTCTGAAAAGATGAACAGAGAAGCATTTTCATCAATCGTAAGCGAATACACATCAAATCCGCTTATTAAAAAAGCAAGCCTTTCGTGGGAAGAATTGTTTGATTTAATAACAGATTATAATACAGACGATAAAAAACTCATAATCATTGACGAGTTTCAATATATAGGCAAGTCGAATCCGAGTTTTATCTCCGTGCTGCAAAAAATATGGGACACAAAACTTAAAAATAATAATGTTATGCTTGTATTATGCGGTTCGTTAATAAATATGATGTACAGCCAAACCCTGTCATACGACAGTCCGCTTTACGGAAGAAGAACAAAGCAAATCAGATTAAAGCAGATTCCGTTTAAGTATTACAAAGAATTTATTGACAGCACGGATGAAAAATTCTTAATCGAAGCGTATTCCGTCACCGGCGGAGTTCCCAAATATATAGAAATGTTTGAGAGCAGCGACGACATCTATACTGCCATAAAAAATTCTATTTTGAATTCTCAAAGTTACTTATATGAAGAGCCTGAATTTTTATTAAAAAATGAAGTTCAAGAGGTCGGAAGTTATTATTCAATCATCAAAACAATAGCCTGTGGCTGCGAACAGTTAAGCGATATATCAAATGCATTGGAAATAAAGGCAACAAATTTGCCGAAATACTTAAAAGTTTTAATTGACCTTGATATTATAGAAAGAGTTGTTCCCATAACAGAAGATAAGCCCGAAAAAAGCAAAATGGGGCTTTATAAAATCAAGGATAACTATATAAGATTTTGGTTTAAGTTTGTATATCCTTATAAATCATACATTGAAAGCGAGCACATAGATTTTGTTCTTGATAAAATTAAAGAGGGCTTTATAAAAAATCATGTTGCTTATGTGTATGAGGACATTTGCAAAAATCAATATCTTCCTGAGTTGATTATCAAAAACACTTTCGGTTTCACTCCTACCAAAATCGGTAAGTGGTGGGACAGAAAAGATACAGAAATCGATATTGTCGCAACAGATAATTCAAACAATATCATCTTCGGCGAATGCAAATATACCAAAAAACCGCTTGATGTTAATGTATATTATGACTTGCTTGAAAAGGCAAAAAAAGTAAATTGGAATAAGCAAAACAGAAATGAATACTATGTGTTCTTTTGCATCAACGGCTATACGGAAAAAATGCAAAGCCTCGCAAAAGATAATTCAAATATCGTTTTGTACTGAAATAAATACAAGTCTTGTAAAACGGCACTGATACTTAATTGAGCATTGGTGCTGTTTTTCTTTTCACCGTGAAAGAACAAAGCCTTTACCTTTCGGCAAAGACTTTGTTTGTATGAGAGTCAATATTTTTTTGCTGTTATTTGCTTTTCTTTTTTGCCTTGATAACGCCTTTTATCGTTTCAATGCCGTGAATGGTACCCACAAGCGGATGATAAAGCATAATGCGTGGTCCTGAATAACGCATCACTTCTTTAATTTTCACTCGCATATCGGGTTTGTAGCAATGGCAGGGACATTGCGAGCAGAAGTTTTTATCGTTTCCCCAGCGGCAATGATCAAGCCTAAAAAGCGCATAATCAGTAAGTTCTTGGCAGTCCTTGCAAAGAGTACCTTTTTTTGATTTATGCACACCGTGGCAATAAATTTTTACCATTTCGGGTAACATTTCTTTTTCTCGTGTGATTCTGTCTTTTTTCATGATAATCTGCCTCTGTAAACGGTGTAAGCTTCGTCAGCGATTTTTGCCGTTGACTTTCTGTGAGAAACCAAAACAATGCTTTTGCCGTGCTTTGCTTCGTTTATAGATTTTAAGATGTTGCCCTCGTTTAAGCTGTCCAAATTGCTTGTGGGTTCGTCAAGCATAATCATAGGTGAATCGCTCAAAAAAGCTCTTGCAAGACCTATACGCTGTTTTTCACCGTCCGAAAGCAAATCACCGAGTTCGCCTACATTTGTGTCGTATCCCTTAGGCAAAGTCATTATAAAATCGTGAATTGAGGCTTTTTTTGCGGCGATTTCAACTTCTTCTCTTGTTGCGTTGTAATCTGCAATTTTAATGTTATTTTCAATCGTATCGTTAAACAATCGAGTTTCTTGGCTTACAAGGCTCTGATTGTTACGAAGTGATGATGTTTTAATATTTTTAATGTTTTCACCCGACATATCAATTTCGCCGCTGTTTACATCCCAAAAACGCATCATAAGTTTAAGCGCAGTCGATTTGCCCGAACCGCTCGGTCCGTTTATAGCAATGATTTTGTTTTTTGGAATTTCCATATTGAAATTTTCAAGAATTTGCTCTTTGTCATATGCAAAGCCTACATTTTTACATTCCATACCGTCAAATTCAACTTCTTTGCCGCTGATGTTTTCTTCAACAACAGGACTTTCATCAAGAATTGACAGCACTCTTTCACCGCTTGCAAGGGTGTGAGTCAAATTGCCTGCAAGGTTTGAAAGTGCGGCAACCGGACCGAATGAACTCATCATTGCAACGGTTGAAACAATAAGTCCGTCAAATCCGATTGTGCCCTTTTGGTAAAGGCAAATTGCAACTAAAAGCATTGTGATTGAAAAGAATATAATCGAAATATCCGTAATTGAAATATTATGCCCCTCAATTTTCTTTAACTTCTTTTGAAGTGAATTAAGTTTATCGGTTTTTTCGTTCATTTCATTAAGGCGGGTATCGGTTGAATTGTATCTGATTGATTCCAAAAGTCCCCTCATACTGTCAAGCACATAGCCGGAAAGTGCACCCGAATTTTCACGGTAGGTCATACCGATATTTTTGTTAAATTTTGAAGAAACAAGTGGAATAATAATGCCGACTGTAATGTAAGCCGCAAGTGCAACAAGCATAAGCCAAATACTGTATCTGCCAATAAATATCAGCATAACAAGGCTTGTTAAAAACGCAATACAAATCGGAGAAATCGTGTGAGCATAAAAAACTTCTAAAAGTTCAATATCACTTGTTATGAGCGATATCAGATTGCCTTTATCTTTACCTTCAAGTTTAGCCGGAGTTAACCTGCGAAGCGATTTGAATACTTTATCACGAATAAGTGCAAGTAATTTAAATGCAATATAGTGGTTGCACGCTTGCTCGCCGTAGTGAAGAAAGCCACGCAAAACCGCAAAAATAATAATGCAAATACATCCCGTTATTATTGCAAGTCCACCATTTATACCTGCGGCTGTAAGAAGCGTCATACTGCCAAGCACCGTAATTTGAATGGCGCAAAGAAAGCCTGTAACGCCGAGTATAACTGCAAGTACCATGAAGAAAGCAAGCGGCTTAACAAGTTTTATCAACCGCATCATAATTTTGAAACCTGATTGTTTTCTTTTCATTACGCTTCCTCCTTTGCATATTTTTCAAGTTCTGCTTGAGTGGAATACATCAGCTTGTATTTTTTATTAAGAGACATAAGTTCAGAATGAGTACCGCTTTCCTCAATTTTGCCTTTATCAAGCAGAAGAATTTTGTCACTGCCCACCACATTTTCAAGCCTGTGGGAGATAAGAATGACGGTTTTGATTTTAGCCATATTGTGAATAACGGTCATAATGTCGTTTTCGCTTTCGGCGTCTATGTTTGAAGTTACTTCGTCAAAAACATATATCGGTGTGTTGTGAAGCAAGGCTCTTGCAATGGCAAGCCTTTGTCTTTGTCCGCCCGAAAAATTACTGCCTTGTTGATTAAGTTTAGTATCAAGTCCGTCTTGCTCACTTAAAAACGACCAAAGGTTTACCATTTTCAATGCTTCAATCATCTTTTCGTCACCGGCACTTTTGTCGGCTATGAGCATATTTTCCCTAACCGTTCCTGCAAAAATGTAGGAATTAAAGTTTACGGCAGTGATGTTGTTCATAAGTGTTTTTTCATCAATATCTTTTATTTCAACACCGCCGATTGTTATACTGCCGATGTAACCTTTAGTTGTTCCGCAAAGCAGGGAAGCAAGCGTGCTTTTGCCGCAACCCGATTCGCCTACTATGCTTATAAGCTCGTGCTTTTTAAAGGTTATCGAAATATCGTTAAGTACGGTTTTTTCGCCGTCATAAGAAAAGGAAAGGTCTTTAATTTCGATATCCCCGTCAAGATTTTCAGGAATCTCCGCTCCGTGTTCGTCCTCTTTTGTATCAAGCAACTTAAAGAGTTTGTCACTTGCCGCCATACCGTTCATAGCCACATGAAAGAATGAGCCGAGAAGCCTGAGCGGTAAAAAGAAATCAGCCGCAAGCATAATGATTAAAAATGCCTGAGGTAAAGTGATTGTGCCGTTTTTTACCTGAATGATTGCAATTACTACACCTATTGCACTTCCTGCATATGCAACAATATCCATAACGCTTACGGAATTGAGTTGCATTGTAAGAACTTTCATAGTAATTCTTCTGAATTCTTCGGCTTTTTCATTCATTTCAACATTCTTGCGTTCATCTGCCTGATAAACTTTGAGTGTTGTTAAGCCTTGGATATTTTCAAGGAAAGTATCGCCGAGATTTGTGTATACTCCCCAATATTTGCTGAGAAGTCTTTTTGCGATTTTTTGAACTGCAACAATAGAAAGCGGAATAAGGGGTACACAAATAAGAAGCACCACTGACGCTTTCCAACTTACGAACACAAGCACGGCAAAAAGCGTTATCGGTGCAAGCATAGCAAAGAAAAACTGCGGCAGATATTTGCCGAAATAAAGTTCAAGCTGGTCTACACCCTCAACAAAAACCTGAAGCACCTCTGATGTGGATACCTTTTCGCTGTAAGATGCCCCCATCCGTGTAAGCTTTTTATACATTTTTTGTCTAAGCACTTTTTTTACTTCGCTTGAAGCGAAAAACGCAGTCTGAGAACTTGCGTATCCGCAAAGATAGCGCACAAGCATAACCGCCGCAATTGCGCCCAAATAAGGCAAAAGTCCTTTAAAATCAAACGCTTTACCGTCGAGAATTTGCGCAAGTAGATTTGAAAGAATAAAAATCATAACGATGTTTGCAACCGTTTTCAACCATTGCGCAAGAACTGTTAGGGCAATGTACTTTTTTGAAGAAGGCACTTGCTCTATAAGTCTTGTTTTAATCATTTCTTTTCTCCCTAAATTAAGTTATTTATCCAAAAATTCATTTGCGAGGCGGTAATCGCCTTGCCGTGATATTTTACCGTTTTCCATAATCAGCACTCTGTCTGCAAGAGCACAGGCACATCGTTTATCGTGTGTTACGGTAACAATTGCTGTGCCAAGGTTCTTGTTTATTTTATTTACGGTCTCAACCGTTTTGCAAAGGTTTTTGTAATCCTGACCCACCGTCGGCTCGTCAAGAAACAGCACTGTCGGCTCGCTTGCACAGACAGCAGCAATGGAGGCACGCCGTTTTTGCCCTTCGGAAAGTGATTGCGGATGCCTCTGCTCAAGTCCCGAAAGTCCAAAGGCATTTATCATTTCCCTTGCCGTTTCCTCGCTTTTTGCCTTAAAAGAAATCTCGCTTAAAAGCGTTGGCATAAAAAGCTGATAAATTGGATTTTGGTAAACATATCCCACCTTTGAAAACCATTTGCTGTTTGCTTTTTTGCTTTTTGTTATTGTTTGGCTCAACGCACCGTCATTCGGCTTATTCAGCCTTGCAAGCATGCGCATAAGGGTGGTTTTTCCGCATCCGTTTTCACCGAGCAAAACTATTCGTTCGCCTGCCCGAATTTCTATATCAAGCCCATCTATAATATTTCTGTCGCCTGCGGCAAAAAAGAGTTTTTCGCCTTTTATAAGCACTTCGCCGGGCAAAGAGCCGTCGGCATGAGGAATTGTTTTTATTCCGCTGTTCAAGTCGTTTATGTCCGTGCTTGTAAAAAGCTGTTTGTTTTCGATTCGCATAACTTTATCTATGTAGTTTTTCACAACATCAAGCCTGTGCTCAACTATTAAAACGGCATATCCGCTGTTTGCCAAATTACGAAGTGCTTTCAGCAAAATGTGTGCTGTATGAGTGTCCAAATTTGCAAGCGGTTCGTCAAGAATAATGATTTTTTGCTCCATCGCAAGGGTAGAAGCGGTTATCAGGCGTTGCTTTTGACCACCGGAAAGTGTTTTTGTTTTTGCGTTTTTTTCTATTTGCATAAGCGTTGTGAATCGTTCAATGCGTCTGTCGATTTCTTCGGATGCAATATTAAGATTTTCGCAGCCAAAAGCGATTTCTTCGTTTACTAAATCATAAATAATTTGTTCGTCCGCATTTTGAAGCACAGTGCCGATTAGCTTTGAACGCTCGCTGATTTTTAGCTTTGTAACATCCTTGCCGTCTATTTCCACACTGCCCGAAAATTCGCCCGAATTAACGAACGGAATAACACCGTTTATTATCGAAAGCAGGGTGCTTTTTCCCTCGCCGGAAACGCCCGACAAAAGCACGGTTTCGCCGTATTCCACGGTGAGATTTATATTTTCAAGCACATTTTCTTTAGCACCGTCATATTTAAAAGAAACTTCTTTCAGTCTTATCGCTATGCCTATATCATAACACCTCCGCCTACGCAAAGCACAATAACACAGGCAAGAAATACTAAATCCCTTGCTTTTATTTTTATTACTTTATATACCGAGCTTGTACTGTCATCAAGTGTAAATGCCCTTGTTTCAAGCGAAAGGGAAAGAGTATCCGATATTCCGATGATTCGCATAACGAGCGGAATAATAAACGCACGGTAAATGCAACTCGGTCGGTACCAATTCATATTTGCACCTCTGACCTTCATCGCCTCCCAGATCTGCTTTATTTCACCCACTAAAACCGGAATAAATTTAAGTGTTACAAGCATGCCGAGCGTTATAACTCTCGGGCATTTCAGCTTTGCAAGACAGCGTGTTAGATCGCAGGGCGATGTGCTTACCATCGGCACGGCACACAATCCCAAGAGAATCATTCTTAAAAGTGTTTGCCAAAATGCGTCCAAACTTCTGTTTGTTAAAAATGACAGACCGCCTATAATAAGTCCGCAAATTGCCATTGCAACGGTCATTTTCCATGTGCTTTTAAAAAGACTGAATGCCGAGTAAAGCACAAAAATTGCCGTGGCAAAAGCAAAAGCCAAAAGATTTTTGGAAAAAAGCATTCCGAATATCAGCACTATTACGGAAACTGAAAATGAAATCAACGGATAAAAAGGCTTTTTAACCTCAAATGTTTCAAGCATTGTCATCTTCTCCGTACGGTTTTAATTTGCCTGCCTTTTGAAGTTCTGCGGCGATTTTCATCCCGATTGCCGCACCCAAAAATGCCAATGCAATTGTGCCGATTGATGTTAAAACAGAAATTTTCGGATTTGCTGTAAGCTGAGCGTAACTTTGCCCATTGAGCCAAAGGCTGAACAGAACCGAAATCGGCAGTGAAAACGGCATATATATTCCCGTTGTAATGAAAACAGAAACTTTCTTTTGATAGCCTCTGAAAATCAAAAGCATAATTAATTCCGCTATGATTGCGGAAACAAAATTGTTAAAAAACATAACCGTCGAAAAGAAAATCAGCGGTGCGCCCGAAAAAAGTCCGATAATTGTGAGAGCACCCGGCTTTCTTACTTTCATAAGTCCGATTGCTACAAAAATCGAATAAATAGGTGCGGCTGCCATGTTACGCAGTCCGAAAACGGTGGTGTGCATAACAAGCGGCATCGTTATTCCGCCGCACAATGTCATCGCTGCGGATAAGACAGCCAAAAACACAAAATCCTTAACTTGAAATTTCTTAAATATTTTTTTCATACTTCGCCCCAATCAGTCATGTTTATTTTTCTTGATAACAACAGTCATTACAAGCACAAATGCAACCGCACCCACTGCGCCGCAGGCAATGGCGATCGGAGCTTTCTTATTCTTAACCGTCTCCTCTTTAGGCTCGGTTGTGGTTGGTGCTGTTGTAGTTGTAGTTGTAGTAGTTGTCGTTGTGGTGGTAGTAGTGGCTTTTTTGGTGGTTGTTTCCTTTTTTACATCTTTGATTTTTTTGGCACTGTCATAATCTATTTTAATTCTTGCAGAAGGTGATAAAGGCATAGCCGAAGCGGCAAATTTTACGCCGACAAATTCATTGTCGCTCTTAATCGGAAATTCAAAAGCCGCTTCATATTCAGTGCCGTCAATTTCAACATTATTCTTTTGCTCAACTTCTACTGTGTCGCCATCAACAGAACCGTCCTTGTAATACCAAAATTGCATATCGCTTGTTGTTTCGGCAGGAGCTATTGTAAGCGTTTTTTCATCACCGTCAACTGTAAGAAGTGCGGTGTGAACAATATAGCTGTCACCCATAGATGTTCTTTCTTTTTCTGCGTGCCACATTTCAATCGGCACTTCGTAAACGCCGTCCTTGCTCGGACCCATTGCAAACGCACAGAATGAAGTGCAGGTAAGTGCAAGTGCAAAAACTATTGCTGTCAATGAAATCGATAATTTTTTTAACATATTTGTCCTCCGTATCCCGTTAGTCGTTGCTAACTTGATATTAAAATTTTTAGTTAGCGTAAGCTAACCGCAGTTATTCTATCAAATGACAAATAAAAAGTCAACATTTAAAACTATAAAATAAGTGAAATTTGGCGCATTGCACCGCCTGCGCTTGATAGAGAGTTTGAACAATAAGTAAATTTTCAAAACGCCCTATTTAAGCCATTTTCGAGACTCGAAAATTTTGCATAGTGGACGGTCAAACACATTAAAAACATAAAATTAACGAAAAAAGGTCTACATACCCATTAGAAAAAGCGTTGAAGAAAGACAAAATCTTCAACGCTTTTATAAGTACACTCGAAATAATTATACTTTGTGGTATAATTATGTACATAGATGCAAATACTATCAAGGATAACTATATAAGATTTTGGTTTAAGTTTGTATATCCTTATAAATCATACATTGAAAGCGAGCACATAGATTTTGTTCTTGATAAAATTAAAGAGGGCTTTATAAAAAATCATGTTGCTTATGTGTATGAGGATATTTGCAAAAATCAATATCTTCCTGAGTTGATTATTAAAAACACTTTCGGTTTCACTCCCACAAAAATCGGTAAGTGGTGGGACAGAAAAGATACAGAAATTGATATTGTTGCAACAGACAATTCTAATAATATCATCTTCGGCGAATGCAAATATACCAAAAAGCCGCTTGATGTTAATGTGTATTATGACTTGCTTGAAAAGGCGAAAAAAGTAAGTTGGAATAAGCAAAACAGAAATGAATATTTTGTATTCTTTTGCATTAACGGCTACATGGAAAAAATGCAAAACCTCGCAAAACAAAATTCAAATATCGTTTTGTATTGAAATAAATATAAATCTTGTAAAACGGCACTGATGCTTAATTGAGCATTGGCGCTGTTTTTCTTTTCACCAAAAAATCTATAAAAATTAAAATTCATTGTATCATTAAAATAGAAAGTGAGGTTATGCCTTATGATTGCAAAAATTTTAACAATGCTTGTTATTTTTCTCATTGTCAACTTAATTGTTGATGTGATTTGTAAAATAAACATTACACTTTTAAGCGTGTTAATAAAAGCGCTGTTCTTTTTAGGGATTTTGTACTTACTGATAAATTGACGGCAAACTTAAAACTGGAGGTTATATATGAATGATAATAATGAAATATGGAAAAATGCCCTTGAAATTTTAGAAAATGCTAATAACAAAACGGCATTTAATCTTTGGATCAAACCAATTACGGTTAAATTTAACGGAAATACAGCATATTTGTTTTTTACTAATTCTCTTAGTAAAAACATTGCCGAGAATATGTTGTGCGAAAGCATTGAGAAAGCAATTAAGATTTCTTCAAACGGAATCATTAAAAGTTTTAAATATATGGAGGTTAGTAAAAATGAATAGCACAACTACACCAACAGTGCAAACTTACGAAAATGAATATATAAATATTTCATTTTATTGCGATGAGGTTGAATGCAAGGTATTAGCCATATATCGCTTTATGGGCAACGATTATCTGCTTTACGGTTTTGAAAATGGCGAAAAACTCAATGTTTATGCCGGAATAGTAAAAAGCACTAACGATATTACTTATCTGAAAGAGCTTAAAACAGAAGCTGAATTAGAAATTGCAAAAACAGTAATTGATAAATACTACAATGAATATTTCAAGGAGGGAAATTAAATGAAAAGCAGAAAAACAAAAATAGAAACCGTTATAGGTGCTCTCATCAGCACCATTGCGGCAATGGGACTTTTAATTTTTAATGGATTTATTATTGATAATGTTCAGTTTGTTAATGAAACATTAGCCGTTTGTATTACGGGTTTCGCCTTGCTTTATAACATCATTTTTAATGAAGAAAATAATGTTATTCCAAAAATAATTCCTGTACTTACATTACTTTATCTTTTTGTCAGACTCGGAATTAAACCGTTGCTCTCGTATAACATAAATGATATTGCCGTTACGGTATTGCACGCTGTATTCTATGGCATTTTATTCGTATGCTTTACGATCTCCATTATCAGCAGGTTAACCTCAAACAAAATAGATTATGAAAAATACACTATCCCGGCTTGTCTTATCGAATCCGCAATATTGATGTATTTGGCATGTTTCAAGGGTGCCGACAGTTTCATTATGTTAATGCCGATTTGTTCACTTCAGCTTTTTGTGCATATGTGGACATTATACTATGAAGAACAAAAAGCTTATGAACACTTGGAGGAAATTAAAAATGAAGAAAACACAAAAAATCAGTAAATCAAAATATATAGCGACATTTGGGTGCTTTCTTGTAAGCATAGTTTCTTATATAATCTTATTTGCGAACATAGACTACTCTTTTATCTCAAAAGAATACATGACATTGTTAACTATAACAGTAGTAATTTCTGCTTTAAACATAATGTTATTTTTCACTGTGATTTTGCCTGCGAAGATTAAAGCAAAAATGTTCAAGACGACACTTGATACCAAAAGGTACGCTTTAATTATTCTCTTATTACAAGCACTTTTCTCATTAGCACACGCTTTTTTCAACTTTAGTTTTGAAGCAATACTAAATGCATTTGTTTCAGTAAATAACATAAATGCAATAGCACTACCGATACTATTGGCAGGATTTTATCTGTTTTTACTTCTTACAGAATATCACGAATGTTCAAAAGTGCCGATATATATTTTCGGAAGTATGTATCTGATTTTAAGTGTTGTTGTGATTTTGAATAGCCAAAATATCATTCCGTTTTTAATGCTGTTGCCTCAAATCTTTTTTGTCATAGTATTTATGTATGAATCATCAAAAATGAGCAGCATATCCGCCTTGATATTTTTCAAATCACAAACACTTGAAACTGAAAATGAAGAAATAGATTGCTATTGTTTTTATGCGGAAATAGATGAAAACAAAAACTTAATTTACTATTTCACAAACCCTGAAACCAAAAAATATTACATTTACACTCAAGGTGCAGCAAAAGAGATTACAAACAATTCTGCTCAAAGCACCGACGATACGGCACAGCTTGCAAAAAATGCGCATAACAACTTAATTGTGCTCTCTCATAAATTAGATAAAGAAATAGCCAAAATAAATAACGAATATTACTAAAGTGAAGCCCTCGGCTGGTATCCGCCGAGGGCTTCGCTTAATCGTCAAATATTAGGTACTTAGTATAAATTTCTGTTTGCTTTTCAAGTATATCCTTAACACCTGCCGATATACCTAAAACATCAGTAATATTAGACTTATATAAATTCAAATCATAAATTGGGATGATAGGTTTTTCTGTTTCGTTTTGCTTATTTGATTTGAATATATCATATAATTTCATATAGTAATAACAATCGTATTTACAATGCTTATCCACATCTACTAATGTGTAATGCATACCACACCTGTATTCATGAAACCCAATATTGCCTCTTAAAAACTCTTATACTTAATTTCAGATTGAGCTGAAACCATATATAAAAACGCTTAAAGAACTCAATTGAACCCAAATAACTTTTTTCGTCCTTGAAAAAATATTTCTGCAATTCAGTATATAAATCTTTAGTATTTAACGCAGCCGCATCAATATAACACGGCACAACACCGTTCTCATTCTTTAATGCTTCAAAGCATTTTAAAAGAAATTGAGTTTTCCCATATCCTGCCGGTGCAATAAGTGCCGTATTTTCATAATTTGATTTTTTCACATATTCAAGCAAATCAAAGCCCATTTTCTCGTCTCCTTAAATCATCAATATTATTTTATCATTACACAATTAAAATTACAATATCCGTGTTTTCACCAAAAAATCAAAGCACTTAATTATTTGATATATAATAGCTATAGAAACAACAAATGAAAAACAATTTTATAGTTCACTCGTTGCTTCACCAAGAAAACAAAACGCCAAAATATATGATATATAATAACCATAGAGACAGCAAGTGAAAGAATTTTTAAGTGCTTGAAAATATCTCACCAGAAAAAAATATATCACATAAACGCAAGTTATAATATACTTGCAAAGGAAATTTAAAACAAATTCCTTTTTCACCAAAAACAAAATATCATTCATAATGAATGATATAATGGAAATGAAAACAGAACATTGAAAAGTTAATATATGAATTATGCTTTATGATCAACTCGGTTAGAAAAGCGGCTCCACCGCTCCGAGGCACAGGGTAGTACTCAGTTAATATGCATAAGGATACTTTTGCAAAAAGGCTGTTAATCATTAGCGATAATGATTAAGAAGAAGAAAATCCTCAACAGTAAACCTGTGGCGCAAAGTTGATCGTATTGAAAAGCACGGAACTTCCGGGTGCAATAATACACGCTCGCAGTGCGAGAATAAACCTGAAAGCTTATCGGCGTGGCAACCGATGATTACTCAGGTAAAGCCATCAATGCACTTTGCCTTGACTTCGAGAAATCGGATATAACGAAAGACTCCGGTAATGGTAGCCGAATGGCAATAAATGAACTTTTACCTAATTGAATGGTCGGTGACATTTGCAGGGAACCTATCCTGTGTAAGATGTGGTTTTTAAAACCGGGGTAAGTAGTTAGGGGTAGCTCCCCGAAGCTCAAGCTTATCTCCTTACTTGCTGAAGATTAATGCGTGAAAACAATGTACGGCGAAGGTCGGACCATAAAGCATAGTTGATATATTAACTAAAGGAGATGTAAATTATGAAACAATCCGACAGAATAAAATATGTACAAAACTATTTGAATAATCCCTTGAGAAATGATACGAATTCAAAAAGTAACTTATTCAGGAGGCTATTATGATTTACATTACAGGTGACACGCACGGAGATATAAACAGATTTTTTGACGGTGGTGCACTCGATACCAAACTTACCGAAAATGACACTCTCATTGTTTGCGGAGATTTTGGATTTATATGGTTTGACGAGAGTAATCCTGTCGGATTTAATCAAGATAATGATAAACTTAACAGGTTATCGTATAAGCCATATACAATTCTGTTTGTTGACGGCAATCACGAAAATCACGATAGACTGTCAAAGTTCCCCGAAGTTGAAAAATATGGCAGCACCGTGCACAAAATCAGAGAAAACATTTATCATCTTGAAAGAGGTAGGATATACACCATTGAGGGCAAAACATTCTTTACTTTCGGCGGTGCATATTCTATTGATAAATATATGAGGCAAGAAGGCATTTCTTGGTGGAGTTCCGAAATTCCTAATGACGAGGAATACAAGCGTGGTATTCAAGCAATTAAAAATGCCGATTATAAGGTCGATTATATCATTACACATACTTGCCCATCAGAAATAATTAAAATGTACTTACATCACATTCCTGACCCTCACGACGGTGAACTGACCGGCTTTTTCGATTATCTTATGTATGATGTCGATTTTAAGTGCTGGTTTTTCGGGCATTGGCATGCAGATAATTATTTTAAAATTCCAATGCGTGGAAAAACCCAAAAATTCAGAGCGTTGCTGTTTGATGTCGTTAATATTGAAGAATACGAGGAGGTAAAAAACAATGAATACTGAAGACAATGTTTTTCATGTCACCGATGAAAACGGAAAACAAATAAGAATGGAAGTTTTGTTTACTTATGATGATACAGAAGAAGGACTAGTATATATAGTCTATACGGATAACACTCTTGATGATGAGGGAAATGTTAATACATACGCATCATATTTTTATCCTGATGAAGACGAGCCTCGCTTAAGAGTAATTGAAAATGATGAAAAGTGGAATATGATAAAAGATATTCTTGAATCATTAAACAAAGGCGAAATTCCGGACTGAGAATTTCACCAAAAACAATATTAACCCTTAGAAACATTGTAATATATGATTGTAGACAGTTAAGTTTGTCTGACAAATTTATCAAAGAAAGGAGGAAACGATTTATGTCTTGTTTGCACATTCAATATGATGGCGGTGATTATAATTGCTATCGTTGCGATTTATGCGGGAAAAGATGGGATTGGGGCGATGCTCATGTAGAGCATGTCTGTAAAGACGGCGAAAGCTACCGCCATTGTCCTATTTGGGAGAAATACTCGTACTAATGTTGTGTAATCTAAGTATCCTGCGAGGAAATTCTTCGCAGGATGCTTTTTTATACCATTAACTTCACAAAGCGGAATTTCACCAACAATAATTAACACTCCTATTTTGGTGTTAGAATTAAGTTAAAGAAAAGGAGTGATTATTTATGGCGACAAGGCCCGTATTTATAGAAAGTTCTAAACCGCCTTATTTCAAAATGGTAAATATTGAATTCAAATGGAATGGCGGCTTTGCAAAATGCCAATCACAGAAAAACATCAATGCAATTCACACAGCATTTTTAAGTAATCATCCGGACTACGGAATATTAGAAATTTCCAGTAAATCAACGAAAGAAATAGGTACTAAGCTAAGTGCGTTTTCTCTTTTAAAATATGTACCGTCAATAAATAAATCTATACCGGTTGAATGTATTTATCAGGGCAGCAAGGTGTTTTCTAACGGTGGACCATATACAGATTTGTACCTAAAATCACCTAAAGAGGCAAAAACAGACGGCAGATTAAAATCAAGTGGCGAATTGATAGGATTTCACTTTGAAAACATCGATTATCCGCTTGGAAACGATTTTACTTTTTATGATTATATTTATATTTCTGCTCTCAATGAAAATCCTATTCTTGCAGGAGAAATAATAAAATACTCTGCATTTACAGATATTATTTTCACACCGCAAAAAAGTATAAACTGCCAAGCGAAATCAGCTGCAATATTCAAATCATTATATAACAACGACCTGCTTAATACAGCAACCGATTTTGTTAAAATATCATCATTATGCGAAAGCAAAATCTTCTAAATAACAGCATAGGCTGTCTCTAAAACGAGACAGCCTATTTTAACATTATTCAGTTTCGTCATCCACAACCACGCAATCGCATAATAAACCTTCATCAAAGTCTTTCAGCTCGTCAGCAAATTCTTTTGCAATATTTTGGGCGTTATCAAGCATCACTTCGGGATGCACACCTTTGTTTTGATAGATTTCCAACAAATTTTCAACATCCGTTAAAAGTCCTTTAGCATACCCCTCATCTTTATACCTTTGATTATAATAACGATAGCATGCTTTATTAAGAATTGAAAAAAGTTTTTTTATAAAGCCATCGGTCAATATATTTTGACCATTTCCTACTAAGAAATCGTTTTCTGAATTTATATGTGAATAAAATTTTTCTTTGTCTTTAAATTCTTTATATTCGTTAATAACATCATGGATTATGAAATTATATAATATTACACCTAAACTATAAACATCACTACGAGCTCCTACGTCATCATAAATTCTATATTCCCGATAAGTTCCTGCTAATTCAGGAGCTTCAAACGGAAATGTGCCACAAGGAATACTGTTACAGTCATCTATCATTAAAGATTTTTCATTGAGATAAATAAATGAATCAAAATCAAAAAATTTAAGATAAGTCATAGGTGAGGCATCTTTTTCACTGATATAAATAAAATTCTCAGGTTTTATATCAATCAATGCAATGTTTGCCTTATGGAAAGCATTAACAACACTGCATAGGCACAAAAAAGCTTCAAGTCGCTCAATTACTGTCAAATCTTTAATGCCATTTCCAAAGTCTTTTGAATCATAATTATATATCAAAAGCCCTCTATATGTATTGCTGCCAGCATCAAATTCTTTAATTATGTCCTGTTCATTCAAAGATACAATATTATATCTTAAATAGCGATTTTTCGTATCGGAATTCAGAATATTATTCACCATAGATTGAACTTGTGCCTGCCGATTAAAAAAATTATCAAAATCTTTCTTAAACTCAATTGCATTTGCAGGCAAATACCTGTGCTTAAATACCTCATTCTGAATTTCAATAGGCGAGATTGGTTCACCTGAAACATTTATATCGAAATTGTACTCTTCCTTGTTTGGAACGAATTCCTTAACTACAACAATATTCTTTTTATTTCCTTTGGAATCTAGATGGTAACCTTTATATGTCGAACAAGAAGCTCCTCGTCCTAAAAATTCTGTAATAGAAATCATCTCATCATTTCTATATGAAATTTTTAAACCGACAAGAGTCCTTTTTTTAATCATGATTTTGTTCCAGCTTTCATCAAATAATGAAATGTGTTAAGCGGATTTGATGTCAAAAGACAAAAAACAACAACTCTCTCAATTGTGTTTGGCAAATAAAGTCCTGCTGATCCGATTTTGTCAAGAATACCATCGCAATAATTTTTAAATTCCACATACATAGGCTTCAAAGCTTTTTGCTTGTCAAAATCGTAACGGTTCAAAACATCCCAATAGCTAAATTTATCATCAAGACCAATCATAAATTTATAGAATGCTAAAATCACAATATGATCCCTTGTTGCATTCCGTTCCCCGGATTTGATACCGGCAACCAATTCTGGTGTAATCAATGCACGTTTTTTCAGTATTTTCGAAATCGTTCCTTTAAGACTTCTCGCTTTGGAATTTCCGAATATTTGATTAAGCAGTTCGTCATCCTCAACATACTTACACACATTTTTACTCCTATTTTCGATTGCTATTTTGACAACATCAGCAAATACAGAAAATGTATCATCATCACTTAAATCCTTTTCAGAAAACTTATCAGAAATTTTTTTAGTAATTTCAGCATCCGCAATGCTTTCATACAGTTCTAAGAAAGTCTCGTTAAATGAAACCGAATCGGTTTTCGGAAGCGAAACAACAAAATCAATAAGTTTATTTTCCGTATTCTCATCAACCACACTAATACAAGATTCGAATTGATCTTCAAAGTCTCTTTTATAAACTTCCGTTCTCTTTGCATTTTGAATTGAAGAATCATTAGTACTTTGATTTTTTAATGCAGTTTCATACTGCTTACAAAGTTTTAAATATGATTCATATGTATTAGTATGTTTTGTGATACTATACATATAAAGCACCTCATACGGATCCTTATAATTTATATTTGCCAAAGAGCATTCTTGAAGCAACAGCTTCAAAAATTGATCTTTAGTCAAATTCAAAATAAATCCGAATGCAAAAATTGCATTTCTCAATCTTTGATCTGAATACTTAAGTGTTTCGCCTCGAAAAGGAACTGCCTTCGGGCGCTTTTTATGAGCATCATAATATCCAAAAACATCTCTGAGTAATCCATTACCACTATTACCTTCAGGAACTCTGATAATTTTATCTGCACGCAAACGAATCGACTTGCCAATGCCATTTTCCGTCTTAATTTCATCAATTAATTCACAAAATTTATAAATAGGAATATCTTCAATATTTTCAACTTCATCAAGTCTTTTGCCGTTAAATTCTGCATCAGGCTTTGCGAGTATTATCATTCTTTTAATAAAAAGTACCGGATCGGCATCTTCAATCTGCAAAAGCAAATCCGCTACATTGCCTTTTTCAAGCAAATTTTCTTCTTCCAGTTTTGGAATGAAATTTTCAGTGTAAGAATTTGTGATTTTTGTGTTCATTATTCTTTCCCCCTACAATTTATTCAGACAAGTTACACATTCGCTTTGCCGTTACTTTTGATTATACAAACTTTAATTTATAATTTCAACAAAATATAAAAACTTCACCAGTTTTTTTAAATTTATAAAAAATCAAAATATAATAAAAGATTACAGTCAATCAATCTCTAATCTACAATAATTCACATCATCATTTGGTTTAATCAAATAAATTCCTTTTGATCTTCTAATATAATCATCTGTATTATAACAATTGAAAAACAATCCGTCAGTGGATATTAATGCACACTGATTTTTAAGAATGCCTGTATTAACACGAAAATGTTTAAGAACATCTTTTTGATTAGCAAAGTAAGTAAATCTTTTTATAAAACCATTTTCAGGATATGAAAGAACTTGATCACCGCAAATAACTATACCATCCCCAATATGAGCAATATAATATCTTTTGGTTTTTATATTTAATACAAACAAAACCAATGTCGATTTTAATTCACAAAAATCTAAATTTAGAATTTGAGATTTATTTTGTAATTCAAGTTGTAAAATATAAGGTAATTCTTTGAAGGATTCAATCTTCTCGCTTTTATTCACAAATCCATAGCAAAAGTCTATGGATGCTTCAACAACTACTTCAGCTGCTTGCTTAGCATATTTTGAAGATCCGCAGCCATCGCTGACAGCACAGAAAAAATAATCATCTTTCATGCCAACTTTGATTGCATCTTGATTTTCTATGCCGTGCTGCTTATGGTATGTGCCGGCTTCACTATATATTTCATAACTGATTTTATTGTGCAAAAATTTCTCTCCTTTCGTTAAAGCGGTGCAATGCACCGCTTCGCTTTTTATCAATCATCAGTAAATTTTGATTCAAGTTTTGCAAATGCCAAATTTCTAATTTCATCATCTGGTATCAATGCAAAGAATGCAAAACTGTTTGGTCCTACTTCATTAATAATATCGGTCAAAAGCAAACTATATCTTTTGATCGCCTCTAATTCCTCAGTTGACGGCTTTCCGTTAATACGAGAAATATACATTATAAACAGTTCATTAAATTGTTTAAGCGCTTCCATATCATCCTTTGATTTAAAAAGTGCATCAAATTGTTCGTTAAAACTTGAATTAAGCATATTTTTTGTAAGCATATTTTCATTACAGCCTATTACAATAAAAAACATTTTCAGCATTGATATCGGATAATTAAATTGTCTATATCCGGATTTGAGTGTCAACTCAAAAGACTTTCCTTCTTTATCAGCAATATACTCGTGCTCTGATTTTGGCATAACAATTCGGTTACCGTCAATATCCATAACATAAAGATGCTCTGCAGCAATAGAACATAGTGTTTCCTCAACGGAAGTGCACTTTCCGTCCCATCCCAAGAGTACTTGCATAAATGCTTTAAAATAAGCGATAGTGATATAATCCTCTGATGTATCTCTGCTGTCTGAAGCAATATAAAGAACGCCATTGTCAATTTTATAAAGCGGATTTATCGGTGATAAGTTTTCCTTTGCGGATGGTACAAACGCCTTAAGTCTTGAACAAAACACATCACATTTTTGTTCCAAGTCCTCCGGTTCAAGATATCCATAATTTAGGCAAGCAATAAAAAACTTGCGAATATAAAGCATATCGTAAAAATCAAAAACACAGCCATGCTTTTTTGCAGCTCTTTCTACAATACCTTTAATAGGAATTTGAATGTCTTTTTTTTCGTTATCCATAATAACACCTCTTTACCTATCCTGCTCTAAAAGAGCAGGATGAATTATCAATTTTCGTTTTCTTCGAGTTCTTTCTCGGCAATCATATTATCCACTTGGTTTAAAAGTCTTTTAAACAAATCATCAACCTCGCCGTTTTTTTCTGCAGCACTCGATTCACTTTCATCATGTTTATTAGTCTCTGCCTTTTCAAAAAGTGCTTTATTACGCTCGTCTCGGCACTTTTCAGCATATTTATCAAGTTCAAAAATCTTGTACTGCCCTGTCTTTTGAATCTTTGATTTAGGTGCCTTAAAGCGTTTGTATTCGGGATACAAGTCATAAAAAAGCGGAAATTTGTTTATGTACTTATATTTGCCGTTAAGCACAAGCGCTGTAAGTTTTGGCATTTGTGCAAGCTGTTGTGCACTGATAATAGGCTCTTCTCTATAAGTTCCGCCTTTTTTCACAGTTTTATATCCGCACCTTTCCGACATTTGTTTAAGCATTGCAAAATCATTTGATGAAAAGCAAATATGAATACCAATATTATCAAGAATAGAGGCAGCCTTGCTTTTACCATAAAGGTCATCAAGTTGCCCTGTGCTTTGAAGCACAATCATACAACGAATACCACGTTCTCTTCCAGCAGAGAGCAGTTGTGAGAGATTAGAAAAGGCAAAGCCGAATGAGCCCAACTCCTCAAGAACTACATTCATTCTGATAGGAAGTGTGCCGCCGCAGGCTCTGGCAAGCGAAAGATAGTGTGTAATGATTTGCTTAACAATCATTCCGCCCACTACATCTTTCGCCGATGTTTCATCAGGGATAATGATAAATATTGCTACCTTTTCATCGGGCTTGAGAGTAGAGATATCAAGTGTATTTTCAGTAGTGGAAAGAAATTCTACAAGTCCCTGTGAACGAGTAAGCTTAGAAAGACCGGTTTTAGCTACGGAACCAATACTGTCACGTGTATCATTAGGAGCGTTTACATATGTGGTAAGGTTGTTCTTAGCAAGAGAATTATCCGGAAGATTTTTGTACAGCGACTTCAAATGAGTTAATGCGCCGTATTTTTCTTCGCCCTTGACAATAAAGCTTTGAAGCGAGGCAATATTAACTTCGTTTTGGTCAGCTGCAATATCCATAAGGCTATAAATACAGCCATCCAGAAATTCCGCCCCGGAATTACACCAATACTGCTCTTTTGATTGAGGATCTTCGCAAAGAGCATAAGAAAAATCGTGCAGAGCCGAGGTTGCTTGATCGGTTCTTTCCAAATCTCCTGAAGTATAATCTTTGTAAATTTGCAAAAGCGGATTGTATTTAACAGGCGATTTATAAGGATTTGCCAGATCAATACAAATAATCCTATGAGTTTTAGCTGCTTTCCCGGCAATCGTCTTAAACACATCACCTTTAATATCCAGGACAAGAGCACTTTCACCCTTATCAATAACCTCGGCGACATAATCTTTAACACAGCATTGAGTTTTACCAGTACCGGTGCCGCCGGTTACAAGTATATGTGACTCACTGGTATCAGTGTAAGCAACCTTTTTACCTTTAGTAGCTACAATTACACCGGCTTTAGATGACTCTTCTTTTGTTTTAAAGTTTCTGCCTATTTCTTTTGGTGTTGAAAAACGTTCGTCTCTCATTATCTCTTGACCTCCTCGTTTTTAATCTCATCAACATATAATGATGTTGTTAATTTTGACAAGTTCTTATCAAAGAAAGACTCACCGATTTTAAATGCTTCGCTTAAAGATGAGACATTTTTCATATTTGCTGAAAGCTGTCTTTTAAAGGCTGAAAAATCAACACCGATAAAATCAGCAACCTCTTTGTAATGCTTGATTACAATTTCCGCATAATCCTTGGCAGAATAAGGCGTTGCCTCGATTGTGCTGCTTATATCAAGGGCGTCACAAAGCCTGTCAATAAGCCTTTGCTCAGACTTATTAGGCTCTTGCGGGAAGAAAAAGAGCATAAAGCAATGCTCGGAAGCCTCCTTTAAAAGCTTGATTACAAGGTCTGTTTGCAATTCGTTCAGGTGATGTGCGAATTTACAGATATCAACACCGCACACTTCTTCATAATAAGGCTTATAAATAGCCGAATCCGAAAGACGAACACCAATCTCTTCAACGGCCGACATAGTTGCTTCAATATTTTCAAACTCAATATATGAGTCGAGTCCCGAGGGAAAAGCTGTTTTTCCGCTGTAAACATCCGCAAGATATTCCAATACTACGGTTCTGCCCTGACCTTTATCGAGCAATACGATATATGTAGGCTTCTTCTTAAAGCCAAGCTCATACTCGTTTGCATGGATTGATATTGTTTCCGCAACAGCCTTGATTTCAGGCATTCCAATAAGTGTAGTTTTCATTTTAAACCTCCTTAATCATCCATAGGATCGCCGACATGATCCACAAAACCCATTTTCAATGCATCTTCTGCAGAAAGCCATGTGTCACGATCGGTTAATGCTTTGATATCATCCTCTTTCAAACTGGTGGAATCGGCAAAAAGCTTAATCATCTTCTTTTTGCTGTGGTTGATATGTGCGGCAGCAATAGTAATGTCCGATGCTTGACCTTGAACTCCGCCAAGTGGCTGGTGAACCATTATTTCGGCATTGGGTTGGCAAAATCTTCTGCCTTTAGTAGCCGCACAAGTAGCCAAGAAAGCCGCCATAGAAGCTGCCGTGCCTTCAACAACAGTCGTCACTTCACATCCGGATGCGTTAAGTGTATCGTAAATAGCCATACCTGCTGAAATTGAACCTCCGGGGCTGTTCAAAATAAGCGTCAAAGGTTCTTTAGAATTCCTGCTGAGATAACGAATCTCTGAGCAGATATACGCTGCCGTATCGTCCGTAATTTCGCCGATGATACGAATCGTTCTGTTTTGTGTGACTTCCGCAGTGAAGAAGTCCACCATCACTTCCTTACCATCAAGTGTTGTGATCAAGTTGGGTACAATCATAATTGTTTTGTCTCCTTTTTATGTTTTTCAACGAACTTGTCGTCAGTATTTATATTAGCATCTATAATAACAGTGCTTACTTTTTTGGTGAATTTGCGTATATTCGGCACATATTAGTTTTACTAATGTGTGCCATATCTTTATTTATTTATATTAGGGAATTTTTCAGCGACTTCCAAGAAATATTGAGCTTTATCCGTATCTTCTGAAACGATGAATACAACTCTGTTTTGCTTATGATTTTCTTCTGTATTGAACTCACCGGTATCCTTAACCCTATATCTACTATAGCTTTTTCCAATTCCGACAGCCTTAAGCTTAGAAGCATCCGCACCGAGTGAAATTAGTTTATCCATAACTGTGTCCGCTCGTTTTTTAGAAAAAGTTACATGCTGTTCTTCCGAACTGTCAGTAGCAGCCGTTGAACCTGCAATTACAATGTTACACTCACTGTCATTGATTACATCGACCAATGATTCAAGCTTAGCGGTGGCTTTTTCTTCATTTAACCACTCTGTACTGTCCGGCTTAAAAAGTGTGGTATCATCAAGTGTGACATCAAGATTTTCACTGCCTTTGTAACTGTCCTTTCGTACATCTACCGTCGAAACATCGGGCCAACCTGATTTATCAATCTCACCGACGTTATTTTCCTCGATGAATTCAACATTTCCACCGGCTTTCTCTATAAGTGTACGATAAAAATCTTCCAGTTTACTAATGTCCGAATTGTTAAGGTTCTCCTGTTCACCCTCTGTACCCGTTACAATCCATCTTACATTAATACCATTTAAATCCGGCAATTCATTTTCAAGATAGTCAATATAGTTATCTAAATCAAAATAAAGTGTGCTATCCACAAAGTTGATCTTCCCGCTTGTAGAGAGCAAATTTGCACAAAGAAGAATTCTTTTAGTTGCTTTTTCACTTCCGTTAGCAAGTGAATTGACGGAACGACTCAGCACAGTCAAGGCTTTAAGCATATCGATTTCAGGTGTTTTGGGGATGGCTTCGTCATTCACCGTTTTTACTGCCATTTGGGTATACATTTTATTACGACTCGCCTTGTTGTCGCTTGATGATCCTGCATCATATTCGGCTACTATATTATTACCAACCGGATATGGATCGCCGTCAATTTCGACAACCGTCAAAGTATTGCCGGTCTTTTTAAAAGCCTCTGAAAGTTCATTCGAGAGTGCACCATTGCAGTTAATCGATGATGAGTTCTTAGTGTTCTGAACTCCTACGGCAGTAAAGGTTGTACCGCCCTTACTGCCACAGCCTGCAAACATTGCCGTGATCATAAAAACAGAAATGATTATTGAAAGTACCTTTTTCATAATTTATTCTCCTTCGCTTTTGGTATTACCGAGTAATTTGGTAGACACATCGGAATCTGACAGCTCTCTCGCCAAATCCTCAACTGCTATTTTGCGTTGCCTATTCGCTTCTGCTTCAGCTTCTGCCTTGAATCTTTCGTGTTTTGCGTTTTCGTAGGCTTCAAAATCCGAAGCAATTACATCTTCCAGCTGTTGTTTTTCCATTTCCTTCTTGAAATGGATCTGATTTAAAAGTGTCTTAATGGAAAACTTTTGTCTTGACTTCATTGTTTCCTCTGAAACATGTGTAATTGCCGTAGCAAGCAATACAGCAGCCGATGTGGCAAAGTTCACAAAGCACAAAAACAGCATAATGATAATGCCAAGCGTTTTATCAAGAACCGGAATAAACATATCGACATTGCTTTCTTGGTTCGAATACTGCTCTTGAAGTGTACTTTGCAAAACAAATTGCCACCCGTGTATACGGACAACGCACAAACATATAAAAACAAACATCCATGCCATAACAGATATTATCAGAAACAATTTAACAGTGAAATTTTGGTGGTTTTTGATCTTCTCAATAGAATCGACCCAATAGCTTGGAAAGATATCCAATATGGCACTTGCCGTAATTGTCAAAAGCAAATTCATTACCATATTTCCCTTGAGAATGGGGTTAAGAGTGTAATATACGGTCAAACCATCGACCAATGTTGCAATACAAGCGATGATAAAAACTGTTGAACTCCTGTTCATAAAGTTCTGTTTGAACCATAAACCTTGCTTTTTAAGGACCTTAATTTCGTCGTCAAACAGTTCTTTGCTTGTTGTTTTCTCTTTCATAAAAATGACCTCCTTTTTAGCCGATCAATTCATCGATCGGAATTGTTTTTATAAAATCTTCTTCGGTGGAACAGCACGTCTGTTGGGCTTTAGCACCTGAGAGGATTTTGCTCCAGAGATGAATTGATTCAACTTTATGTCTGTCGATATATTTATCGTACTTTTCAAGAGTCGCATCGATCAAAGGTTCCCTATAACCGGGTGAAGCATCGTCGATTTGCGCTTCCTTAACAAATTCACGATTACTGTTTTCGACGGCAGCAAAGTCAATTTCATCAGGGTCAAGGGGCGAAACGAAACGAAAGTCTTTAACATCGGCATTAATTGTAATACTGTTATCACCAACAGTATCGTTTTGGGGCTTTGCCTTGTCCTTCTTTTTTAACATCTTCATATTGCTCCTCCTTCATCGAATTTATAAATAAAAGTCCTATCGAAAACAAAATCATTAAACGGATTTGCAGTATCGTCTGCACTAATTTTTGACAGATAAATTTCAACACCCGATTTAACCTCTTGAAGTACTGAGTTTACCGAATGAGCAAATTCTTCCTCCCTGGTCTGGAGTGTAACTTCGTTATCCTTTTTAGTTTCAATCATGGAATTGCGATTAGCAACCGCTTTTTCATTTGCCGCCTGAATACGCTTGCGTTTGGTGATGGACATTGATTCGTCAACATCCACCTGATGTGGCAGCGTTTCGGCCTTCGACGGATTAGCAAGTTCAGCTTTATAACTTTTGATTAAATCAAAGTTTGCAACAATAAACTGCTCGCACATATTGTGAATAATTGATACGGTGGCTTCATAAATACTGTTGATATTACGCTCCACCTGCTGTTCACTTTTTGAATGAATTTTTGGAAAAAGGCGCAAAAGCAAAAGCCTTCTTGAAAGTGATTTCGGGATATTTTTTCTCATTGATATAACCTCCTTTTTGTAGTGATTGCATAATCACTAACTATAAAATAACATGAAAAATATTGTGTAATTTATTATTGGTGAAAAAGCACCATATTTCTACCTAAGCAAAATGTTAGGGCTTGTTTCAATTTGGATGTCATCAAGCAAAAAAATTTTGCTCTCAGGAATAATAATTTCACTTTTGGCAATAAGCAATTCAGAAGTTTCTGACTGTTCAATACTTGTAATTGTGTTCAAAAATTCTTTTTCGTTAAACATATTAACAACCTCCTTTGTTTCTATATCACTATCATAAAGCTTTTTTTAACTCATCAAAATTTTTTGGTGAAAGAAAAATCCACCTGCAAAAAGCAGATGGATTTATTCTTGTCAGTATGTAAGTTATATTGTATAATAAAAGCGAGGATGTGAATAATATGGAGAATCAAAATATCAAATATAAAGATGTACCGCTTATAAAAGAAATTGAAAAATGCAATGATAATATTCTCTACTACGGCGAAGGTGGTATAGGAAAAACAACGCAAATGCAACTTGCGTTTAATTATTTTTCATCCAAATGCACTAATACTGTGCCTGTTTTTTTAGATGCGGATAAAGAAATTGATTTTAGAAAAGCCGACCCACTCATGAGTGCTATAGCCGGTAAATATCTTGGCTCTGATATAGAAACAGACGATATTTGGAAGCTCTTCACTAATAACTCACCAAGTTCTGCAAAAAATTACACCTACATAATATTCGTTGACGGCATAAACGAACTTACACAAAACAATAAGGGCTATTTAATCGAAAAGATAACACATATAATTAGTGAATCAAAAAACACCAGATTTATTATATCCTCACGCATTAAAGAAAACTTAGGTTTAAGATTTAAAAATATAGCAATAAAGCCTCTTGAAAAAAAGAACATTTTAAAATATCTCGGTGAAAACTACGGAGCAAATGACAATTCCAAAAACATTAACGACTCATTAGTGGAAATTTTGCAAATTCCGCTTTATTTAAGTGTGTTCAAAAACACATATAACGGCAGCGATTACAAGCCGAATATTTATGATGAAAGCACTGTAAGAAAAGCCGATATATTGGACAGCTATATCCAAAAGATCCTCCATGAAAAGCGTGAAACTAATGCTGCCGATACTGCATTATTTGAATTTATAGTAAAATACTTTTTGCCTGCTCTTGCTTTTGAAATGGTTAAAGAGAATGTGCATGTTATCAGCATAACGGAATATAGAAAACTGCGTTATAACACAGAATATTTTGAAACTTTTTGTTATGATGAAAACGCACTTGCTGTTTTTGAACAAAACAGCAGAAAGGCACATAATTATATAGTTGAAAATTTTGCATTGCTTGAATCACATAATGATGTGTATACATTTCCGCACCAAATTTGGCGTGACTATTTTTGCGCAAAACACATTATTAACTGCCTTAATGTTACTTACAGCGAGCAAATTCAAAACGACTTAGAAACCCCTGTTGACAATGAAATCAGGGGCTTTGTCGGTCAACTCATTTATACTCATGATGAAAAATTTCATTATTCAAAAGAAGAGCATTTTCCGCCTAAAAAATCCGACAGAATGTGTGAATGTGATTTTGAAGCAAAAGACAATTTGGAAGATTGGGACGAATCCCCGATTGAGCATTATATGCAGCAACACAACTTGAAGCAAGAAAGACAAAACCAAATTTCTCCGTTAGTAACTCGAAATTTGATAGAGATTATGAAAGTTTCGAGGAATAATAGGATTGTGGGAAAATATTCAAACCTTAACTTAATAGCCTCAGATTTAAAAAACACTATTGTTGAATATAGCGATTTTTCAAATACACGCCTTTGTTATAATACAATTTTTGAAACAGATATATTTAAAAAATACAATTATCTTCAACCTATCGATATTGGGAAAGATGGATATATACTTGTAAAAGCGTCTATAGGATATTCTTTTGATGATATATATGATCACATATTATACAACTATCTCAACAATACTGCATTAATATTAAACAAAAGTGAATATGGACCCTGCAAGTTAAGCTATTCAAAATTTTCTCCGGATGCAAATTATGTTTTAGGCGTACATTTGTGTTTTTTGAACATATTTAATGTTCAAACACAAGATGTAATTAGCTATAACCTCAAAAACAATATTATGAATGTTTATTGTATCGACACCCCAAACACTATTATCGTTGAATTTGATAACAATAAAATATGTCGATTTGAATTAGCTGACGGAGTCTGGAAAAAGAAATGTGAAATTTCTAAACATAAGAAAATTCGTTGCTATAAGGTGTCTAATAGCGGTACATACATACTGGGTGTGAATTATAATCATATCATCTTATACAACTACGACAACGATATTAGTCAGTACAAACTAATATTCAAAGGTAGATTTTATAAAAACTATCATACCGAAGAAGATTATTGGTTAGAAAATACAAATTTTAAAATTTCATCTAATTTAAATATTAGATCTCTTCATGACAGTATGCCGCCTAATTTAAACGGAGAGTATTACGAACATAACATATGTACAATTTATTTTTCTTCTGATGAAAAAAATATATATTTTAAAAATTATAACTCAATCGAGTTTTATAAATTTGACATTAACAACTTCAATCTTTCTGCCTATAAAAACACATATTTTGACTATAAACATCGTTTTGCGTGTTGTTTTGCGTTATGTGCAAGCGCATCAAATAATTCAACAGTATTACTTCAATATAATTTTAAAAACGAAAATGAAAGTTTAGAAATCATAGACACTGATAACCATAAAATACTATATTCTATGAAATTTTCCGAAATTTCAAACGGACACGATCTCAACTATTGCCAATATTTTATAAAAAACAACATGACTGTAATCGGAGGAGATCGAATTGATTTAACGGTTATTAAAAGCGACCAAAAATATATAGTGAAAAATGATTGGAAATTAATCAAAGATTCTGATATAACCAATAAAAATAATATTGAAACAATTGCAAATATGCATGGTGTAATTTACCAAATTAATCTTAACAACAAGTGTCTCAATACAAAGCCTATTTTTACAAATTTCTATGATAAAAATCGAATAGTAAAAATAAAGAAATTAAAAAATAACCGCATGCTTGTTTTAGATAAATTATACAATATTTATTTATTTGAAAATGACAAAATCACTTCATCAATAAAAATCCACTACAATCAAGAAAGAAACTTTATCGTTTGTGAAAGCAGAGAATTTTTTATAACGGAAACTGCAATATACAGATATAATAAAGGAATCAAAAAAATAAGAAATTTAAACATACGTCTGGATTTGTTTGATCTTAAATCTTTATGTCATTTTTCTCCCAATGGAAGACTGTTCTGCAATGCAAAAGGCCATGACAAACTGACTATATATAGTATAAATGACGATTATTCATTTGAGATTCTTGATACAATTAGAATACATTATTTAGCCACAGATTATATAATACTAAACAATGATTGTTTACTAATAAGTGTTGATGGAGAGCTATATAAGAAAAACTTATTTCAACTTTCATTTCCGAATTTTTTCGATTATGTAAGTTATGATAATGAAATTGAACATTACCTTATAGATAGTCAAGACCATTCCAATTATGAAGCTTTATTGTCAAACACATCAATATACGGATGTAATTTCAAAAATGCCATAATTGAAAATATGGACGAACTATTCATTGAAAAAATAAAATTTAATGGTGGTCTAATTTAAACATAGATTCATAAATCAAAGCACATGTGCTTTTCATAATAAATAATTACAAATTTTTCACCAAAAAAATACTCACACAATATTTCTGTAGTATTGTTTGTACGGGCTAAAGAAAGGAGAGCCGACCATAAACATTACGAAAGGAGCAAATATTGATATGGCAAGATGTCCTTATTTGGAGTACCTGAGCGGAACAGGTGGACCTTTTTCAGAATGTGAATACATTTGCAAACTTTGCTATCAGCACATGTATGCAAGTGATTCCAAGTTGAAATACACCTGTGATGCCGAATACGGCGACAATTATAAAAATTGTCCCGTATATAAAAATTCATAATTACAAAGCAGCGGCAAGGTATGATTAACATCCTTGCCGCTGTAATTATATATGATTTATTATTTAAGCTTTTTAATCATTTTATAATATTCGCTTGCTCGATTTTTCTCGGCAAGATCTGCATCGAGCACCTTGGTACTTTGCAAACACTCTAACGGTTGTTTGTGCTCGGAAATAATTCTGTGAATCCGTTTCATTGTTTCAGACTGCATAACATTATCAATTGCAACATCGGCAGTCGTTTGAGTATCCGGAATATAATCAAGCAGTGTATTTTCGCTGTCTTCGGAATCTTCGTAATTATAATTCAATGAAAGCGCATGAAGCTTTTGGTTGTAAATATTTAAAAGCTCTAATGCCTCTTCAACTCTTCTGATGCCGTTTTCTTTCTGCTTAGGTACTTTCTTATTTGGCCAATTATTTAGTATTTTATTAATATATTCGGATTTATTATCATCGGTTATTATAACTCTGCCTTCCGATTTTTCTATTGCTTCAAGCGCTTCTTTCACGCTCAGCATATCATCTATTGTTGAAGCTGTATATTTATTTTTCGCTTCTTCGGACTTTTTTGAAACCTCGTTTTGTGAATACAAATACGCAGAAAGAAATTTTTTAAGTTCATTTTTTTGTGCCTTTTTCATTTCATTCTTTACTGCAGAACGAGCATATGTTGAAAATTTAACATCTTTTTGGGCGTCAAATTTATCAACAGCATTAAACAACCCAATAATTCCAGCTTGAATCATATCATCATTACTGATAACGTTGCTGTTGACCTTGAAATGTTTTGCAACATCAATAATAAGACCTTTATTATTTTGAACAAGTTCATTAAACAATTGGTCATCATACTGCTGTTGGAGTTTTTTTACGCACTCTTCATTTGAAAAATTCTTTGACATATCAATCACCTCACCTACAGTATATAGAATTAAATTTCATAGTCAATACATAATAACACATTTCACCAGTTTTTCAAATTTTTATTTTCACCAACTTTCGTTACAGTTTCGCATCTTGTTGTATGCTATTTGTGAAAGAGGTGACAGTGTGCAGAAAATTGAAATCGATTTAGAGAATCGTATGATTACGCTTCCTAATTTTTACAGTAAATACGCCGATGCATTTGTTTATTATCAAGTTATGAAAGAAACGGATAATGAGATGGGCAATGAAAATTTTATATTTAGCTTTCACATTTTTAAAGAAGATGCTAAAATGAACTTACCGATTCTTATGAGTCGCATAACAGAAAAAGGTGATTTGGTTGCACCGATAGACTTAATAAATGTATATAAATTATACAACGAAGAACTTTATTTTATGAACAACGGTTTTTCCGATTTCATAATAACAACGAATAAGCCTGAAAATGGTCTTACATTAAAAGACAGCGAATATTTATTAAGTCTTTTTGGAACTACATAACAAAAATGAAAAGGAGTATATATGGATTTTACTAAATACATTGGCGTGTACCAATCGTTCATAAAAGACAGTCGCATCCATTTAAAACAAAACACTATACTTACGCTTAAAAGCGAACCTCACTTTTACAAAACATTCACTTATGAAAATAGAGATGGTGTATTAAACACGGGTCTGTTTATTTCTGTTAAAGAAATTATAAATAACGAATCCGAAATACTGAATATCTTTAAAGACTATTTTAAAAATGCTTCCATAAATGAATCATCGTACAACCAAGTGAAAATTGATTCGGAGTCCTTAATCATTGACAAATCAGTTAAGGAAAAATGTGATTTCTATGAAGGTCAAGAATTAACCGTATTGGGTGTATTAAAGGGATTTATAATTTTCAACAATGATGAAAATTTTTTTGTTTTAGATGATGACGAGCTTGAATTAGAAGTAAAAGAAATATTAAGCGATTTAGATGATAAAGGATATGTATAATGAAAATTTGGCTGGATGATATAAGACCTGCTCCAAACGGTTATGTTCATTGTCACAGCGTTAATGAAGCAATTGAATTGATTAAAACCGCAAAAGAACCGATTGAACAACTTGACTTAGATCATGATTTAGGCAACTATGCATTTGACGGCGGTGACGGAATTAAATTGCTTGACTATCTTGCAGAAACCGAGCAATATTATCCTGTCAAGTTGCACACAATGAATCCAGTCGGCAGAGAAAATATGCAACGACTTATCAATAGATATTGGAAATAAGTTAATCACTAACGCAAAAAGAGGTTTGCCCTACAATTTGGGCGAACCTCTTTTGCGTGAAAATAATTTGTAAATTTTCTTTCAAAACACATCAACAAAACTTGATTTTTTCTCCGTATTATAGAGGGGTATTTTTTTGTTATAATGAAATCAAATGTAAACAAGGTGTAAAGAATTTTGAAAAACACCCAAACAAAACGGAAATTTTTCTCTGTATAGTAGAGGGAGTTTTTTTCTAAGCACTTTTTCTTTTTGATTTTCACTTTATAAAAATATTCTCTCGAATAATTTGGAAGGAGGTTTTCGTATGCGTAAAAATTGCAGCGGTCAATTTTTTCTTTTGCCGAACAGAATTTTTGATGAACGGTTATCGCCCAACGA